>Ga0315284_10017625_pt1 | contig 10133 bp, 10 predicted proteins | sample YL17G09_16_MG_FD_203696 | JGI IMG/M metagenome (GOLD analysis project Ga0315284, IMG submission 203696) | Sediment microbial communities from Yellowstone Lake, YNP, Wyoming, USA - YL17G09_16 | ecosystem: Environmental > Aquatic > Freshwater > Lake > Sediment | place: USA: Wyoming | collected...
GGCCGGTTTTTTTATAGGCCTTGCCATGAACCGCGGAAATCGATTTCAATTGGGGAAAAAATACCTGCATGGAATGGCGGCCCAAAGTGACGATTAATTTCGGTTTTATTTCTTTAATTTGCCGATATAGATAGTTTCGGCTGCAGACGCCGACTTCTTCTTCTAGAGGATCGCGATTATTCAAGGGTCGGCATTTCACAACATTAGCGATGAAAACATCTTCTCGTTTTAGTTTGATGGATTTGAGCATTTCATCTAATAATTTTCCGGCTTCGCCGACAAAAGGACGACCTAATTTATCTTCAGTTTGACCAGGACCTTCGCCGATAAATAAAATCTCGGCTCGGGGGTTGCCTTCCCCGGGGACAGTATTAGTCCTGCTCTTATACAAAGGACACTTTTTACAAATTCTGATTTCTTTGGCAATTTCGCTTAAGCTCATAAAAAAAGTTAAAGATTAGGTGAGTCCTATTTACCTGTTAATTACATTGTAACACAGATATTGGGAAATGTCAAATGTCAAAACTCAAATGTCAAATGATAACAAATCTTTGGCGATGATAATCTCTCCTTTAAAATATTTTTGGGCGTCTTTTTTCGGATTGAAATTCTTTAGATAATAGGGCGAAGCGTGAGTCAAAATCAGTTTTTTAACCTTATTTTCTTGAGCAATTCTGCCTGTTCTTTTACCAGTTAAATGGGACCTGGATTTTACTTCCTCCGGCCAACTGGCTTCAATGACGGCTAAGTCGGCATCACTTACGGCTTTTCTTAAACCCGGACAATCCACTGAATCGCCAGAATAAGCAATAATTTCTTTACCTGATGTTAAACGATAGCATAATGATCGCGTTTCTTTGGTGTGTTCAGTTTGATAGGCCCTAACTTTCCAGTTTTTATCTGAAACCTCACTACCATCCTCAAGTTCAAAAACTTGCAGCCAATCCATTGGGAAATAATCTAAAAAAGCCGATTTTCTCAAATAATCGATCCTTTCTCTGGTTTCTTTTGGACCGTAAATTTTTAAGGGCTTTAGGCGAGGTTTTTCATTAACAAGCAGGTTCTTAGGTACAGAAGCAATGGTGATATGAACTAGAGCCAAAAGCTCGTTTACATGATCCGGATGGAAATGAGAGATAAAAACAGCATCAATTTCGTTTGGCCTAATTCCCAATTTTAAAAGTTGGTCAATGGCGCCACGGCCAAAATCAAAACAGATCTTAGAATTATTTATTTCAATAAGATAAGCTGACGAATGCCGCTCCAGCTCCGGTTGATAAGTCCCCGAACCTAAAATAGTTAATTTCATAAGATGATTATATCTTATTTCGACATCTTCCACAACTGTTGAAACCAGTTGCGCATTGTTCTAGCCAACTCTAGAGAACTAATCACCAGACCAAAATTTTCTTCCTCGGTAGAAATATAAGCAACATTATTGCCATAAATTAAGATATGCATTGGTGATTCAAAGCCCTCGGGCGCATAGCGGATTTGGCGTAAATATTCCTTTTGGCCGCTAAAAATAGGCTGCTCAGATTCTTCTTTTTTTACCCTGATAGATTTAGATCTAATGCCCTTTCTTACCCGTCGGTCGATCCACTGCTTCAGATACTCTTCACCCAAAGCAGAAACAATCTTTTTAGCTTCACCTACATACCGCTCTTCATCAACGCCGGCGATCAAAATCTCTTCGTAAATGTCGCGTATCTCACTCCCTCGAAAAAATCTTATTTTAGGCTCAAAAGGTGAGACCGTATAAAGCTTGCTAAATTCCGGGAGCGCCAAATTAAATGATTTGATTTTTTCTTCAGTTTCCGCTTTTTTCAGTTCTAAGATATTGGCGATTTTTTTCGGCGGATAAGGGGTGTAAATACTTCTGGTTTTTCGATGAATAATTTCAATTAATTTGTTAATTTTCAACCGTTCTAAAATATGAAAAACCGTTGTTCGGGGAAGACCAACTTTCTCAACAATCGGCATTATTTGGCTTTCGCCCAACTCTAGAAGCACTAGATAAACCTTAATTTCCTTATCTTTTAATCCTAATTGTTTAAGATATTGCTCCAAATTCATTTCTTCTCGTTTCTAATTATTAATTCATGATTGTTTAATCGGATGATAGGTATTACGTCCACTTTTTGTGTCGTTATTTACATTATATCTCATTGTTTCTCTCTTGTCAATACTTATTTTCGTCCTAATCTATTGACATTAATTGCTATTTGTGATATACTTCCCTGTAACGCTCAAAAATGTCCTATGGGCATCGGGCGTCGAACCTTGAATTTGCCGACGGGCTAACGTGGAGGAAATCAGATGAAACTAGATAGGGTTGTCTTGATACAGCCACCTGTCGATAAGCGTTTTCAGGGCTCGGATATGGTTTTCAAGCGCCTCGCTCCACCAACGGGGCTGGCAATCTTAGCCTGCGAGACTGAACAACGCTTGAAGAGACCGGTCAGAATCAGGGCCTATTTCCCATCCGAGATAACCGATGGAATGATCCGAGTCACATCGGAGGCCGATTTCCTTGGTATCTCAAGCTGGTTTTCCAACTACGAAAACGGCTTGGAGATTGCTCGACGAGCAAAAGAGGCCAATCCGTATCTACGCGTCATCTTTGGAGGAGTAAATGCTTCGAATCTCGGTGGACGGATTCTCAAGAACAGGTCTTGTGTAGACCTTGTCCTAGCCGGCGACGGCGAAGATAGTCTCCACTGGCTAACAATGTTCCCTAAGCCAAAGCAGGGAGAACGGCCTCTGAAGCAGATTTTGGTCGCCAATGAGATCGATCTCGATTCCATCGGTCCGTGGGACTTCAGACACTTCCCCGACGCCCGCCTAGATCCCTGGGATTTTCGGCGCGAAGGCTACAGTTTCGATTATGACCTGTCGCCAGTGGGGATCTCGATGACACGAGGCTGCAAAAAGGCGGCCACGAAGGGAAGATGTCTCTACTGCTCAGTGTACTGCAGAGGATTAAGGACGACCGATCCAGACAATGTTTGGCGTCAGGTTTGTCATCTGCAGGATCTTTATGGCGTTGAGTCTTTCTTCGAGACTGGAGACGATCCAGTAATGATGTCATATGTCCGCCAGTTGGTAAAAGCCAAGCCCCACGGCTTGCGCTTCAGACTGCGTATCTATGCTAGTCCTTGGCATCTGACTCAAGAATGCATCGATCTTTTGGCCGAATTGGGCGTCTACGAGATCTTCCTTGGCCTCGAGACAATCGATCAGAACATTTCAGATCGCGCTGGCCACCCATTCTCGACCAAGCAAACAGTCGAGGCTCTAAATCGGCTTAGCCAGGCGGGCATCTCCGTATGCCTTCCGATTATGCTTGGCTTGCCAGGAGAGACGAGAGAAAGCGCCCAAAAGACAATTGACTTTGTCGAAGAACAGATCGGGCGCTTTGATAACATTCGCATGGTCCTTTGCTCCCTGGCTATACCACTGATTGGCTCTCGCTGGTTTGAGGATCTGCGTCAAGATCCAGCAGTCCGTTCGCGATACACGGGAGACCTGGACAATGACGATGTCTTCGACTACGCTCGGCTCCTCGAATTGTCGCTTCAAAGAGAGCGGCAAATAACCCTCGGTGACCTCATTGAGATTCTTGAGACCTCTCGGGCAAGGCTGGAAGATAAAGTCGAGGTCGGCTGTTTCGGAGGCCTTGCGTGAATCCGATAAACTATGCAGGTGGCGGTCCTTGCCGCCACCTGTCTCTTTGAAAGGAAACTGATACTTTCTTTTCACAAGGGAGCATATATGAAAGATGTTTTAGCTGAAATTTGCGAAAAAGTTATTCAATTGGAAAAAAGTGGTCAAAGAATTATTAAACTACATACGGTTGACCCAGATTTACCTGTAGACAAAAAAATTATTACCTCAGCTATTCAGTCATTAAAAAACGGGGAAACGCATTATTCATCTTCCGCCGGGTTATTGGAATTGAGAAAATCATTGGCTAGAAAATATAATACAAGTAGCGATAATGTAGTTATTGGTAATGGTTCACGATCCTTACTGTATGGCTTAGTTCAAAGTATTTTGGATAATGGTGATGAAGTAATTATTCCTGAACCAGAATGGGCTCATTTTTTAGTTCCCTTTATTAAGCAAAAGAGCGTAACAGTTTTCAGAGTCCCCAGGGATGAAACGAAGAGCTGGGACATTGATATTAATTATCTTAAAAACAAGATTACTTCCAGAACAAAATTAATTTTAGTCAGCGATCCGAATAATCCTACTGGTACCTTTCTAAGTTCTCAGCGCCTCCAAAAACTTCAAAAAATATCTCGTAAAAGACATATTTATCTCATTTACGATTCTGCTTATTCAACCCTGGAATTAGCAAAGCAAAAAAAAATACTAGATCTTAAAAACCCCTTTTTTATTTTACTTGGTACTTTTTCCAAAGGTTTTGCTATGCCTGGATTCAGGGTGGGATATTTGATCTCCGAGAACAAACATTTAATCGATCAGATAATCAATTTCAATTATGTAACAATACAATGTTTGCCGGAATTTACTCAAAAAGCAGCTATTACCGCCTTAAAAAATGAAGAAAATATATTACAAAAAGCTCGAAATATTTATTCTAAGAGGCTAGACAGCGCCCTAAAGATCTTGGCGAAAAATCATATAAGGTTTGTTAGACCAAAAGCAGCCCCTTTTATTTATCTTTATGTCGGCAAAAATAAAGCAGAAGAACTTGCTTATATATTAATAAAAAATAATATCTCGGTTTGTCCGAGTACGGCATTTAGTAACTGCGATGATTATATTCGAGTTTCTTTAACAGTAGGGACAAAAGCTATAACAAAAGCTTTAACTTTAATTTGTAAGAACCTAAAATAGTTAGTTTCATTTCTGCAAACTCTTAATAAATATTTTAATGGCTTTTTGATCATTTATAAAAGCAATCTTAGGCAATTTATTTATGGGGAAATACTTTACCTCCTTAACATCATCAGCGGCTTTAATTTTCCCACCTTTAACCTTCGCTGAATAATAAACATTGAAAGTATAATAGAATCCCAGTTTTGGATCTTGATATTGACCTGTAATTATACAGATAAAATCTTTGATTTTAATATCTAAGCCTGTTTCTTCTTTGGCTTCGCGAATGGCTCCAGAAATAGGATCTTCGTTTCTATTCAAAAATCCACCAATGACGCCCCACATATCTTTAAAGGGTTCGATTGATCGTTTACCTAAAAGAAGTTCGTTTTTTCCATTTAAAATTAAGGCAGTCGCCGTGGGTCGGGCATTTTGATAATCAATAAACCCACACGAGCAGGCTTTATAGCCATTTATATTCTTTGTCAGTTTTTTAGCACAAAAAGGACAATATTTATAAATTCTATTCATTTTATTTCGCCGCTTTTATTGACAACGATATCCGTCCCCGTTCTTTGTCAATTTCCATACATTTAACTTTGACGGTTTGGCCGATTTTTAGGACATCTTCGATTTTCGCCACATGCTGGTCGGCAATTTGCGAAATATGAACCATGCCGTCTTGATTGGGCAGAATCTGAACAATGGCGCCGATTTCTTTGCCGGACAGCCGATCTTTAACAATGTTCGTCACCGGCCCTTCATAAATCTCGCCGACAACCGCTTCTTTGGTGGCGCCATCAATCCAATTGATAGCTTTTTCACCCATGACGGAATCAGTGGAGGCGATAGTGACGGTACCGTCATCCTCGATATCGATGGTTGTCACTTCTTTGCCGCCACAATCTTCAATAATTTTACGGATATTCTTGCCGCCCGGACCAATAATTTCGCCAATTTTATCGACGGGAATTTGAATAGATTTTATGCGCGGGGCATATTTGGAAATCTCTTTGCGAGGTTCAGTAATAATAGCGGTAATTTTTTCTAAAATCTCATTATTGGCTTGACGAGCCTGCTTTAAAGCTTCAGCGATGATATTAATATCTAAGCCCTTTAACTTGGTATCGAGCTGAATAGCGGTGATGCCTTTGGCCGTGGCGGCGACTTTGAAATCCATATCACCGGCAAAATCTTCAATACCGGCAATATCAGTTAAAATTTTATGCTTTTTGCCGTCTTCCGAAGTCATTAAACCCATAGCAATACCAGCGACAGGTGCCGAAATCGGCACACCAGCGTCCATCAAAGCTAAAGTCGAACCGCAGGTTGCCGCCATCGAGCTGGAACCGTTGGAGGCTAAAACTTCGGAAACAACGCGAATCGTATAGGGAAATTTTTCTTCATCTGGCAAAACCGGAATTAAAGCTCTTTCTGCCAAAGCCCCATGGCCAATCTCTCTTCGTGAGGCTGATCTCATTGGCCGAACTTCGCCAGTGGAGAAGGGCGGAAAATTATAGTGGTGCATATAGCGCTTCGTTCCCTCTTCTTCCATGGTTTCAATGACTTGGGCTTCACCCGGAGGACCAAGAGTGACAATTGACAAAACCTGGGTTTGACCGCGTGTAAATAAACCCGAGCCGTGAGTGCGCGGCAAAAGTCCGACTTCGATGCTGATGGGCCGAATCTCACCTAATTTACGACCATCGGGACGCGCCTCTTTTTCTAATATGGCTTCGCGCACTTCTTTTTCCAAAATATCAGTAAAAGCTGACTTTAAATCGATCTGTTTATAATTACCTTCAAAATTGGTCAAAACTTCTTTTTCGAAAGCATTAATTTGCTCTTCGCGTTTTTGCTTATCGGCTTCATAAACAACTGACGCCAACTTTTTACCAAGATAGGTTTTAACCTCTTTAATAATGGCTGGTTCTTCGATTTCTGCGGCTGATTGCTTAGTATCGGCAATTAATTTTTGTTGAATTTCAACCGCTGGTTTTAACGAACTTTGGGCAAATTCAATGGCTTCGAGAATTTCTTCTTCGTCTACCTCATTAGCGCCGGCTTCGAGCATCATAATTTTATCTTGAGCGCCGGCGACAACTAAATCCAAAGATGAATTTTCCAAATCCGCTAAAGCGGGATTGATAACCAGATGGCCGTCAATTTTACCCACGCGCACGGCGGCAATTGGTCCCTCAAAAGGTGCGGTTGACTGACAAAGAGCCGCGGAGGCGGCGATAATGGAAATGACATCGGGATCATTGGCAGCATCAAAAGAAAGAACGGTGATTACCACCTGGACGTCATTTTTGAAATTTTTGGGGAATAACGGTCGAATTGGCCGATCGATTAATCGGCACGCCAAAGTCGCCGCTTCTGACGGCCGGCCTTCGCGCTTAATAAAACGCGAGCCCGAGATTTTACCGGCGGCATAAAGCCGCTCTTCGTAATCAACTAACAATGGGAAAAAATCGACATCTTCTCTTGGTTCGGCGGAGACCACCGCTGTTGCCAAAACCACGGTGTCGCCATAGCGCACCGTCACCGAACCACTGGATAATTCCGCTAGTTTTCCTGTCGAAATAATTAGGTCGCGGTCACCTAATTTGGTCGTCAGAATTTCCTCTTTCATGTTTTTCCTTTTTTACCCCGAGCAAAGTCGAGGGGCTAGACACGAGTACGTAGAACACCTAAGGAGACAAAAATATTTTCGTATCCTTACCTGCCCTACTTACCCATGTTATTTAATAATTTATTTTTTCAATCCTAAATCCTTAATCAACTTGTCGTATTTTTTGGGATCGCTTTTTTTAAGGTAATTTAATAATTTTCGGCGCTTGCCTACCATCATTAATAATCCGCGGCGGGAATCAGAATCTTTAGCGTGTTTCTTCAAGTGTTTCGCCAATTCCAAAATTTTTTCCGTCAGCATCGCCACCTGCACTTCCGTGGAACCAGTATCTTTTTTATGCGTTTGGTATTTTTTGATTAAATCTACTTTCATTATTCCTTTCAATCTTTCCTTATCATACTATACTTTTTTTCATTTGGCAAGAGGGAAAATTATATCTTGAAATTTTTATATAGTTTTGCTACTATTCATCTGTTCCTCGCACCGAACGATAAGGAGGTCAACTCATGAATAGTGATGATATTGTCTTGCGAGAGAACGAAGACATCAGAGAAGCACAGACAGAAAAAGATGTTTCTGATGCAGCTATCATGATTCTTGTCGCGGTTGTGTATGTTGTGATCGCCTGGAATTTCGGCGCCGGCAACATCCGCGCCGCGGGAAATACCTTAGTCCGCTTCTTGCGGACAAGAAAACACCTTCTTGGCATCATAGCCAAGATCCTCATCGCTGTCATCACGCTCATCCTGGCCTCCGAGGCCTAGTCTCCAATCTCTTATAACCGATCCCCACGCCCGCTGTACCCAGCGGGCGAATTCGTTAGATTTATTGTGTAATTTGCGTTTGGTGAGTGCGGATTTTGGTGAGGATTTCCTCTTGAACTTCGATAAGTGTCTTTCCAGAAATTTGGAAAGCCGCTGCGGCTTGATGACCGCCGCCGGAGAACAATTTGGCAATGGCTTGAACATCAACACCGGCCTTGGCAGCGCGCAATGAGCCATGTACTCCATCCATTCTTTCACTTAATAATAAGGCAAAATCAATGCCTGGGGCTGTTTTTAGAAGCTCGTCAATAATACCAGACGACGCCGTTTCATCAGCACTGGCCGCCAAATAATCTTCTTTATTAATTTTACTCCAAACAAAGCGGGAATCTGGCTCTTCAACAACATTACTTAATATCCGGCCCCAAAGTTTCAAAGTTGATAGGGTCTTGGTCTTAAATACCCACTTAATAATTTCCTGTTGTTTGGCGCCAGCAGCCACTAATTGCGCCGCCACCGTGAAAGATTTTGGCGTAGTATTGGCGTTCTGAAAACTGCCGGTATCAACGATAATGCCCGTAAGAAGAGCGGTGGCGACATCAACATCAATTAAAGGTGTGTCGCGGCCCAGTGACTCAATTAAGGCCACTAAAATCTCCGCTGTCGAGGTCGCCGTTAAATCCACCCAGTTAATTTTACCGAAATAATCATTGCCAGCGTGGTGATCAATGTTAACAACTGTCGTTTCATAAAATATTTCTGTATGTTGGTCGTAAATAGTGCCTAAGCGTTCTAAATCCGGTGAGTCTAATACTATTATCAAATCATATTTGAAAGCGCCGTCATTAAAAGTGACATCCGAACTTACAAAAGAACCGCAAACCGGCGTAATAATAATATTGAGTTTATTATCCTCGATTAAATTTTTATAGCCCAGTTTGTCAACTTTGGTTTTGCTGGTATCGATGGTGACGATAAAATCCTTGGTCCCAGAAAAAGTTTTGTTTAAAGCCTCTTTGCTCGGTAAATACTGGAAAGCTTCGGGCATAGGGTCAGGCGTAACAGCCGTGACATCTTTGCCGATTTTTTTTAAAATCAAAAACAATGCCAAAATCGAACCCAAAGCATCGCCGTCGGGATTTTGATGAGTGAGTAGTAAAATTTTTTCCGCGGATTTTACGGCCTCCACTGTTTGTTGTTTGGCTGATAATTCCATAACACTACATAATATAAAATTAGTTACCTCTTGTCAATAGATGATATTTATGCTAAAGTAGTATCAGTAATGATCTTATTAAATCCTAAATCCTAATATCTAATTTCTAATAGAATGATTAAAGTCTAAATTTCAAATATTTGATAATTGGGGTTTATTTAGAAATTAGGATTTAGAAATTAGAAATTGGAGCACAATGCCTATTACCAAATCAGTCAAAAAATCCTTGAGAGTTTCTAAAACTAAAGCGGAACAAAATCAAAAGCGGGAAATTTTATTAAGTAAAGCCCTGAAAAAAGTCAACAAAGATAATGTTAACGACGCCATTGCTTTAATTGACAAAGCGGCTAAAACTAATATCATTCACAAAAACAAAGCGGCGCGCCTAAAATCACGATTAATGAAGAAGTACGGCAGTCCGAAGAGTATTAAAGTTAAAACTGAAATCGCAAAGGTTAAAACTGTAGCAAAAAAGAAAAAAGCACCAGTTAAAAAACCAGCGGTTAAAAAATAGTTGTTGTTTGTCAGTTGTAGTTTGTTAGTTATCTAATAAGGAGGCTATGGACCCAGTTTCACCTTTACCGCAAATACGGGAAAAACTGACCTATTCGACCGGCTGTTTTTATGAACTAACTAAATGGCTAGCAGTTTTAGTTATCGTCCTCACCTT
>Ga0315284_10017626_pt1 | contig 10133 bp, 19 predicted proteins | sample YL17G09_16_MG_FD_203696 | JGI IMG/M metagenome (GOLD analysis project Ga0315284, IMG submission 203696) | Sediment microbial communities from Yellowstone Lake, YNP, Wyoming, USA - YL17G09_16 | ecosystem: Environmental > Aquatic > Freshwater > Lake > Sediment | place: USA: Wyoming | collected...
CCGGTCCCTGGGCATCCTGTGCGAGGCCGCCGGGGACAAGCCCGTCGTCTACGTCCTGGGCAACCACGAGGCGTACGGGGGCACCTGGAAGGGAGCCCTCTCCGAGGCCCGCCGAGCCGCTGCGAGCTTCTCGAACCTGCACGTCCTGGAGCAGCAGGTCGAGGTCATCTGGGGGCAGCGGTTCGTCGGCTGCACCCTCTGGTTCCCCCACAGCGGGATGCCGGGGCTGGCGGACCAGCAGCTCGGGGACTTCCACTACATCAAGGACGTCTACGACTTCTTGCCCCAGACCGCCAAGGCGTCCGCTCGGTTCCTGGCCAAGAACGTCCAGCCAGGGGACATCGTGGTCACCCACCACCTGCCGCACCCGGGAAGCATCCACCCGAGGTACGCCGGGTCGAGCCTGAACCAGTTCTTCCTGCACAACGTCAGCCCCACCGTCGAGAAGGCCGGGGCCGCCCTCTGGGTCCACGGGCACACGCACGCGAGCTTCGACTACATGGCAGGCGGAACCCGCGTCCTCTGCAACCCGTTCGGCTACGCGGCCAACTGCCCCGGTGAACCCAACCGCCAGTTCGACGGCACGCTCACGGTCGAGGTACCCTCGAAAAAAGTTGGTTGACCCGACTCGAACCGGTGTATACCTCAACCACCGTGACACTCGTCGATTGCTCGGTACGCCGAGACTTGTAGCTGCACCTCGCCCGTGGCCCTCCCGGTCTCCTGCTTCCCCATCAACCCGGAACGCAGTCAGAGACGTAAGGAGATTTCAGCCATGTTCGACAACTACAAGATGATGACGGACGCCGAGAAGGCGTCGGTGAAGGCGATCCACAAGGCCCTGCGGGCGGAGACCGCAGGTCGCTACGGCAACCTCGCCTGGGGGTTCGTGCGGGGTTTCCCGTACCGGCGGATCGAGCGGACGACCCGGACACAGACGATGCCCGATGGCACCGTGGTGGCCCACAACAAGCCGGATGCCCGCTACCTCACGCACCTCCTGGGGAAGCTCGTCCCCGGGTTCGCGGAGATCAACGAGAAGCAGTCGTGGAACACGAAGCCGAGCCCCGAGATCGAGGCGTGGCTCGCCAACGAAGAGGGGGCCATCCCGGTCCCCGTCCGGGTGAAGCTCACCCCGGAAGAGGCCCGTGCTCGGCACGAGAACCGGAAGCAGGTGGCGTGATGTCCCAACGGTTGATCCGTCGCCTCCGGCTCTGGTGGGAACTGCTCAAGCTGGGGTTGCCGTGCTGAAGCTCTTCCTCGTGACCCGAGCGGATCTCCCGCCGGGGCAGCAAGCCGTGCAAGCGGCCCATGCCCTGCGGGAGTGGGTCGAAGGCTTCCCCTAGCTGGACCGCGAGTGGTACACGCAGTCGAACACCCTGGCCTTCCTTGCGGCCAAGGACGAAGCCTCGCTTCAGAAGCTCTGCGAGAAAGCCGCCCGCCTCGGGCTGCCCTTCGCCTGCTTCCGCGAGCCTGACCGAGATAACGAACTCACAGCCGTGGCCTTCGGGCCCCCCTGCCGCAAGCTCGTTTCTCACCTCCCGCTCGCTCTCTCTGGTGTATGAGAAGGGCACCGGGCCCGCAAAGGCTCGGTTCTGTCCCCGTAGCTCAATTGGCCGAGCTGGGTATTCTAAATACCCGGATGCGGGTTCAACTCCCGTCGGGGGCGCTCTCTTCGTGAGGGTCGCTCAGACACTATGCCCCGTGCCCTCTGCCACGGAACCCGACACGTCAAAGGCTGCCGCCCCGGCCGCCCTCAGTGCAAGCTGATGCGGAAGGTCCGCCCCCAGCGGAAGCCCTGCTACTGCGACCGTTACCACTACCCCCACCGGACGGGCTCCGGCTGCTGCGGCGACATCGAGAAGATGTGGGACCGGGTCTACGGCCCCGCCTGGCGGGACGAACGAGACGAGCAAGCCGCCATCCGCGACGAGAGCTTGCTCGTCGTCCGTGAACCCACCGATGACGAAGTGCCCTTCTTAAACGCCGAAGGGGCCCTTTCAGGCCCCCTCGCTTCGGTCCTCGTTCAGAGGTCCATGTACTCGTCCCGGCAGTCGTCCGGGTCCGGGCCGTAGTCCGGCTCCGACTCGGCCGTATCCGAGAGGAGACCCTCAAGCTCCCGGGTCTCTTCCGAGGTCAACTCGACCTCGACCCAGCAGCCGTGGCGCTGCATGTAGGCCCCGTGGACCTCCGCCTCGCCGCCCTCGGCGGGGTACCAGGAGTCCGGGTGACCCCAGGTGCGGGCCGGGATGTAGGGCTCTACCGAGCCCAGAACCTCGACTTCAACTTCGTATTCGTAGCCCTCGGGACTGACCCGGCTGAGCACCGTGGTGGTGCGGGTCGAAGCGGCGGAGGCGGGGAGCGTCTTGCTGTAGGTGGTCATGTCCCTACTAGGCCCAGCCCCAGCCCGATCAAAATCTTTCGTTCGCTTTTCTCCCGTCGCTCCCGAAGCCGAACTGGAAAGGCAACGCGGCCTCGCCGCCAGGTAGTGGGTTCGAGTCCCACCGGGGGCACGAATCACTCGCTTCTATTGAGCTAGATCAAGCTTGAAAAATCTAAGTCAATCCAGCCTCGGGCGAAGAAACCCGCAGAAATCCGGCACCCGTTCTTGCATTCCGGAACGGACGTACGGTTCTTGCAGGCACAAACCCCTGGAAATAAAGCCCTTTTGCTAATGTGCGCGGTTTGGCCAGGTAGTGCCCTGGTTCGCGTGTGAGTAGCCCCCCACACACTTCCTGAGTGGTTCCGAGCACTTAGCCAGAAGTTAGTCAAAGGGTACACCGGTCACGTAGCTCTATACTTCTGACATCCAGCGTGACAAAAAGCAGAAACCCCCGAAAACCGAGGGTTTCTGAACGCTCTCATTCTCGGACATAGATCGGACTAGGGCGGGTCTATGTGAGCTTGAGCGACGGCGGCCCCGAAGGCGGGGCCTCGGAAGGCTTCTGCGATGTGGGGGGCCAGGAGGGCGAAGGCGGCGTAGAAGCGGAGGGGTTGGCGGACGAGGCTGCCTCGGAGGCTTGCCCCGGAGGCGGACCGGCCTTCGGCCAGCTCGGAGAGGCAGAGCTGGAAGCCGACCACGAAGGCTTCCGGGCTATCGAGGGGCACGAGGCGGGGCCCGGCCCAACGGAGGAAGTCGAGGACGAAGACGGGGGCACCCCGGGCCTTGAAGGCCGCGAGCACCTCAGCCGGGGCTGCGGCCGATGTAGAGGACATTTTCCCCCAGGACGTGACGAACCTCGACCGCCTCGGTCGAGACTTCGTGGGCGGCATCATCGGGCCCCGTGGCGACCAGGACGGTCATCGAGGCGAACTGCTCCCCGTGCTTGATCCGAAGCACCAGGAGCTTCTCCAGCAGGGCAGCAGCGGTCACGCTTGCCCCACAGTCCGGTTGCCGAAGATGGCGTCGTAGTTGGCCCGGTAGGCCCGAGAGTTGACCTTCGCAGGGCCCTTCGAGGTCGCTTCCGCAGGGGGCTCGAAAATATCGGTGACCTTGTAGGTGTCCCCCTGCTTGTGCTCCAGATGCACGGCACCTTCGTAGAGGGGCTCCCCTTCCCGGACGGGCCGCATGATCCCCGAGCAGATCTGGTGATCCTTCGTGTGCCGGATGAAGGGTCGAACACCCCCAGGGAGGACGGGCCCCGCTATCAGCTCGTCGTGGGCGGTGCAGTCACCTTTCTTCGAGTCGTCGTCTGCCATGAGAGGTGTATACACCGGGCATGGCTCACTACGTTCTCGATGATCTTGGGAACCCGGTTGAAAGCCCGGACCTCCTGGCCTGGGCCCGGACCATGGACGACATCGAGCTGCGCCGCGTCGCCCGGACCACCCTCTCGGACAAGACCACGATCTCGACCGTCTTCCTGGGCATCGACTACGGGAGGGACAACCCGCCACTCCTCTTCGAGACCCTCGTGGGCGAGGTCGAAGCCCGCTACCCCACCTGGGCCGATGCCCTCAAGGGCCACCGGATGACCGTGGCCCATCTCCTCCACGAAGGAGGGGGCAAGGTCTTCGTGAAGACCCACGAAGAGCAGGAACGCCCCAAGCAGCCCCTACGGTCATCGGTCTGGGAGCGCCTCACCGCCAAGGACGAGTTCTAGGGCTTCATGTTCACGAAGTGCCAGCTCGACACCGAGGCTGTGCTTGTCGTCCCCGTGAAGGGCGAGGCATGGTAGCTCGGAGCCTGACGGCGAACGAACACGACCTGAACGGGCACCGGGCCAGGGAACGGCATCGCCGCCCGCTGCGGTTGAGGCCCCACCCGGAGCTTCTCGAAGTCGTCCCGGATCTGGGTCAGGCCCATGAACTCGGCGGTCTTCTCCGGGTCGTTCCCCGTGCGGTCCGGGTGCAGCTCGAACGCCTGCTTCTTCCAGTTGGAGCGGACGCGAGCCTTCAGCTCATCGAGCAAGGCCACCGATTGCGGGTACGGGGTCTGCCTTACCCGCTCGATGTCAGGCGGGGTCACCCCGAGTTTCGCGAGCAGGCGTACGGCAGTCGGCTGATCCATGAGCCCTCTGGTGTAGGAACCCCATAGGAAGATCACCTCATGCCCACCGGAAACCCTCAAGTCGGAGAGACCTGGACGACCCGCGACCTCGCGTCGAACCGGGTCGTCCAGGGCATCATCGCCGAGGTGGTCCCCAACGTGATCACCCTCGTCAGCTTCACCGGCAACCGTATCCGGTTCCCCCCAGAGCGGTTCAACTGGACGTACGCGGCCCCCGCCCCTCTCACCTCCCAGAGATGCCAGGCCACCGGCTGCACCAGCTCGGCCGTCTTCGTGATCCCCCGGCAGTTCGGCCCCGGGCGGACCTACGTCTGCCCCCGCCACACCATCACGGGTGTCGCCTCAACGCTGATCTCCGACGACTTCAGCCCCGGGCAGCCAGACGCCTACGTCGTGCCCCCCTGCCCCCTCTGCACCCAGAACCGTCTCGTCGAGCAAGGTACCCCGGCGAACTTCCGTGGCACCCTCTTCCTCTGCGAAGGCTGCCACGGCCGGATGGTCTACGTGACCGGCGAACAACGACACCAGCCCATCCTGGAGGCCCTGCAAAGTTGCCGGGAGGCCAGCCTGGACGTGGTCCAGATCCTCGTTTCCCCGACGTTCATGGCGCTTGCGGATGACCCGGGACCAGCCCCCCTCCCCACGCACATCTACTCCGTCCCGGTACTCCCCGACGCACTTGTGGCCCCCAGAGCCGCCTTCCTGACCTTCGCACGAAATGTCCGGGCGGCAGCGTTCCCCGTGTACCAGCCCCCACCCCTGGCTAAGACCTGCTGGGTCGAGAAGTCCACAGGGTCCATCGTGGTCGTCGAACGAGCGATGGGGGACGCCGTTCACTTCCGGCCCCAGGACGGGGGCTCGAACCTCGTCATGACCCTCCGGGACTTCCACCAGTACCACCGGGAGCTGGAGGTTCGGGCCCCCAAGCCCAAAGCGAACCTCCCCACGGTAGCGCCCGGAGACGAATGGATCGGCCCTGGAGATCAGATGGTCAAGATCATCGAGGTCAACGCCTCCTTGGGGTCCGCCATCGCAGACTTCCCCGACGGGGTGCGGCAGAGCATACGCCTCGCCGACATGGCCAGGTGGCAGAAGCTCGTTCGCGTTTCCACCTATGATCGTCTCCTCCGCCAGACCGACGACTTCGAGTAACCCATGCCCCTACCCAACGACTTCCCCGACTGGCTCTACCCCGGCACCGTGCTTGTCCGCCGCATCGACGACACCTCCTGGCGGATCACGTCCCTCCTGTACGAGGCACACACCTACTGGGCCATCCTCTCGAACGTGGAATGGGCCCCCACCAACGAGACCACCTACAGGCTCCACGCCCCCACCGTCCTCCGGGACTTCGCTCCCCCCACCGAACCGCTCTACAGCCTCCTCACCATGCAGCACTCGGGGGTAGAGGCCCTCGTCTTCCTTCTGCGGGAGACCGACACCCACCTGCATGTGCAGTTCGTTGGCGGGAACGTCGAGGCCATCCCCATCGAGCAGACGAGCATCGCGACCTTCCACGCCACCGTCTCCGTCCTCGTCACCGCCCCCTACCAGGACCGGGTCTACAACGTCGGTGACCTCTTCCGGGGAGAGGAAGGGGACTACTACGGCGTCGTCGAGGTCGCCGACGAGCCCACCGAAGAGGGCCCCCGGCAACGCATCACCATCGCCACCGACGTTCTCCGGGGCGACTACAACTCCGACCTCCACCAAAGCTACTTCATCGACAACCTCAGGGAAGGGCTGGGCTACCCACCCCCGCCCCCCGAGGGCGACCTCACCGAAGTCCCCTTCACCCGGGTGCCCCTCAACGGCTTCAAGATCAACGAGGAAGCCGTCCAGGCCCAGCCCGTCGTACGCCGCTCCGTCTTCGACCGCCTCAACGAAGAGGACGAGCTTTAGCCCCGGGAGCCCGGGAACTGGGCGATGTCGGCGGACAGGAGCTTCGCGGTCGCTGCCTTGATCGGTGCCCCGAAGAGCACCAGGACGATCTCCGAGACCGGCCCCACCAGGGCCGTCAACGACGACCAGAGGGCCCCCTTGAAGAACCCGAGGAGCGGCCCGCCCGCCAGGTACATCACGACGACCTGCACAAGGAGGGTCGTCAACTGCTTCATGGCCGCCTTCTTCTCGGCCGGGTGAACGGGCTCCCCACGGACAAGCCTGCCCGCCACGCTCGCCATGTGCCGGGTCGCCCTGACCTCGTGCCGGACCGCCTTCTTGAAGGCCGCCAAGACCTCCGAACGGAACTTGCCCGAGGCCACGAACTTGCCGACGGCCAGGAACGGCCGGACCACGACCCACCAAAGGGCCTTCGCGACAAGACCCCCAAGCACCTTCATGACGTCCGTGACCCCGGCCGACTTCATCCCGGCCACCGCGTTGACATCGTCCGCGTCAACGCCCTTCGACGCCAAGACCTGCTCCGCCGTCTGCTCGTCGATCTTCGTGTGAGCCTCCAGCTCATCGAGGAAGACCTCCGCCCAGTGGGCCGCCATCTCGTCAAGAGCCGCCTCGTCCTCTTGTGCCCGGATGTACCGGGCCGCGACCCGTTCTGCGCGTGCCATCACCAGGGCGGGCCCATAGAAGGGTTACGCCCCGGGCTCGTCCGGCGGGATCTCGATCCGCTTCTTCCGCTCCTCTTCCGCAACGAGCGCCTTCCAGGCCCGGACCCAGTCGAGCCGGTGCATCATCCGGACCGACATGAAGCACGGGTAGCCGTTGACCGACCGAGGCAACGACTTCTCGTGGTACTCGTAGAAGACCCCGATGACTTTCAAGCTCTCGGGATCGTAGTTCGCGAGCGCCCCCATCAAGAGAGGCATGAAGACCATGCCGACGTCCGAGGGGTTCCGGATCTGCGACGAGACGAAGATCTGCCCGGCGAGAACGTCACCCACGAACTTCCGCAGATCGTCCTCGGTGAGACGGGGCAACACGAGGTCCGGCTTCGGAAAAAGCGCGTCGCGGTCCCCATCGAAGGGGGAGGGGTCCGACTCGGGCCCGTTTTCAGGTTCGTGGCTCATGACGTGAACGTCTCCATGCTGTAGCCCGGGAACTTGCCGTACCCCAGGATGTGCTTGATCTCCTCGGCACGGGGGCCGTCGAGGTCGATGTCCTTCACGAAGCCCCGCACCGTCCACTCGGAGGGCCCCGTCTTCGCCATCTTGAAGGCCGCGTCCGCCTGCCCCGTGCAACCGGCAAGGTGCATCGCCGCAAAGGTCGCCTGACCCTTGCGGTTGAACCGCTTGGTCACGAGGTAGCTGAGGATGCTGCGGGGGGTCTCGGTGTTCATGTCCCTGCTAGGCCCGGGGGTCGGCCGATCAAATGGATTTCTCGTACGCTTGTCGATGGCACCGGACGCACACCTTGTTGGCGTCCATCCGGGCCACCGGCTGATGAGCCTGGCAGCCCACGCACACGGCGTGAACCTTGTAGGCCGCCTTCACCCCGTGGCTGCCACGCCCCTTCGAGCGTTGCGTCTTCGGTCGCTTCCGTCCCATGACTCGTCTCCTTGACAAATGAGGCCACCGGCCGCCCCGATAGCGTCCGGTACTTCAGAAGCTTCGGGGTCAGCGGGCGGCCCTCTCTCATACACCGGAGGGCCCCCCGGCCCCCAAGGTTTCACGCAGCTCGGAGGAACTCACGAACGACCGGGTGCGCGTCCGGCACGAGGTTGTCGAACAAGAGGGGGAGCTGGTTGCTCCAGCCGAGCCCCAGGAGCCGCTCAAGGTCCGTCAGGCGGGACTCCGCCCAGTAGAACCCGTCGTCGTCCTTGAGGGCCTCAAGCTCCCGCTGGGCCTGATCGATGGAGGGGTACCGCCACCCCTCCCGCTTGAGGTCGATGACGTAGAACCCGTTCTTCACCGGGATGCAGGCCGTCTCGATGGCCGAGTCCAGGGCATCCACGGCCCGGTCGATGAGCATCCGGTGGGCGGCAACCCGGGTGCGGAGGACGGTGAGTTCGGCCGAGAGCTTCTTGGAGGAGGTGTTCATGCCCCTACTAGGCCCTTCCCCGCCCCGATCAAATGGGGTATGCAAGAAAAGTTACGGCCCCAAACGACATTGAACCTCGCCTACCGGGGACGTTCGGGTAGCCTACTAACGGTAGCCGGGGGACACCTCGTAACACGGAAGCCCCCCACCCTGCCCGCCGGGTCAAAGACGGGTGCCTACCCCAGTCGAAGTCCTCCCGCCCTCAGGCGGTCGAAGATCGTCCGGGCACGCAGCGCCTCGATCCGCTCCTCGTAGTAGGCCAGCCGGGCCTCCAGCTTCCGCCTCCTCCGGGTCGCCCGAAGCCACAAGAGCAGGTGCCCCCGCCAGTGTCTCTCGACCTTCAGCCGGAGACCCCTCGGCTTGCCTCGCACCAGGAGCAAGGGGGCCCGCTGATCCAACGGCAAATCCGCCAGAGCGTCAACGGCCACCGCCTTCAACCCTTCCCAGTATGAGAGCGGTTTCATGGTCTTGCTGTGCAGACCCTACAGCAAGACCATGAAGACCTTCAACCGCATCATCTGGCCCGCCCTCGCCGTCCTCCTCGCCGTCCCCGAAGTCGTCATGGCCAAGGGCGGCTTCTACGGTGGCGTCGCCACCGTCGTCTTGATCCAGGTGGGGCTGGGCGTCTTCATCTACCACGACTGGAAGAAGCAGCCCTAGTCCTCCCCGAGACGATCCCACACCGTCCTGGTGGGCGACGGTGTGCCCGAGGCTCGCAAGAGGCTCTCACAGACCGCCTTCGCCCTCTCCGAGGACCGGGCGTACTTCACCCCCTCGAACGGCTGGTGATGATCCTGAAGCGGGATGACCTCGACCCGACCATCCCGGCAGTAGACAACCCCGGTCGTGAAACCGGGGTTGGCCCACGGGTGCAAGTACGCGAACCCCTCAGGGGTCACGAGGTAGTCGTTGCCCGAGCCCGTCTTCAGCCAGGTCACAGGGGCTCCGAGTGCGCCCAGCACTCGTACTCCGACTCCACGGACTTCAAGCTCCCGTCCTTGTTGAAGACGACCTTCCGCACCACACGGATCGTCTCCGGGTAGACGGTCATGCTCGGAGACTCGTGGACCGCCTCGCAGATCCGGCAGCCATAGCGATGAGTGTTCATGGTGGTACCGGGGCCGATCAGTTGGTGAACGTGAACCCGAAGCCCACGAACTCGTGGAAGTCGAGCGGACCAGAACCCTCGAAGAGAGCCAGCTCCGCCAGAGCTTCCTCCTCGGTGGCGTAGAACTTCGTGTACGACGTGTCGTCGTTCCCGTAGACCCGCAGCTCGAACGGCTTCGCCGTCGTCACCATCTCCTGATGTTCCCCCGGGTGCCGGGCGTGGAGGGCATCACCCACCGTGACGAGAAGCCGGGGCGGAAGCTCCCGGCCCGTCCGCTTCCGTGCCTTCGGTCGGCGGTCAAGGTAGTGGCGGGTCTCCCGGTGATCCGTGAGCCGGAACGCCGCATAGCCCCCCTCGAACGGACCCGCCCACCGGTCCGCCGTCTCCGCCGTGAACAGCAAGACCCCGCCCCGCAGGTGCCGCCCATGCTGGCCCGCCGAAGCGAGGCCCACAACGTAGGCCCGCGTGTGCGGCTCCATCTCCTGGCCGTGAAGGCCCAGGTACGTGCCCAGGTCCATC
>Ga0315284_10017628_pt1 | contig 10132 bp, 9 predicted proteins | sample YL17G09_16_MG_FD_203696 | JGI IMG/M metagenome (GOLD analysis project Ga0315284, IMG submission 203696) | Sediment microbial communities from Yellowstone Lake, YNP, Wyoming, USA - YL17G09_16 | ecosystem: Environmental > Aquatic > Freshwater > Lake > Sediment | place: USA: Wyoming | collected...
CGAACATCGGACCTGCGAACCCGAGCACGCGGTCCCGGGCAGTCACCTCCCACCCCCGCATGAGCTCGCCGACGGTGTTGGCAAAACTTCCGTGTTCGATCAGGACGCCTTTCGGCTGCCCCGTAGTGCCGGAGGTATAGATGATGTAGGCGAGGCAGCGCGGCGACAGAGCGGCTCGCGGCGCCGTGGGTTCGGGGCACACGGAAGCCTCGGCCACCGGGACGGAACGTACGCCCTCGAAAGTCTCCGACCGGTATCGCGCGCCGGCCAGCAGCAGCCGACATCCGCTGTCATGCAGAATGAAGCCCATCCGCTCGCGAAACATCTCCGGATCGAGCGGTAAATAGGCGCAGCCGGCTTTGAGAATTCCGGCCATGGCCACGATCCACTCCGCGCTCCGGTCGCAGAGCACGGCGATGGGCTGCTCGGGGACTGCTGCGCAAGCGCCGGCCAAGAAGGTCGCGATGCGGCTGGAGGCGCGGTCCAATTCGCCGCGGGTCATCCGCTCCTCGCCGCAGACCACGGCCACCGCGTCCGGGGCTTCGGAGGCGCGACGCTCGACCATGTCGACCACGGTCTGTTCCGGGGCGGTCGGCCGCCTGGCGCCGGCCGAGGTCACCGAATCAGGCAAGATCCGGATCTCCCGCACCAACCGGTCGCCTTCCACCGCCACGTCTACCAGCAGCGTCTCGAAAGCCCTGGCCATTTGTCCGGCTTCCGCTCCCGAGATCAGTTGCGGGTTGCAGTTGAAGAACAGGTTGACATCCTCGTCCCCGTTATACTCGTCGACCTCGAGCGAGAGCGTCTCCTCGCGCACTCCGGGATCCAGCGTGATGACGCGTATCGGAGTGCCGCCGAAGGCGATGTCATAATCAAGCTTTCGGTAGACCATGGTAACATCAAAAATAGCGTGGCAGAAACCGTCGAGCGAGCGGCACCGGCGCAGAACTTCTCCGAGCGGGAAACGCTGGTGCCGGTAGCAGGTCCTGGTCTCGGCCTTGATCTGCCCTGCCAGGCTCAGGATGCTCGCATCCCTGTCGATCCGGATGCGCAGCGGCATCATGTTCATGAACATCCCCGCAGTGCGGCGAAAGTCGCGATTGCTGCGGTTCAGGATAGGTGTGCCAACGACGATGTCATTCCGGCCGGTGATGCGGTTCAGGTAAGCGAACAGACAGGCCAGCAGGAACTGGAACGTCGTGACGCCGGCTTCCTCCGCGCGCCTCACCACGGAGTTGTAAACCAGGCGGTTGACGCCGAGCGCGCAGCGCTCGGTCCGCATGCGCGCGCCCGTCAGCCCGCCCTTGCGCGCGGTGAACGGAAGCGGCTCGGGCATGTCCGGAAACTTCCCGCGCCAGAAGGCCTCGTCCCCGCGAAACGTCCCGGATGCGGCATAAGCTCGGTCGTCCTGGATGAAATCGGCGTACGAACGCCGCTCGAACTCGGGCAGGGATCCGCACCGGAGCAGTTCGTTGTAGGCCACAGCGGCGGTGGAGGCGATCAGCGAATGGCCGAAAGCGTCATTGGCGATATGGTGGAACTTGGGATACCACAGGTGCAAATCCTTGCCGAGACGGAACAGCGCGTCGCCGTGCAGCGGAAACTGGTCCAGGCGCATGGGCCGGCCGAGGTCCGCGAGCACCCACTCAATCGCCGACTGAAGCGGCTCCAGGCGGCTCGAGAAATCGAGCGCCTCGAACGGACACGGGCACGCGTCTTCCGGCAGGAATTCCTGCATGGCTGTCTCGCCATCGAGATGGAGGCGCATCCGCTGCACGTCGTGCATACCCAGTGCGCATTCCAAGCCCCGCCGGAACAGTCCGACGTCGAGCGGGCCGCGAATGACGATGGCGCCGCCCATGTTGTATTTCGTGGTGGCTCCGCACATGAGGGCATCCAGGTAGATGGCTTGCTGCGGAAACGAAAGCGGGTACATGTCCAAGAACTCCGGCTGCCTTATCGGCTCAGTGGCACGACAACCTGACGACTATCCTGGATGGTCACCGGCGTGCCGTTTTGAAAAACTTTGATGAAAATTGGTTTGTCTTCCAGTTCGCCTCGGCTATCGAACTTGTAACGGCCGTTGGCGCCTTCCCAGGGATCCATGAACCGGATGGCATAGGCCAGATCGAGGGAATTGCGGGAACCGGTGAATTGGATCGCTTTCGCCAGGATGTGCAACGCGTCGTAGCCTTGCGCGGCCCACGTATCGGGGTTCCTCCCATAGCGCGTCCGGAACTTGCGGACGAACGCCTGGTTTTCGGGGCTCGGCGAATCCACGTTGTACAAATCGAAGTACATCGCACCCTCCAACGCCGCGCCGGCCCTCTTGCGCATCTCGGGCGTGTCGCTAAAAGCCCCCAGGATGGGCGTCTTGAGGCCGACCCCGCGCGCTATCCGCAGGAAGTCTCCCGCCCAGGGTTCCAGCCCCGCAAAAAAGATGATGTCGGCGTCGATCCCCTTCAGTTCGTTGACCGGCATCCGGAAGTCGGCGCGCTCCAGGGGGTAGGACCACTGATAGACCAATTGCGCGTCCAGGACATCCAATGCGACACGATACTGATAGGCCAGGTCCTCCCCGTAAGCGTCCTCTTCCCAGATCAGAGCGAATTTCCGGCGTCCGCGGTCAACCGACAACCTCGCCAGCAAGCGCGCGATCTTGTCGCTGGAGATGATGGTGCGAACGATGTAGTTGAACCCGAAAGTCGTCATGGCCGTGTTATTGGCGCCGACGATGAGATGCAGCAACCGGCTGGACTCGTACATCATCGAAGCCTTGATGGCTGCGCTATCGTCGTAGTAGCCGAGCACCGCGCTCATGTCGGGGTTATCGGAGAATTCGATGGCAATGCGCTTCGCCTTTTGCCAGTCGAATCCGGGATCCCGCAGGACCAGGCGAACCTGGATGCCGCCGGCCATACCGCCGGCATTGATTTCTTCCTGCGCCAGTTGAAGACCGTCGGCCATCCCGTCCCGGTTCACCGAAAAGGGCCAGCTGACCCCCACCAGAATCTCCTTCGACGGGCGGCCGAGAGCCTGGAATCGCCGTTCTCCCATTCGCTCGAAAGACTGCCATTGGAGCGACAGAATGTACACCAGCATTCCGGCTGACAATGCCCGGAGGAACCATTTTTTCAAGCTCACTCCACGTTGCCCAATATGATCGGTAGGCCGTTCTTGCCCGAACCGATCACCACGACTTTGGCGTTCGGCGACTTGGCCAGGTCCAGGGTTGCCAGGATCCCGTGCCAAGAGATCACAAAGGGGGTGAGACTGCGGTTGATCGTGTCGTTGTAAACCCTTATACCCTCGGATTCGATGCGCTTGCGGTCGGCTTCCTTAGTGGCGATCGAAAGCCTGTATACGTACTCTCCGTCAAGCTGCTGCTGGGCCATTTTGGCTTCGATGGCTTCGGAGATCCGCGTGGGCAGCGTAATGCTCTCGATGGGCACATCGTCCAGAGCCACGAACCGCGCTGCCAGGTGAGTCTTCGAGAGCACGCTGACGCGCTCCTGGATGGCCTTCTGCGTGGTGTAAATCTCCTCGGGCTTGTACTGTCCGAACACGGTCCGCATCACCGACCGCACCTCCGGACGCACCACCACGTTCACGAAGTCCGGTCCCACGCGTTGGTGCAGCAGGGGCAGGGTGTCTTTGTCGAGGAAATAGCGCGTCGAGTACTGCACCCGAACCGTGAGACCGTCCACGGTCAGAACGTCAATCGTGTCGGTGAACTGCTGTTTGCGGACGTTGTAGATGTACATCTTGTTGATCGGCAAGATCAGGTGCAGGCCCTCGCGGTACACCGTGTCGATCTGAGTGCCGCCACCCAGGCGTCGCCACAGCACGCCCAGTTCCCCGGGATGGATCGAGATCACGATTCGGTTGAAAAAGAAGATCACAAACATGCCCAGCAGGAAGAACAACAGGATCAAGTAGGGTGTGTGTCTCCTTACAAAAGCTTTACAGCGCCGGTATCGATCGGCGGCCCATTCACGAATCGATTTCATTGTTTATGCCCCTTTGCTCGGTCGTTGAGTTTGCCGTAGTCCATCCCGAGCACCCGGTCGGCGACGTGGAAATAGCGATCGTCATGCGTGACCACCACCACCGTCTTGCCCGCCGCCTTCAGCTCCGGCAGCAGCGTTTCGTAGAAGTAGCCGCGAAAACGCGGATCCTGGTCCGCCGCCACTTCGTCGAAAACATAGACGGGTTTGTCTTCCAGATAGGATACCACCAGGGCCAGACGCTTGCGCTGTCCGGTCGACAGGAGGATGTTTGAAAAGCGCCCGTCCCGGAACGCCGTTTTTTGGGAGATATCCATCCGCCGCAGCAGATCGTCCACGCGCTCCGGCGCAATGTCCCGCAATCCATGGAGTTTGTCGAACAGATGAAAATCGGAGAAGATCGCCGAGAACAGGTTCCGGTACGACTGTACGTTGGCGGCCACGATTTCCGAACCGTCCACCCGAATGCACCCCTGTGTGGGCTGATACAAGGCCGTGAACAGCTTCAACAGCGTCGTCTTGCCGCTGCCATTGCCCCCACCCAGGAACAGGATCTCTCCGCGGCGAACTTCCGCGTCAATGGGTCCGACCTGGAAACCGGCGCTGCCATCGGGGGCTTGATAGGTGAAGCAGAGACCTTCGAACCGGATGACATGGAAGTCCTGCATGCCGTCCAACGGCGCTTCCTCGCCGTTAGCCGAGCAGGCCAGCGCCTGGTCCAGCTTGGCTTCCAAGCGCCAAAGGTTGTCCACCGTTACGTGCACCTGCGAAAGCACCGGGATCATGATGACCACGTTGCTCAGCGGGCCCATCAGAAAGAGGGTCGCGGCCACGATCTTGGTGACAGAGCCGGAAAAGGCGGTCGATATCACCGGCAGGATGAAGACGATCGCACCAACCAGAAGCAGGAAAAACGATTCCACAAATACGACGTTGTTCGAGAATTGCAGCATCACGCGGACACGCGCGTCCCGGCCCCGGGTGGCGGCCGCTCCGAACTCCTCGAACACATCATCGCTCTTCAGCCGGTTGATGCGGAGTTCCTTGAAGCCTCTCAGAAGTCCCGTCAAAGACGTGAACAGATCGTCCTCGCTGCGCGAAGCCTCCTGCAACCCGTCGTTGTAGCACTTCCGGTCCTTCAAATATATCCCGACTCCTCCGCCGATCATGGCCACGCACAGCAGCCCTGCTACCGGTGACACCACGGCGATGTAGGCCAGCGTGAAAACCACCATCAACGAGGACTGCGCCGCGCTGAACAGCGGTCGCGCCGCCTGCGCGATGGCGGCGGTTTCACGGCTGATTCGAGCGTGGATGTCGGCTTCCCCGATGGTTTCCAGCGCCAACAGGTCCGAGCGGCGGATCTTGTCCGCCAATCGCACCCGTACGGTCCGGATGGCTTCCTCCGCGATCCGGCTGGATTCATACAGGATGTAACGCAAGGTATAGGCGAACAAGCCCAGCGACAGCGTGAACAGCAGGAAATGCAGCCAGCGCGGTCCGCCCTGGCCCATCGACGCTACAGCCGCGTTGATCACCGCCAGGATCAGGGCATTAGCGGTACCGGAAGCCGCCGTCATCACGAACAGCTTCCGATCCAGCGCATGAGTCTCCCTTTGCAGGAACTCGATAATCTTTAGACGCCATGCAAACTTCATGTCATTTCCGGCTAAAATCAGGGAAAAAAGATTCCCAAACCTGGCCCCAGGCGCCGGGTGTCAGATCTTTCGCGGCGTCGAAAAATACAAAAACAGCAAGCTGATGACAGGGGTGAAGATGAAAGAGCAGAAAAAAAAGCCCCAAAAACCGATCCGCCGGTTCCGTCCTGCGATTCCCGCCACTAGGCATAGCGCCAGGTAGCCGAGTACAAATTCAGGCCCCATGGGAATTGACTTAGCCTTCAGCCTTTTTTTCCTTCTCCATCGTCGCGGCCATCTTTCGGCCTTCCTCGAACAGCTTCTGGAAATGATCCTTGACTTCCGCCGGGCTGAAGGTGAGGAATGTGCCGCCGGACTCGAAATGCTGGATGAACACTTTGCCCAGCGCCCAAGCCGACGCTCCGCAGAACAGCGCCATCGAGGGTGCGCCTACCAGGACGCCCACCACCGGAACCGCTTTCAATAGGCTGCCGACCAAGCCGAACGACATCGAGCTCGGGACGATGTAACCGATCAAGGCGCCGACTACCGCTTTTCCGCGGCCTTCCTGAAACGGGACGTCGTAAATCTTCGAGATCTCGGCGATCATCTTCAGTTGAACGCCCGAAACCGCGACCAGATCCACGAACGGTACCGGGATCAGGCCGGCTCCCATGGACCACCACATATGGTTCTTGACTATCTTGAGGGCTTTCTTTTCTCTTTCGATCAAGGCAATTCCCTCCTTCTGCCCGTCGGCAGGTTGTGCACCATCATCCATAGGAATCGTTGTTTTTTTTGTCAAAATTTCCTCCTTGTGAAAATTAAAAAATAAGCGATTTACGAAATATCATGAGCATTATTCGTGCCAAACCCATATTTTGAAACAGTGCTCTCGTAACCCGTTAATAACGCTATAATAATATCCAGGCCGCTCAAAAGGACAGGGATGTTTTTCCAGAGAAGGGACATAATTGGAACAAATGGGAGATTAAACGGGACAGATTTGTCTGATTATATGATTTTCTTCCCTCCTCACCATGCCGGTTATATATCGCCGGCCGGGCGGCGTTGGCGCCGGCTTCGGAGGCCGTGGTTTGACATGGACTGGTTCGAGATCGTGGCTCCTGAGGCTTCCGGCAAAGCCGTTTATTCGGGGTTCACGTTAAAATGGCTTTCGGCCGGCTTTCGATCCACCTTCAGGAAGCCCCTAAACTGTCCAAAGAATAGGGAGAGGGTCAGGTAGCTTTTTGATGATGCAAACGGACCGGACTATTGACATTTCAGATAATTATCATAAAAATGCAAGCATGCGGACAATTGATTTTCCTATCAGTTTGAAACGGATCGGATGGGTCATGGCCTGGATGAGCTTGTTGTTGTCAGGGTGTACACATGTATCGCCAAGGACCATAACGCGCGACCGCTTCGATTACGGCGAAACGCTTGCCGACTCCTGGAAGCGGCAAACGTTGATCAACATCGTACGTTTGCGATATGCGGACACGCCGCTCTTCATGGACATCACATCCATCATCAACAGCTATTCGCAGTCGGGCAGATTAAGTGCCGGCGCAATGCTTTTCCCTTCGAGCCCCAGCGGCAACACTTTCCCGCTCGGAGCAGAAGGATCCTGGTCCAACACTCCCACAGTCACCTATCAGCCGCTGGGCGGGGACAAATTTACGCACAGTCTGCTGCGACCGGTTGCGCCTGCGGCGATTTTCCAAATGATGCAGACAGGATGGCGCCCGGACCTGATTTTCCGTCTCGCTGTGCGCTCGGTGAACAGCATCTCGAATAGGGGTGTGGGCCGTTTCGAGACCGATCCTAGATTCGATCGCATGTTGCAGGCGCTCGATCGAGCCATGCAATCGCAGGCACTTGGACTTCGTGTAGAAGAACGCAAGGACGGGGAAGCCATCGTGATGGTGATCCGCGGAAGGGACGCGGGGGACATCGACGCGGATATCAACACGCTGCGCGAGCTATGGGGGCTGGAAGCGGGCACGACGGAGATCAACGTCACTTACGGCGCAATGCAACGCAACGGTCAGGATGTTGTAGTGATGACTCGCTCCATGCTGGAAATCATGATGGCCATAGCACTGGACATCGAAATTCCCGCAGCCCATCTGGCGGAAAACCGCGCACTCGTAGGCGAGCAGAATGTCGACGGCGATACGCAGCCCCTGATTCGCATCCGCTCCGGCAAGTCAGCGCCGGCCGATGCTTATGCGGCCGTGCCGTTCAAGGATCACTGGTTTTGGATCGATGACACCGACATCGTCTCGAAGACCCGCTTTACTTTCCTCATGATACTGTTCTCGCTCGCCGAGACAGGTACGCCTCTCAGCGCGCCGCTGGTGACAGTGCCCTCACGTTAAGCCTTGCTCCAGGGCAAAGCCGAAATTCAGGTTACCTTTTGTCTAAAAATCGTTGACGCGTTCCGCGGCCAAGGGCAAACTGCAGTCCATTGCCATGAACACTGCCGATTTCGAGGGGCAAACGAGCCTTAGAGATTTGCAAACCACATAAACACAAGCGATTGGTCGTTGTGCCGCTCCACTCAATGCCAATCCAGACCGGCGCTGGCGTCACAAAATAACAGGCTCGGCAACGGCCTGATCATGTACTTCCCCACCCTCTCGGCCTCCGGCTTCGTCTTAGTCCGCACCAGGCTGTGGACATTGAAGCCGGTGTGCCGCCAGGAGAGAATGCGCTCGGTCCATTCCGGGCTCAACAGCTCCTTGCGGACAAGCATCGCCAGGACCTCCCGGGCGAAGATCTCGGCGAGACGAGAGTCGTCGATCCGCGGGATCTTATGGAAGACGCTCGCCGCGTCCACGCCGCCCTCGGTTACCAAAAAATGGAGGTGGGGGTGAAACCGGAAAAAACCGTGCTCCCGCTCGAAACGAATCTCATACTCAGTCAGGAACCTTTCGAAATGATGAAAGAGCACCCGGTAGAGGACTGTCCGCTCAAGATGTCGAGGACGATAGGCTCCCGCCATAGCGGGAGAATGGCCTCCAGAAACGGGCCAATGTCATGGATGAGATCGGCTCTGCCTGAAAAACGGGAGGAGCCCCGGATCCGTAGGGCAATCAGGTCGAGAAAACGTCAACAGCCGTTGCCGCTCGTCGGAGGCAATGGGAAACGCAAGGGTACGGATACAGCGGCCCGAAAGACGAACCGTTTCGTCACTCGCACGAAAATGCCGGCCGCCGGCCGGGCCGTCAACCCGCTCCCCCATTCTTACCCTTATCCAAAATCGCTATATGTAAAGAAGCGTTTGACGCACTACATTAGCATACTCGACGACGTCTGGTAGTTTAAGGAAATTTTTATTCTTTACTTATCTGCCTTCACTTGGCCTGCCGGTTCCTCTCTCGTTTCTTCACCTTTCTTTTTCAAGGTTGCCTTGCCTTCTTCGGAGGATTCCGTCGTTTTCCGGCTTTTGCCGCCTTCCGGTGCTTTCGGAGGGGCTGCTTTCTTTTCCGCCTTTATCTTTTTTCCCTTGCCCTCTTCGGGGGCTTTCTTAGACTTCTCGCCTTTACCGCCTTCTTGTTCTTTCTGGGGGGCTGCCGCCCTTTCCGCCTTTATCTTCGCCATTTCTTCCGTTCTCTTTTCGTTGTCGGCAATCAGCCTCAGCCTTTTATTCACGGCCTTGATTTTTGCCTGCAATTTTCTAACGAGAGTATCTTTGTCGGCCTTGGGAGATTTGATCTCCTTCCCGGACAGGAAAGACAGCCGATCTTGCAGTTCATGTTCGAAATATGCCTTTTGCCGCATGAGCATCTGCTTCCGCTTTGATTCCATTTCTTCCTCCTCTCCGATTTAGTTATTTTTCTCCGGCAGATCATAGATTATGCAAAGCTTTCTTTTCCCTGCCGGCAGATAGTTGCCGAAGGTATGTATATCAGGGTTTTCGCCAAAAAGCCATCGCATTTTAGGAGGTCCACCGGGGCTGCATCAAGAAGGAGAAAATACAAGAGACAATAATCCATTCGGATGAATTCTCGACTTTCTAAGCGATTGTTACTGATCAAGTAGCCATACTTCCGCTCGAAACGACTCTCATACTCGGTCAGGAACCTGTCAAAATGATGGAAAAGCACCTGGTAGAGGACGGTCCGTTCCGGATGTCTGGGAGGATAGAATCCCGCCATAGAGGGAGAATGGCCTCAAGAAACGGGCCAACGTCACGGATCGGATCGCGTCTCCCTGGAAAGACGTGATGAGGCCCGGCTCGAACGAGAAAATCAAGTGAGAAAACGTCAACTGGAGTTGACGCTCAACGGAGGCAATGGGAAGCGCAAGGGTACGGACACAGCCCGGCTTCTCTTTGAAGTCATAACAGGCCAGGACGATGAGGATGCCGAAGCGGATGGCCCGGAGGACGTTGCGTTGGCCGTCGAGCCGCCGATGTTCGCGATGTTGATATTCCCGTTGTCCAGGGACCCGAAGGTTGTTTAGTACCCACCCGCC
>Ga0315284_10017629_pt1 | contig 10132 bp, 9 predicted proteins | sample YL17G09_16_MG_FD_203696 | JGI IMG/M metagenome (GOLD analysis project Ga0315284, IMG submission 203696) | Sediment microbial communities from Yellowstone Lake, YNP, Wyoming, USA - YL17G09_16 | ecosystem: Environmental > Aquatic > Freshwater > Lake > Sediment | place: USA: Wyoming | collected...
TTACTTTAACTTGTGATGCTGCTACGTCTACTGACATCTCTATATTTGATGATGAAGCAGTTCGTCTTGCCTTTGAAATGGTTACAGGCATTGAGTCAGCATCATTCCAAAATGTTCGTTCTAAGATTCATGCCACAATCATGAATTCTTATGATGGTTCCAAATCAATTTCGTTGGATTACACATCATCTACAACGGTGGGGACGGCCGATAATCCTCGTAAACTTCGGGATTATTTCATTCTTACAAATCACTCGCAGCATTTTAATCATATAACGCATTCGTTGGGTGCTGTTGCTGCCGATTTGACTAATGTTCAACAATACTTCATTAGCGATATTTCAATTCTCAAGAATCATACTGCAGGTATCGATATACATGTTGAACAAATTGCCAAACGTTTCCGTAAGGAGCCAAAAGCGAGATTTGTTTCCCTTTGGGAAAACCTTCCTGCCCAAAATAGGAATATGCTGTTCCTATTAGTTTTTGCATCTCAGATTCTTTCTGAGAATTATTCTGTTAATCAGCACAAAGATCTACGTCAGTATATCGAAGGTGCTGTGGAAAAAGTTTTCGCTACCGAGAATGTATAATTGTTTTGAATTTGTTTAGAAAAGAAAAGTGAAATAGGAGTGTTACAAAATGCCAAACGATGTAAGTAAGAAAGATGTTTTGAATGCTGTACGTGGTGCTACGGAAGCGATGTCTGCAACAGCGTTTAGTAAGATCCTGGGATTCTCCAAAAAGAATGCACGTGTTGCTGATCTTTTGGAAGAATTGACTTCTGATGACCAAATCGCCTGTGATGATTCCGGTGGATTTGTAAAGTATTCCTCAAAGACTGTAGCAAAGAAAGGTGCGCCTTCGAAGGAATCGTCTTCGAAGGATTCAACTCCGAAAAATGAATCCGACAAAGTCAAGGTGGAAGTCCTTGAAGGATTTGATCCTGAATCTGTTCGTATTCCGGTCGACTTGCACGGATACAAAATTGAAGACAAGAAAAATGGTTTCCAGGTTCGTGTTCCGAATGGCAGAGAGTATTTTGTCAGTCGTCAGCAAAGAATTCTGGTTATCAATATGGACAAGAAGATTCTGGTTGAACAACCGGAAGACGTTTTGTTTGCGATCGATGACTTTTGCCGCAAAGGCGGTATTACCAACTACATCCTCAAGGACTTGTCGGTTGGACGTGCCGTATTGCCGCAGAATGTGGATAAGTCACCTGTGATAATCTTTGTCCAGGTTGAACGCCACAACAAAGCTGGTTTCTAATACGGTTCTCCTTCCGGGTGGGTGGGAGTTTTGTTTCTACGGGAACTTAACTCCCACCCTAAAATCACAATTAGGAGACAAGACATGACTAGACGTACTACTCGTATACCTGTACCTGTGTCTGCGTTTGACGGGGAATATTCAGATATAGTAGTTGAAGTCGAACCTGAACACATAGTAGAATTAAATGAGATAGAAGAAGGAGATGCTGTAGAACAAGAAGAATTGATTTCAATTCGCCCAATACCTGTAGATCCAAAGGATTTTATAAGACCTTCTAAGGAAGAAGAAGCAGCGAGAGCAGCACAAGAATTGGAACGTAATGGTTGGAAAAGCTCTGTTGCCGTAACCAATTTATTGAATACAGTTGTTCAGGAGAGCGGATTTGGAGCAAGTGATTTTGGGTTTCGTGAAGATTTAGATAAAACAGAACGAGATCTTCAATACAATATGACAAACGGAACTGAATTTTCTGAACATGAATTGTATCCGACCTATAAAGATCTACATGGAATTCATCTCTACAACTTTGATCCTTATCTAAAAATTGATCTCAAAGCAGAAGATCTAACCCCTGGTATTTCAGAAGCCTGCAAGAAATGTTATTTGAGAGATCTCGAAAATCGAGTAAGCATGCAGCATGTGTTTGCTGTAATGACAGTAGGTCATTCTAATTTGGTTTATTGCATTGTTGCCAGAAATGGAAAACCTTATTATATCACACAAGTGCTTCGTGCTTATTGGGCTGGATCTCAAAGTAGAGAAAAGACCAAAAAACTAATTGAAACCCCTTTAGATTTTACCTTTGAACAAAAGAAAAGATATAATGGCGGGGATAATAAAGGTTTAGCTCGAGATCTATTAACGACAGCGATAACCAAATTGATTCGGACGAGTCGTAATTTGAACAATGAAGATGTTAAACATTTGATCAGCAAACTGAATGAAATGCTTACATCTCTGTTTACTTCTGATCGTGATAGTTATTCTTCCGCCGAGCCAAGAAATTTAACTATTTTACATTATTCTTTACTAATGAATTGCAGTAGTATATACAGAAAAGCAATTATGACCTTGATTCAAAAGAAAAATCAAGGGCAGAAAGAAGCGTTCAGAAGGGGAATGAATGTTGGAATGCTGTTGTTTTCTGAATTGCAAAAAATAGGTTATCATTATGATAATACTTCTCGTAAATGGGTAAAAGAAGTTCAGTTAATCCCGTCAATGTGTTACAAATCAAATCAACTTTGGAAAATCAAACCTAACAAGCAGAAGTATAAATTGACAAAACTTTGGATTAGTCCTGAAGACTTTTCTGCAAATTCTTATTCAGAGTTTCATATGACTGCTGAAGGAAATCATCCTAATGTAAATAGTAGTGGCGGAGTTTGTATTGGTGGTGATTTAAGTTCTAGATGGCAAAGGATTATGGAACAAGATACAGCCTCTGGTGGAACAACCTTAAAGGATGCTGTTGCTGATTTCCTGATGGATGTTGAAGAATCTTTGGAAATACCCAATTTTGATTCTTCTTTTCAACAAATGGATGATTTTGCTGGTTCTACGGAATCAGCAGTATTGGATTTAACAGAGAAAAGAAAAGGTGCACCTCAGCGTAAATGGAGAGAATTGGAATGAGAGATGATGATGGTATAATCACGATACCTCCTCCAAGTACAACCTCTGATACCGCCCGTCGTTTAAGACATGATCAATTTGCAAGAGAGTTTCATACAGATTCTACCTTGAAGATTAATTCTCTTGTGGCGAGTATTCCAACCACAATAGTTATCCTTGGTGTAGGTGGTATTGGTGCTTGGGCAGGATTATACTTCGGCCGTATAAGAAATGTTGAAAAGATCGTTCTGATTGATCCAGATTGTATTGAGGATTCAAATTTGAATCGTACCCCTTTCGGCATTGAAGATGTCGGTGATCTGAAAGTCAATGCTGTTTCTGTTTTAATTTCTAGAAACAATCCTCTTGTCACAATATTTCCTATTAATAGATATTTTGATGATATTCTTGTGGCAGAGTTGAAAGAAGTAGAATCTCTAAGAGAAGTTTGGCAAAAAAAGACACGAAAAAATATCCTGGTTGTAGATTGTCGAGATAATTATTTTGACGATTATCATTTCTTTGATACGTTAGATGAATCGATGAATACCGAAACTCAAATCATTCGTGTTGCCTATAATGGTGGAAGTATAACCATTGATTTTGAGCCAAAGGATCGCCCTGTGATGGGTCGTGGTGGTTATGATACACAACCGTCCCATGTATTTCCAGCAGCATTGTCTGGATTATTGGCTGTTAGTTGTATTATGAATTACTTTCAATACAAAAATGATCCAGATAGGAAATATCTGATAGAAAATCCTTTGACATTTGAGTCGACAAACATTCTTGAATATTTGTTTAATGGTCTTTATCTACACAGACTTGCTTGTGGTGGTGACGAGGATTGTTCTAAGGCACTAACGAAAATAACTTCTGGGAAGTATTATGAAATAGCACCAGAGGATAGTGTATTTGTGCCCTTTCGAAACGGGCCAGCTGAAGAAGAGGCTGGCAAAGATTCCGGAGGAACAAAACCCAAGATCACCCAAATTCCAGTACATCCCGACGAGTTGGGTTCTTCAGGAATTAGACAGATTAGGATATAGTCACGAATTTTCAAAAGAAATATTGTTCAAAGAAACATAGAAGGGAGAACCGATAATAATGCGTGATTTGGATACAAACGAGGAAATCGTTCCAAACAACAGAACTTCTTCAAGAATAGTTCATGCTCGTTTTGGAGGAGAAGCCTATATGGTTTCCTCAACAAGATTCATAAAGAATCTTTCAATTGTTGTTCCTACAAGAATTAGGCAAATCTTGATGGGGATGAGTTATACGTTTAAGGATACTGAGTTTTCTATCTTCGGAAAAACCAAACTTGGTGAAGATGGAAAATTCTATATGGAGGAAGAATTCTTTATTCCTCTACAAGAGGTATCTAATGCATTTGTAAACTATATGGAAGATAACACGGGTTACAATACAGTAATTCACAAACATCCAGATGGTTGCCATGGATTTAGTGGAACAGATGCAGAATATATCAACAAAAACTTTAAGTTTTCTCTATTGTGGGTGGATAGAGCTTTTTCTGTAGCTGTTGTCAATATTGAATTGGAAGAGGGTGTATTCTTCCAAACAGATTTGAGGGTGGAACAGGAAAGTTTGGTTGCGTTGTATCCTAAAATAGCAGATACAAAAATTATCCGTAAACAACCAGTTCAAGCAATTGGACGCGTGTTTAGGACAGGAATTAATCGCCTGGGAGGTATTGCCTTGGATGCAGAACCAGAAGAAGGTGTTTGGCCATCTGGTGCTTTAGCTAGACTGTTTGGAGATAGAAGCGTTAATGAAAATATAGACAAACAATCTGAGGTAGATGGTCCTGGAAAGAGTGTTCAACAACAATTGTTAGACGAGTTAGAGGAAGATGGAATACATCCCGAGGATGAGTCAATTTTACGTGGTTGTGGTTTGGATGATCATTCCACTGTTGCAACTGAAGATAACCATTAATTAGGAGAAGAAAAGAAATGTCAGATGAACGTCGTGATCGAGATCTGGTTCTAGCAAGTGGTGAGTTTGCGTATGTACTCGACATCACAAAAGGTTTGGTAAATGTGATTGTTGGCCCATATAAGCATTCAATGTCTAATACGGATTTTCTTGTGGTATGGAATCCGGAGAAGAAACGCTTTGATAAGGTTTCTGATTTTGATAAGGGTATTCAACCCTTTGTGTTGGCAGATGAAGGTTCTTATGTGGTTTTGTCTAATCCTTCAGCGGACCCGAACACCTTACATCCCAGTATTGGATCTGGAACAATTCCAAGACTCCTACATGGAAAACGTATCAATATGAGCGGACCGGTTTACGTGTCTCTTTGGCCTGGTCAAACGGCACAAGTGATTGCTGGTCATCAACTTCGTTTCAATCAATATCTTCGTGCTCGTGTTTGGAATGATGCCGCTGCAATGGAAAATTGGGATCAGGCTGTAATTAAACCTGCCGCCATAGACAATACTCCTCCCGATGGAGAAGTTGAAGGTGAAACTGCTAAGGGAAAAGGTAAGAAGGAAGTAAAGGCCGAGGTGAAGAAGGATGAGAAGCCCAAGAGGTTGACATTGGGCCAGATTCTAATCATCAAAGGCAATGAAACATCTTTCTATATTCCGATGACCGGAATTGAAGTCATCAAAGAAAACGATCGATATGTGCAAGATGCCGTAACACTTGAACGTCTTGAATATTGTATTCTTTTGAATGAAAACGGAAACAAACGATATGTCAAAGGGCCGGATGTGGTGTTTCCGGAACCAACAGAGAAGTTTGTAGTCCAAAAGGGAACAATGAAATTCCGGGCTATCGAATTGAACCCTAATAGTGGCTTATACATCAAAGTCATTGCTGATTACACTGAAGGTGGAGAGACTTTCATAGCTGGTCAAGAACTATTTATCACCGGGAATGAACAGTCTATCTATTATCCTCGAGATGAACATGCCATTATCAAATATGGCGAGCAAGAGATTCATTTTGCCACAGTAGTTCCAAAAGGCGAAGCTCGTTATGTTTTGAACAAAGATACTGGCGATGTGGCTTTAGTTCGTGGGCCAAAAATGCTTCTTCCCGATCCAAGGAGAGAAGTTATTGTTCAACGTATCTTGGATGAAGGACAAGTTTCTCTTTGGTATCCAAGAAATGTTGAAGCACTGGCTGTTAATGCTTCTTTGGCAAAAGTTGCTGGAATGGAACCGGCTCCATCCAGAGGTCCGGATTATATTGATTCTGGAAAGGTTATGAAAGCCGCACTTCGCCAAGAACGAACCATGCTTTATTCCAACGCTGTTGCGGCTGAATCATTTGGTTCAGTTGATGATGATTCTCGTGGTGTTCTTGCTATGGCAGCAGCCGCTGGAGAGCAGATTCAACGGAAACAATCATACTCTGCACCGAGAACATTGACTTTGAATACTAAGTATCAGGGTGCTGTGGCTATCAATGTTTGGACAGGTTATGCTGTTCTGGTTGTTGACAAACTTGGTAATCGGCGTGTTGAAGTTGGTCCGAAAACCATTCTCTTGGATTATACAGAATCCTTGCAAGTCATGGAACTATCAACGGGTAAACCGAAAACAACAGACGATATGTTGAGGACTGTGTATCTTCGTCATTCATTCAACAAGGTTAGTGACATCGTCTCGGTTGAAACCAAAGATATGTGTCCAATTGATATCAAATTAAGCTATCGTGTAAATTTTGAAGGAGAAACGGCGACGGCGAAATGGTTTGATGTGGAAAACTATGTCAAGTTCTTGTGTGATCATCTTCGTTCCATATTGAAGAAGATTGTTCGAGAGAAAGGTGTAGAGGAATTCTATGCCAATTCCACCAACATCATTCGAGATGCTTTACTTGGTGTTTCGACTGAGCCTGGAAAACCAAGACCTGGTCGTTTATTCACAGAAAACGGGATGAATCTTTATGACGTCGAAGTTCTAAATGTAGACGTCAAGAATAGTTCGATTGCATCTTTGATGTCTGAATCCAATACAGATGCTGTTAAGAGATCTCTCGAAGCAGCTAAGTCCAAAATGGAATTGGAATATCAAAAGATAATCGAATCTATGAAGAGAGAATTGGAAACTGAGAAGAATGAGACAATTCGACAAACCATCGAATTAAACATTCAGACTTTACGCAAAGAGCAAGAGAAAAATATTGTTTCTTTCGAAAAGGACGAACAGGTTAGGAAGAATGACGTTGTGTTAAAACAACTTCAAGAAGATGCTACTGATGTGGTTGCGAAATCAGAACTGGCTCGTCAAAGTGCTCAAAGTGCACAGAGAATCGAACAAGAAAAAGCTATTGTTGAAATACGAATGAATGAAGCAGATGGAGAATCTAAAGCCAGGATTGAAGAAGCGAAAGCTTACTCTCCGGATTTAGTTGCTGCATTACAGGGCTTGGGTGATTCAATTCAAGTCAATGCTATTTCTCAAAATCTGTCTCCTCTAGCGATCATCGGTGGAAAATCCTTGACGGAGGTATTTCAGAAGTTGCTTACTGGAACAGTGTTAGAAAATGCTTTGAAGAAGAAAGATAAATAACTAAGACAATGGTGTAGGGGAGTCTATTCGTAGACTCCCCTACTCCAACAACATAGGAGGACAAAAATGAAAGATCTAGTAATTACGATGCCTATGAGTTCGGTCATATTGCAAATACTTCGAAAGATTGAAGCATCAGCAGAACAAGCGTCGACAGGAAAAGTTCCAATAGATGATACTTATACAGTAAACTTAACTAGATTTGATATAGGTACAGTCGGACAATGTATCAAATCTCTAGAAGAGCTTGAAAGAGAAAAGACAAGAAATGGAAAAGGTCTTTCTGAGAATTCAAATGAGTAGAGCAATATATGTGTTATCAATACCTAAATTTGTTTGTACAAATGATGTTTTGCCATTTGTAGAGCAATGGAAAAAAGACTATACTTCTGAATTTGGCCCTTTAATTGTCCTTGTGGATGGTATGCATCTCATTCGTTTGGATAAAGAAGAATTAAAGATATGCAAGGATAAAGAAGAACTCCTTGAACTTATTAAGGAAAAAGAAATTGCATCGATGCCCGTAGGATAAACTATTAGTAAGATATTTTTTCTTCTAATAGGAGATATTGATATGATGAAAATGGCATCGTTTACACTTCCAGACCAGACTGTTGTCTTTTTAGAAAAACTGGTAGAGAAAACTGGTTTGAAAAAATCTGATCTTGTTCGAAGAGCAATTGAAGATTTTTATAAGAAGAAGATTAGAGATGAGAAAGCTGAATCCTAATCCAGTTTTTTATGTTTATGCCTATTTAGATCCACGAAAACCAGGAAATTTTCAATATAGAGATTCTATTATATTTAATTGTGAACCATATCTAATTGGAAAAGGTCATAAAAAGAGAGATGTATCTCATTTGAAATCAGTATTAAATGATAAAATTGATAGATGCAATCTTCATAAGACTTATAAAATTAAACAAATTCTAGAGGAAGGATTTGAACCAATTATTATAAGAATTTATGAAAATCTTTATGAAGACCAAGCATTTGAAACCGAAATATTTATGATACGCCAGATTGGTAGACGAGACTTAGATTTGGGTCCTCTTGTAAATTTATCAGCTGGTGGAGAAGGAAATTCCGGATATATTCAAACAATAGAACACAAACGTTTGCATGGAAAACAGATCAGAGAAAATTATAAAGATCATAACTTTCGTGAGAAATACTCCAAGATAATGCAGGAATGCTGTAATTGCCCAGAATATAAAGAAAAACAGAAAATGAATTCTCTTCGTTTATGGAAAGATCAGGAATATAGAAAAAGACGAAAAGAATCTATAACAGAAGAAACTAAGAAAAAACAAAAAGATAAACTTAGTATTAAAATGATGGAAAAATGGAAAGATCCGGAATTTAGAAATAAAATATTAATGGCAAAATTACATAAAAAGGAATTAAGAAAATGTGCGGAATTAGTGGATACTTCGCAAGAGAGTCAAAACCTAACAAAGGCATTCTAAGAGGTCTTTTCGAAGAAGGTTCAAAAAGAGGCACAGATGGTTTTGGTTGGGTTTTAATACATAGAAAACAATGTATTTCGCACAGAAAATATAAAGGTCTTCCTGATTTTCGTGACGTTTTACATGGTATGCCTGTTACTTTAGAACTTGGTGATATAATATTATCCAATTCACGTGCGGCGCCAGAAACAGAATCCGCAGTAAATGAATCAAAACTAGAACAAACTGTTCAACCAGTAATATTGGATGATCAGGGGTTATATTTAGTTCATAATGGAAGTTGCTCTAACTTTATTGTTAATGAACTTAAAAAGAAATATACTTTTCAAACAGACATCGATTCAGAAGCTATACTTTGGGCATATATTAAATTTGGTAGAAATATGCAAGAAGCTATGGAATATCTTTCTGGGGGTTTTGCTTTTCTGATGATGGATACGATAAAAAATAAACTTTTTGCAGTCACAACCCACAACCCATTATATACTGGATATGTACGTGGTCATGGTTTATTCTTTTCTTCTACTGAAGAAGGTGTATTACAGACAGTTTCTAAGTTAAAAGGGGTAACCATCAACAAAAATACTTTAACTGTTTGGGAAGATTATTATATTCATCAGATATCAGAGAATACTATACAAGAAATAGATCTTGACAGCGGGATGGTAAATGAATATAAATTTGAACCAAGATATGTTACGAGCACCTATGATTGTTACAATAAAGAAATGAATGATAAACCAGTTGTTCTTGTAGCATCCTCTGGCGGACTAGATAGTTCAACCACCTTAGCGGCCCTCAAGGAGGCGGAGATGAATCCTGTTGCTGTACACTTTAAGTACGGGCATCGTGGCCAGGAGGCGGAGGAAATCGCTATAAGGGAGGTTGTAAAGTTACTTGATATTCCATTATATACGTTCAATATTTCGGAAAACATGAAGATATTGGATTCTGGAATGTTGACCGATAAAGATGCCAAGATTATTACAGGAACAGATGCCGGTTTGAAAACAACGGCTGCTTGGACTGTATATAGGAATCATCTATTCATGACTTATATGGGGGCCTTGGCAGAATCACTGATAATGAAGGACAATTACTCACAGGTATTCTTGACCGGTGGATTTATGAATCTTTCTGAATCAGGCAGTTATCCGGACAATTCAGAAAGATTCATTGATGCAGCAATGAAGTTTTTCAAGTTTTCTATAACCGGTA
>Ga0315284_10017631_pt1 | contig 10130 bp, 16 predicted proteins | sample YL17G09_16_MG_FD_203696 | JGI IMG/M metagenome (GOLD analysis project Ga0315284, IMG submission 203696) | Sediment microbial communities from Yellowstone Lake, YNP, Wyoming, USA - YL17G09_16 | ecosystem: Environmental > Aquatic > Freshwater > Lake > Sediment | place: USA: Wyoming | collected...
AAAAATTTCGTCATGGGTACAATCTGATTGAAATTGTTGATTGTATGATGCTTCCAAATAATCATCCTGAAGATTTGTCAACCAACTTATTCTGTATCTTACCTGATACTCATATTGGCAGAATATGTAATAATCCGGAATGCACTCCATTGGAAATCGGAGGATATTTAGATCATGTACTAAAGAATTATTATGTTGATTATGATGAACGGTATGTTTGGGATTGAAAATAATGATATCATGTTTTAGTTTATTAAAAATCTTTATACCTTTGCGACCTATTTAAAATAACTAAATATATTTTCCAATATGTTGAACCAATACGAAACCGTTTTCATTATAACTCCCGTTTTGTCTGAGGCCCAGATGAAGGAAGCGGTTGAAAAATTCCATGGTGTGATCATCAGCAAAGGCGGTGAGATCATCAATGAGGAGAACTGGGGATTGCGTAAGCTGGCCTATCCCATTCAAAAAAAATCAACTGGCTTTTTCAGCCTGATTGAATTCAAGGCACCGGGTGAATTAGTAAAAACCCTGGAAGTTGATTATAAACGTGACGAAAGAGTTATCCGTTTTCTCACCACAAGGCTGGACAAATACTCCATTGAGTATGCCGAAAAGAGAAGGAATAAGAAAGAAACAGCTGCAAAAGTAACGGAGGAATAAGCCATGGCAACAATAACACAAACGAGTCAATCGGAAATACGATACCTGACACCACCGGCTGTAGAGGTAAAGAAGAAAAAATATTGCCGCTTTAAGAAGAACAAGATCAAATACGTGGACTATAAAGATCCCGATTTTTTAAAGAAGTTTCTGAATGAACAGGGTAAAATATTACCCCGCAGGGTTACAGGTACCTCATTGAAGTACCAGCGCAAAGTGGCCACAGCAGTTAAAAGAGCCCGTCATCTGGCTTTGCTGCCTTATGTAACTGATTTGTTGAAATAGTAAAACCCGATTGATCATGGAAATTATTTTGAAGCTTGATGTTCCGAACCTCGGATACAAAGACGACATAGTCACTGTCAGAAACGGATATGCATTGAATTATCTCATTCCGCAAGGTCTTGCCGTTTCTGCTACCGGATCGACCTTAAAGGCCCATAATGAAATACTGAAACAAAGGGCTCACAAGGAAGAAAAGATCAAACAGGAAGCCCAGCAACTTGCTGAGACGATTAAAGGAGTGACCCTGTCAATTGGGGCCAAAACCAGTACCAAGGGTAAGATTTTCGGCTCCGTGAATGCTATTCAGATTGCTGAAGCTCTGCAGGAAAAAGGATTTAACATCGACCGGAAGAATATTACCTTCAAGGAAGATCTTATTAAAGAAATTGGTACTTTCCACGCCCGCATCAGACTGCACAAGGAAGTGCATGTAGAGATTCCTTTTGAAATCGTTGGCGAGTAGAATAGTAAAAAGTGACGAGTAACGAGTGACAAGTGGGATCAGAGCATGGGCATGGGAAAAGTGCTCAACAATAATTATAAAAGAACCTGGCTGAACTGCCAGGTTCTTTATTTTGTCGATGCCTGAAATATGTTGACCAAAAAAATGGTTAACAATATGGCAAAATTAGGAATTTTAAATCAACAGCAACGCGTTCTTCATAATCGTTATTTCAGTGAAGACTTTAAGAAAAGTAAAGTAAAAGAACTTGAACGTAATCTTGTGTCAATTAGTGATATTTGTAAGACCTATTCTGTAAGCAGGACATCAGTTTATAGATGGATATACAAATACTCAATTATGGCAAAAAAGAATGTAAAACAAGTAGTTGAAGCCAAGAGCGACACACAAAAGATCCGGATGCTTGAAGAGAGGATCAAGGAACTGGAAAGAATGGTAGGTCAGAAACAGATATTACTCGAGTTCAAAGACAAGATGATCGAAATAGCGGAATCGACCTATGGCGTTGACATTAAAAAAAAAGTAGGTTCAAAGCTCTCATCTGGTTCTACTATAACAGGCAAGCACACCGACACAAAATGAAATCGTTCATGGAAGCAGTAGGTATCAGCAAACAGGCTTTTCATCAGATGCTAAAGCGGAGCAATTATCGGGAAGAAGAGCGTCAGCAATTACTTCCATTGATCAATGAAATCCGTAAGGATCATCCTCGAATGTCTGCCAGGGATATGTATATAAAACTTCATCCTTCGACCATGGGCCGGGATCAATTTGAACGTTTTTGTTTTGATTCAGGCTATCGAGTAAAGCGATTAAAGAATTATAGAGTAACCACAAATAGCCAGGGAGTAACCCGGTTCCCCAATGAAATAAAAGACATAAAGGTTACACGTGTCAACCATATTTTTGTGAGTGATATAACCTATTTTGAGATTGGCCCCAAGTTCTATTATCTTACACTCATAATGGATCTGTTTAATCGTGAGATTGCAGGGTGGTCGGCCAGTGACAATCTAAGAACAGAATGTACAACGCTTCCAGCTTTGCATCGATTGATACGAGAACGAGGAAGATCAAATTTAAAAGGAGCAATTATACATTCTGATGCAGGAGGTCAATACTATTGCAAGGAGTTTATATCCCTTACTAACAGTCTGGAAATGATAAATTCAATGACTGAAGAAAGCGTATATGAGAACTCACATGCAGAAAGGCTTAATGGTGTTATCAAAAACAATTATCTTTATCCGTATGGTCCAAAAGATCTATTTTCACTTAGAAAACTGTTAGACAGAGCAGTATTTATGTACAATACTGGAAAACCCCATAAAGCATTGAGAAAACTAACTCCAAGAAGCTATTTAAATAAAGTTACTGTTGATAACGAGAATAACTCCCAAACGAGTTATTTCCTGTTATCAACAGTAAATCATATACATACAATAAATAATCAAATTATTAATAAAAAAGTCAACGTTATTTAGGCATCGACAAATAACCACTTGTCACTCGTCACTCGTTACTCGTTACTATTCACTGTTCAAAATTCTTTGTTATTGTAAATTTTATTCCTACTTTTGCACCACTTTTTTTTATTCGGCTAAGTTTTGAAAATTGAAAATCAGTATATTATTCATTTCAATGGGCTGAAAGAAGGTGTTCATGATTTTGTATTCACACTTGGCAAACCGTTCTTTGAAGCATTTGAACCTCTTGAAGTTCCCGATGGTAACGTGGAAGTGCAGGTTGAACTGACCAGGAACACCAATTTTCTTGAACTGGCCATCGATCTCGCGGGTAATATACAGGTCCGGTGTGATCGTTGCCTGGAGCATTTTGGTTTACCAATAGCTTACAAGGGTCATTTGGTGGTACGATTCAGTGAAACCGACAAGGAACAGGATGATGAAGTCATTTTTCTTCATCCCGGGGATTACCGGCTCGACCTGAAGCATTATCTGTATGAATGTGTCAGTGTGAGCATTCCCATACGGAAAGTACACCCTGAACTACCCAACGGAGAAACGGGATGTGATCCGGAAATGCTGAAAAAACTGAACGAGATACTGATTGAAGATTGAAGATAAAAACTTACAACTTACAATTTACAACATACAACACACAATGTACAACACTCATTAATAATTGACAATTGATACTTAATAATTGATACATTATGCCTAATCCGAAACGTAGACATTCGAAGCAAAGGAGAGATAAAAGAAGAACGCATGACAAGGCCGTAGTGCCTACTCTTGGAACGTGCCAGAATTGTGGAGCTGCCATTCAGTATCACAGGGTTTGTCCCGAGTGCGGTTACTACAAAGGGAAACCTGCTATTAAAAAAGAAGTTGCCGCCTGAGGAATAATCCTGTAATACAATGATCTGCTTTGATCATGAGAATTGGTATTGACATTTTAGGTGGAGACTATGCCCCTGAGGCAACTGTTTGCGGTTCCATACTGGCTGCAAAAAGTCTTCCCGCCGCTTCACGTCTGGTATTGATCGGGGACGAAAACATTATCCGGTCGATCTGTCAGCGTGAGAACTTCGATTCGTCGGCGTTTGATATTGTACACACCACAGAGTTTATTGATATGGGAGAGCACCCTGCCAGGGCATTTGCACAAAAGCAAAATGCCAGCGTTGTGGTGGGTTTTAAACTGCTCGCGCGAGGAGATATTGACGGCTTCGCCAGTGCAGGCAACACCGGTGCCATGATGGTTGGAGCCATGCAGGTTATTAAATCAATCCCCGGTGTTATCCGTCCCTGTATCGCTGCCACGGTGCCACGACCTGGAGATAAGCCGATGCTGCTGCTCGATGTTGGGATCAATCCCGATTGCAGCCAGGACGAACTCAATCAATATGCCATTCTGGGCGACATTTATGTACGGCAGGTGCTGAATATTGCATCACCCCGTGTAGGCTTACTGAATATCGGTGAAGAAGAAGGAAAAGGAAACCTGGTTACCAAGGCAACCTATCAATTGATGAAAGATTCCCCGCTGTTCAATTTTATCGGTAATGTTGAAGGAAGCGACCTGTTCAGTGATAAGGTCGACATTATGGTATGCGACGGATTTGTGGGTAATGTTATGCTGAAGGAAGCTGAAGCTTTTTATACCATGGTCAGGAAGCGTAAAATCCTGGATGATTTCTTTGAGAAATTCAATTTTGTCAATTATGGCGGTACACCTATTTTGGGGATCAATGCACCGGTGATGATTGCACATGGCATATCCAATGATATTGCCATTAAGAACATGATATTTCATACCGCAGAGGTAATTAAAGGAAATTTGTGCGAAAAAATTAAAGAAGCGTTTAAAGAATGTCCCGAATAATAGCAGCTATTGCAGGTGTCGGTGGTTATGTGCCGTCATACATACTCGACAATAATGAATTGAGTAGGATGGTAGATACCAGCGACGAATGGATCATGCAACGTATCGGCATCAAGGAAAGAAGGATATTGAAAGAAAAGGGGAAGGCTACTTCCTATATGGGCACAAAAGCTGTAAAGGAATTGCTTGCCAAGACAGGGACTAATCCGCTGGATATACAGGTATTGATTTGTGCCACGGTTACTGCCGATATGCATTTCCCCGCCACGGGTAACCTGATATGTGACAAGGCTGGAATAACGAATGCCTTTAGTTTTGATGTTGGAGCAGCTTGTTCGGGATTTATATTTGCCCTGGAAACAGGCAGAAGGTTCATTGAATCGGGAGCTTATAAAAAGGTCATTGTTGTTGGAGCTGATATGATGTCGGCCATTGTTGACTATGAAGATCGTACAACCTGTCCCCTTTTCGGTGACGGCGCTGCGGCGGTTTTGCTTGAACCTGCGAAAGACGGCAACGGGATCATTGATTCAATCCTTGCAGTGGATGGTTCGGGGGTAAAGCACCTCCACATGCATGCCGGTGGTTCACTGCACCCCCCCACACATGACACCGTGGATGCCAAACAGCATTATATCTTTCAGGAAGGTCAGCCTGTTTTCAAAATGGCTGTATCGAAAATGTCCGATGTATCGGTAGAGATCATGCAACGCAACAACCTCACCCACCAGGATATCAAATACCTGGTTCCCCACCAGGCCAACATGCGGATCATTGAGGCCACAGCCCGACGGATGGAGATCAACAAAGACCAGGTGATGATCAACATCCAGAAATTCGGGAATACCACGGCTGCTACCATACCGCTGTGTCTCTGGGATTATGAGAAACAACTGAAAAAAGGTGATAACCTTATACTGGCCTCTTTCGGGGCCGGGTTTACCTGGGGTTCTATTTACGTGAAGTGGGCCTACGATCCAAAATAAAATTACCATGGATATGTTAATGTAGAGACCCTGCCGAAATAAAGGATGGGTTTCTTCGTTTTTTAATTAAAACCATGTTAATTATAGGCATTATTTTAGGGTAATGCTTATCTTTGATGTCATCGTAGAGACGCATTGCAATGCGTCTCTACAAATTGTCATATTTAAACCAGGCACTAATGGCAAAAATAATCGAGACTGAAAACAATGTAATCAACCAAATCGGGGTTGGTACGGAAATAACCGGGGATGTATCAACCAACAATGATATCCGTTTTGACGGAGTTCTGACAGGTAATCTGAAAACCAAAGGTAAAGTTGTTATAGGAGAAACCGGTTCCGTAAAGGGTGAAATCAATTGTAAGAATTCCGTTGTGGAAGGAAAGGTGGAAGGGAAAATTTCCGTTGTTGAATTACTTATTCTGAAGGCCACTTCCGCACTGACTGGAGATATAGTAACCCGCAGGTTAGCCATTGAGCCCGGGGCCAGATTCAGTGGAAATTGCAGCATGACTGCCGAAACCTCAACTGCCTATGCAGGAAAAGAAACTGAAAAACCCGGAGAAGACAGCAAAAAGCCTAAGTGATTACGCCAAGTATTCGAGTCTGGCTTTTCAGATGATCGCCATTATCCTGATAGGGGTAGTTGGCGGCATAAAGCTTGACAAGTGGCTCAAGCCATCTTTCCCCGTATTTACGGTCGTGCTTTCCTTTTTGGGAGTTATACTAGCTTTGTATTATGTGCTGAAGGATTTTATTCGCTTTAAAAAATAACTGCATGACCCCCGGATTAATAAAAACTCTTTTGGGACTGCTCATCCTTTCAATAGTTCTGTTCATCGCCGGCATCATCCTGTTTAATACCCTGATACCCTCGTGGTATTTCTGGTTCTTCCCCTTTCTGGTCCTGCTTTTCTTAGTGGTGAACTCGGGTTTTTTTATCCTTTTCTACCGCTCTCTTCATAAATCCAACAACCAGTTCATCCGTAGTTTTATGCTTAGCACGGGTATTAAACTCTTTATTTACCTTGTTTTGGTCCTGGTGTATGTGTTAACTTCACCAAAATCTGCCGTATCCTTCTCGGTTACCCTTTCATTGCTTTACATTGCTTATACAGCCTACGATCTCTATGTAATGGTCAGCCTGGTAAAACGAAAAAAAGAAAATAGTACTTTGCCAAATTAATTTTCAAATTAGTTGTTTATATTTATGGCCACATTTTTTGGATATGCACAGAACGATTTGTAAGGCTTTACTATTGGTGGCATTATTGCTTATTTGGGCAAACAGGGGCTTTGCCGCACCGATAGCGCAGGAAGAGCATACCGACAGTGTATCCGCCGGGCATGGACCGGAGACAGGCGGACATGAATCCGAAAAGTTAAATCCCGGGGATTTCATTTTTGATCATATTAAGGATGCACACGAATGGCATATTATGTCAATCGGGCACACCCATATAAGCATACCTCTTCCCGTAATTCTTTACAGCAAAACCAAGGGCCTGAATATTTTCATGTCCTCAAAATTCGAACATGGGCTTACAACTCATAAAGGATTCCGGCTTGTGACCAAAGGAGAAAATAAAAACAAGATTCTGGATGAGGATGGCACAAGGCCACTGGACTTTTCCATTACCAAGAATATAGCTGCCATGTTCTTTGGCGTTTTTATCATACTCTGGATATTTTTATCCATGGGTAAGGTTTACCGGAAAAATCCGGTCAGCGCACCACGCGGCCTACAATCCTGGTTTGAACCGGTGATTGTTTTTCTCCGCGACGAAGTCATCAAGCCCGCTATCGGACCCAAGTATGAACGTTACATGCCCTATTTGCTGACCCTTTTCTTTTTTATCTGGATCAACAACATGCTGGGGCTGATCCCCATCCCTCCGGCAGGTGCCAACCTCACGGGTAATATTGCCGTTACCATGACGCTTGCGTTATTTACCTTTATAATCACAAATGTCAGCGGTACACGCGATTACTGGAAACATATCTTCAATACACCCGGTGTTCCCTGGTGGCTTAAGTTACCCGTCCCCATTATGCCTCTGGTTGAAGTCCTGGGTGTAATAACAAAGCCTGTTGTTCTCATGATCCGACTTTTTGCCAATATCACCGCGGGACACATTGTGGTTATGGGTTTCATCACACTGATTTATATTTTCGCTCAAATGTCGGCAGGCCTGGCCTATGGGGTTTCCATTGTTTCGGTGCTGTTTGATGTTTTCATTTTTTTCCTTGAATTGCTGATAGCCTTCATCCAGGCATTCATTTTCACCTTTCTCTCATCCATTTATTTTGGCCTTGCCGTGGTGGAGCATCACGAGGAACATCAGAAAGAACATGCATGAGTTTTTTGTTTATTAATTAAATATATACCCTATGTTATCAATTATTTTACAAGCTGCAGCCGGATCTGGGATTGCCCAACTTGGCGGTGCCATTGGCGCTGGTATAGCTGCACTGGGCGCCGGTTTTGGTATTGGCAAGATCGGCAGCAGTGCTATGGAAGCTATTGCCCGTCAGCCTGAGGCAGCGGGAGATATCCGGGCCAACATGATTATTATTGCGGCACTTGTGGAAAGTGTGGCCCTTTTTGCAGTAATTGTCTGCCTTTTAGCTGTATTATCACAGCAGTAATTTTATCCGGGATCCGCACGGTTGGTGCGTATCCCGGCTTTATCCGAATTTAAAACCCCAAAATATATGGATCTCCTTATTCCCGAAGTCGGAACAATTTTTTGGACATTGCTGGTATTTTCTATAGCCTTTTACATTTTGGCTAAGTTTGCCTGGAAGCCCCTGTTGAAAGCTCTGAAAGAGCGTGATAATACCATCGCGCAGGCATTACAGGCTGCGGAAACAGCAAAAAAGGAAGTGAGCCAGTTGCACACGGATAGCGAAAAGCTTTTAGCTGAAGCCAAGGCCGAACGTGATAAAATTCTTCATGAAGCCCGCGAATTCAAAGAAAGTATGTTGATCGACGCCCGTGAACAGGCAAAAACAGAAGGCCATAAGTTGATCGAAGAAGCCAGAACAGCCATCAAGAATGAACGTACCGCTGCCATCCAGGATATCAAGAAGCAGGTTGCCGAGATTTCTGTGGCTATTTCCGAAAAAATCCTTATGCATGAATTGTCAGATCCTGAAAGGCAGAAGGAACTTATCGAAAAATCGTTGGTTGAAGTTAAACTCAGCTGATAAAATGATTGTTGTTAACCGATGAACGAAAGTAAAATATCAGTCCGCTATGCCAAGGCGTTATTTGCATTGGCCAAAGACAACAATTCCTTCGATGTCCTGAAAAAGGATATGGAATTGCTGTACCAGTGCATCCGGGAGATTCCCGAACTTCAGTTTGTGATTCAAAGTCCTGTGATCAAGGTTAGCCAGAAAATCAAACTTTTTACAGAAACTTTCAGGACTTCCTTCAGTCCGCTCACTTTTTCATTCATCAATCTGGTGCTTGAACGCCGGCGTGAGGATTACCTGGCCGGTATATCCAGATATTTTCTCAGTTTGCTGAAATCCGAACAGGGCATTCTTTCTGCTGAATTGTCGACTGCCAGACCACTTGATGAGTCTTTGCGGCAATCGGTACTGAAATTCATCACCCGAAGATATAATGCCACAATTGATTTGCATGAAGCAGTTAACGACAAGCTGATCGGCGGATTTGTTCTCCGGGTGGGCGATCAACAGATCGATGCCAGTATTGCCAATAAGTTAAAACTTATAAAAACAGCATTAATTAATTCACATTCCTGATAATTTTTAATAAATAGTATACAATGTCGGCGCTTAAACCATCAGAAGTATCCAAGGTTTTAAAACAACAACTACAGGGAATTGATACCAGGGCCCAGCTTGATGAGATCGGAACGGTATTGCAGGTAGGCGATGGCATAGCCAGGATCTATGGCATGTCAAATGTTTGTTCAAACGAGTTAATTGAATTCGACAGCGGAGTTCGCGGAATTGTACTTAACCTCGAGGAGGACAACGTTGGGGTCGTTTTGTTGGGCGCCTCGGAAAAAATAAAGGAAGGGGATACCGCAAAACGTACCGGAAGAATCGCATCCATCCATGTAAGCGAAGGTATGCTCGGCCGTATTATCAATACATTAGGTGAACCACTCGACGGCAAAGGCCCCATCACCGGTAAAACCTTCGAGATGCCATTCGAACGGAAAGCGCCCGGTGTAATTTTCCGCCGTCCGGTTAACGAACCCCTGCAAACCGGCATAAAGGCCATCGATGCCATGATCCCCATCGGACGCGGTCAGCGTGAACTTATTATCGGTGACCGGCAGACGGGTAAATCATCCATTGCCCTGGATACCATTATCAACCAAAAAGAATTTTATGACCGG
>Ga0315284_10017632_pt1 | contig 10130 bp, 7 predicted proteins | sample YL17G09_16_MG_FD_203696 | JGI IMG/M metagenome (GOLD analysis project Ga0315284, IMG submission 203696) | Sediment microbial communities from Yellowstone Lake, YNP, Wyoming, USA - YL17G09_16 | ecosystem: Environmental > Aquatic > Freshwater > Lake > Sediment | place: USA: Wyoming | collected...
CATATTTATAACTTGCCACATAATCAGGTGTATCTTTTAAAATAATCCCATACATATCTTTCAAAAAAGTCTGCAAATACAATACATCATAATATGCATAGGACATATGGAAACTGCTCATTTTATTAATGTTCCATGAAATATCTTGAACTGGTCCCATTGATTCATGTATTTCATTCAATTTATCATATTTCTCATCATCAATTGTCTTGAAATATTTTAATGCATCATATAATGAACATTTCTTACCTTCATCCTTACTAATTCTGACATATTCACATATAAATCGAGTATCCAATACTTTTTTGGTAAATTTTATAATATCTTCTTTATTGTTTTTTAACAACTCTGTATAAATATATGGAATATCTAAAGAATCTGCCCCATGTAATATTTTATATAGATGTTTATTTAAGATAATTGTTTGGACAATAATATTTATGTCCGATGTGTTATAATCATTTGGATCAACAATCCAGAGATGACCAACATTCACTTTATATAATAAAAATTCAAAATTAATTTGCATTAATGCTATTTTTCTTAAATTAAATTCAAAATCATATCCTATATGTAATTTCTTCTCTTTATTTAACAATGTATTAGCATAAACAAATACACAATATATGATAAACAGTTTATATGTTATTTTACTGTTGGCAACAAATACATAATATTCAGTATGATGTTCCTTTTGTTTTTTATTAATATGTTTATATAACTGTTCTAAATATTTTGATTGTATTTCCAACAATTTATCTTTATGTCTATTTAATTCATTGGTTCCATATAGGTTATTTAATACTTTGATAAATTCTTCGGCATTATTATATAATTCATCAATATTTTTATTGTATAGATTGTTGAGAAATGATAATGTCATTTATATCATATTGCCCATATAATAATTACAAATAGGTAATTAAATAAATTAAACAAATTTAACAAATTTAACAAATATGATTGATATGTGTTTAGTGTGTTAATAGTGATTAATTTTATTATTATATAAAATTATAAAGTTAATAAGTGATTTTATGAGTAGAATTTTGAAATATAGGGAAAGTTTAAACAAATTTATCAAAGATAAAAGTTGTTTAGTTGATGATAAAACACTTGATGCAGTAAATTTAAAAAATAATATAATAGATTGTGTTAAAAAAAGTTCATTTCGATTTTCCATATTGCTATTAACAACAATGAATAATCAAAATAAGAAAAATCATGTTACAATGCAAGGATATTATGCAGCAACAAGTATTGAATTGATAAATGTCTATATTTCATATAAGGAAGATTGTAAAAATATGATAAAAAATGATGGTTATGATTTATATTATAGTTCATTAAATACAATTTCTAATTATTGTTTAAAATCTGTAACACAAAATTTAGATAGTATTAAAAATCATTTAAGTCCTGGTAATATTATGAATGTGGCCACTAACAGCATTAATACATATATTAATACAATTAACATTATTAATAAAAATCAAACAAATCAAATGACATCCAATGATAAGGTGGCACACAAGGATGTTATTAAATGGTATTTGAAAGATGATCAGTCGCTTGTTACAAAATTTAATCAAATAAAACAACTAACAAAAGAATCATTAAATGATTATATTGATAAAAAATATACAATTGTATGTGAGATGGCATTAACTTTAGGATGGATTATGGGTGGAGGTGATATTAAAGAAATAAATAAACTAAAAAAACCAGCCAAATCATTTGCAATTATGATAAAAATTTCAGATGACTTTATTAATATTGAAAAAGATATTAGGAATCCATTAGGAAATATGACATATAATTATATCATTAATTATGGATTACAGGAATCATATGAACAATTTATGGTTAACAAAGAGAAGTTCATTCAAGATGCCATGGTGATGGATTTATTTACATCTACCATTAAAGAATTAATTGATGAAATTGAAGCCAATGTTGATGAAATTATTGATCAAACTTCACCAGATATCAAATCATCATATAGTAGTGTATCAAAGAATTAAGTGTTAATGTATACAAAAATTGAAATGTATTTATAATAACTATATAATCTGCTAAATTAATAGATTATACATGTCAGTCGGTTACGTTTATGATGAGTTGATGTTATTGCATAGCGAAGATGGTCAATTGGAATGCCCAGATAGAATTGTTGTTATCTACAATAAACTTAACAATAGTGGTTACATTGACCGAATGATAAAAATACCATCCAAAAAAATATCATTTGATGAATTATTGTATGCACATAAAAAAAAATATATTGAAAATGTTTATCATATTTTTAATCAAGATGAAAATGTTATTAAGGATATATTGGCTGATGAACCTTCAATGTTTGGCAATAAATATAGTCTTATTAGTGCAGAAGTTGCAGCCGGTTCTACTTTGGAATTAACTAAGCATGTGTTGGCCAACATAATAAAACATGGTGTGGCTATTGTGAGACCTCCTGGACATCATGCCAGTAAATCTGCAATGAGTGGTTTTTGTTTTTTCAATAATATAGCTATCAGTGCAATGTATTCTGTTAGATGTGATAAAAGGGTTGCAGTTGTTGATTTTGATATTCATCGAAATGATGGATCTGAGAATATTTTTAAGAACATTAAAAATCTACTGACAATATCTATCAACAGATATGATCATGGTAAATTTTATCCTGGACCTAACAAAAATATAAAAACACCAAATTGCATCAATATTAATCTTAATAAGAAATCAGGTGATAAAGAATATGGCGAAATATTTGATAATACGGTGATTCCAATGTTTAATGAATTCAATCCAGATATCATTTTTGTCTCTGCTGGATTTGATGCCGGAAGAGGGGATCCATTGGGGGGTTTTGATGTTACTCCTCAAGGATATTATATGATGATAAACAAATTGAAATCATTAAATAAAAGTATTATCTGTGTATTAGAAGGTGGGTACAATTTAGATACCATATCAAATTCTATGAATGAATGTGTCAAATGTTTATTGGAATAATTTTATTTTTTTATAAATTAAATTTTTAGAGTTGGCAATATTGTCACATTAAAATACTCGCGACCGAAAAATTTGGAACTAAATGGACTAGAATATTTAATTAGTGAACCGAACTTATCTTTTAGATCTTTCAATATTTTTAAATTACTATTATTATTTGTACAATCAAATTTTATTTTCAAATGTCTCATTTTATTGCAAATGATAAGAGTGACACAAAATTGGAAAGTTTCATGATGACCAAAAAATCCAGATTGATTTGTATCATACCATTCGTCAAATAAAAATGAGCAAAACCCATTTGCATCCAAATATTTTTCAATTTCAGGATAGATATCTGTAAATTTAATCACATTACCACCATTCGCATAAAATGATTTGAGACATAAGACATAATGATGTTTTACACCTTCAACATCAGTTCCATTAATTTTATCATCAATGTATTTTTGTACTTTTTGTAAATATTTATCATGAATAGCCTTTTTGGCAGTCGCTGAATAATCCAATATTGGTTCGCTATAATCAATATCCAAATGATCTTTGTAATATTTCTGCCATTCGTGGATATGATCATTTGGTACATTTTTTAATTCTGGGAGCCATTTCTTAATATACAAACAATCTGGATCATAATGCATACTTTGTAAGATCGGTGAAAAAACACGAAAAAATGGTTGTGTGTCGGCATGTGATCCTGAAATCCACCCCCAACCACCTAAATTGTTGGCTGGATCATAATCAACCAAATGTTGTGCAAAATATTTTTCACCTTCAGCATAATGCCAAAACATGTTTTTAACCAAAAAACTACTAACAATCATTCTACCCCGATTGTGCATAAAACCTGTTGTATTCATTTCATGCATACATGCATCCACAATCGGATATCCTGTTTTACCATCCTTCCATGCTTTCCATTGTTTTTTTTGTTCAGTTGTTGCATTATCATAAGTTATCCATGGAACTTTCTTATATTGTGATTTCAAATTCTTTTCCTTCCAATTATCTGATAAAGTATTTGGATGAGCATCCAATACATTGTAATAAAATTCTCTCCAATATAATTGTTTAATTAAATCATTCCTCGTACCCAATGCCTTTTTTACTACATGATAAACTTCTCTAATGGAAACACATCCAAATTTTATATATGCTGACAATTTTGTTGTTGGTACATTTAAATAATTCCGTTCTTTATTATATTTTTTGAATTTTTTTATGTTTTTTAATATTTTGATCGCTTCATTTCTACCTCCTTTAACAGCTATATCTCGATTATATTCATAAAATTTATGTATTGTTCCCTTAAATTCATGCATTATCTTATGTGATTTGGATATGTAGTTTGTATAATTATTTTTATGTAGATCATTGACTTTATGTTTGCTGGCAGCATTAAAATAAGGTGTAAATTTGGTATAAACAGTACCTGCTCCCCCTGAAGTCAATAAACTTGATGAGCCTGTCCTGACACTTCCTACAGGGTATAATAATGAATCTTCATATGATCCTTCAAATACAACATCATTTTTCTCACAAATTTTCTGTAATTTTAAGTCTCTTTCTTTTGAATAAGGTGTGTAATCTCTATTAAGAAAAACAGCGTCAATTTCATCATTAGATTGTAAAATTTTATGAAGAATAATATGTGGTGTATCAAAAAAGAAAAACAATTTAGAATTTTTCTTGTGTAAATGTGCATTAAGATCATCAAGCGACTCCATCATAAATTGAACACAATTATCTGACTTATATTTATTTTTAATTAATTGTTCTGGTGTTAGAATAAAGATCGGTATAACTACTTCTGATTTTTGTAATGCATTAATTAGTCCTATATTATCATCCAAGTGGAAATCTCGCCGAAATATAAATATAGATGTATTATATTCCTTCATATTGAAAGTTATATAATAGATTTATAATTTTTTATCTGGGTAAATAATATTAGGGGATATTTTAATAATGATTAATGGTTTTTGGGACTTTACATTATTTAGTACGATTGCTGCATTATATAATATGTTGATTCATAGTGTCGCAAGTTTTTTATATAAGGATATGCAATTTGAAGATAAACATAATAACACAGTTGCATTTATTTTCATTGCTGGTATAATTGGTATCATCATTGCAAAATTAATTGTGGATAGAAATAAGAATAATTATTTGGTTAGTCGTGGATTTTATATTGGTGGTATAATGTTGATATTAACTTCTGTTATAGTTAATTGGAATCATATGGCTGAAGAAATGAAATTGCTTTTTATGGCTGCTGGACTTGGATTTGCTATATGGTTTGCTACTTATAAAATTGGATATAATAAACAAACTACGGATGCCAAATTACAAAATAATCAAGTAAATGTTGAATCAGAAGATATCAAATCAGAAGATATAACAGCTGTTAAATCAGAAGATATTGCAGAATTATTCGCAAATGTGAAAATCACAAATGATATCAAAAATGACATACCTGAACATTTCGATATTGAATTTTAAAAAGTATCAATATTATCACTTAAATAAAATTGATATTCAATTATAATAAATAATATACAAATAACATCTATATGTATATTTATTAATATTATGTTCTTTGGTGTATATTATTATCAAATAACAAACGATAATTATACATATGTTAAACGTTTCGGATTTTGCCATACAGTGAAAGAAGCGATAACAACATTAGGTACAATAATGCCCAATTATCGAAAATTTACAAATCAAACAGTCACTAATGGTATATATGTTGGGTGGATTAATGCATATAGATATGGTGAATATGATGATGGAGATGCACCAATAACACAACCATCATCAAGGTATTGTGTTGATATATTTGCAACAATAATGGAAGAAGATTTAATCGATAATATGAATTCAAAATTAAGATTATCTACTGAAATGAATTTGGTTGATGATATGAGGGCGTTACGGTTTTGTTAGTTCAACTTGTTTATTAATTTAACTTGTTTATTAATTTAACTTATTAATTCAACTTATTAATTCAACTTATTTGTTATACTTATGCACAACTACATTTGTTTTATCAACACTAAAATTACCAGTTAATTTATTTACATCATTTGGTAACTTAATTAACCTTATTTCTTTAATGAATTTCAAGTCTCTTTTATAGGATTCATCAACACTTAAATTCTCATCAATCGCCTTAAAATGACATTTTGTTAAAAACAATGATCCCTTACAATCAATTTCTGATGTTTTATTAGCATGCCATATTTTGTCTACAATTTTTTCTAAATCAACATAATATTCTTTGTTTTTTATCATCTTTTCATATTCTTTTGGAATTAAATTTTTTATCATTTGTACTGGTGATACATACATCAGATGTTCTAAACAATTAAAATAATCTATTCTTGGTACATTATATTTATGTAATGAATCTTGGATGTTTTTAATATAATTATCATCAACTGTTTGCATATAAAAATATAATTGTCTCAATAAAGGCCCATGTGAATGATTATAATACCATATATTTGCATTTAATCTATTTTTATTGATATCAAAATTATTAAAGTAATAATCAAAAACCCATACTAAACCCTCTATGTATTCATGTAATAATTTTTTCATTTGTGTATTTTTCACATCAATATCTCTTATACCAAAATATTCATCATAATACCTCTTGACACTATTTTCAATTTTCTCTGTCTTCCATACATAAGATTGTGGATCGATATTGACATACCCTAAATTAATAGCAGATGCATTAAACTTTCGAGAATATTCATCTAACATATTATCAAACTTGAAAACTTCTTCATCATAAGGTGTTATTTTTAAACTTGAATCTAAATATTCTAATGATTTTTGTAATTTGTCTTGATATATTGGATTTTTTAAACTTCTAGAATAACTTCTAAATGTCACACCAACAATAGGATATTTATTATTTATCTCATAATATTTTTCATATCTTTTTAAAAAGTCTGCAGATGTTATACCTGTAATATGTCTGGTTAATTTCATTAATTGTTTGATAAAAATATCATCAGTTGACCATTTACTAATATTCTTTTTATTTTTAATATCATCATTCAATTGTCTTAACTTTTCTAAAAATTGATTAATAACACTTGTAAAATTTACTTGATTTGCCCCCAATATCTTCTTTAACTTATCATAATTTTGATAATGTGATGCCATATACATTTTTTGTAAATTACCTCCTTCATCTAAATGTAATTCTTTAAACAGACTAATTAATACATCTTGATTAATGGTTCTTCTATGATTATCCATGTTAATTAAATATTTATTGGTTGAGGGTAAACTGGGCGAGGTTGATGGTGTGTTGGATGAGGTTAATGGTGTACTTGATGAACTTGCTAGTGAACTTTCGAGTGAACTATCTGACAGTGGTGACATTGGTATATTTCCCCCAACGGTATTATAGATTTTGAGTACTTCTGTATATTTATTAATAATTCTATCAAAATCATATTTAACATTAAATGACTCTAATTTAGGTACAAAATCATTACCAAATATGGTTAACACAAATACAATATCATTAATAACATTATCAGAATTTAAATCACTATTTTTAAATCTATCTTTAACATATTTGAAGATATTATTATTTAATTTGTCAACATCAATAACATCATAATTATTAGATTGTTGGTTATGTCTTAATAATTTTAATGGTGATATTTTTTTATTATTATTAGTTGTATTTAATATTAAACCCAACAATGTCACATCTGAATCTGGACTATATATGACATAATCACTTTTGACATTTTTTAATGATATTAAATGATCAACTATCTTTTTCTCACCTTCACCTGGTTCATATGCACCTGAATAAATATATGTTTGCATGTTTGGACATACTTCTTTAATATTTATTTCAAAATCAATACCATTAAGCATATTATCCAATTTATCCATAAACAATGTACCTGGTGTGATATTTGCTCTCGACCATTGAAATTTGTTTGTTTCATATTGATATCTTATCTCATATTTTTTCAACTGATCCTCATATTTTTGAAATATTAAATCTTTAATTTCACTAATAATCATTCCCATATACCTTCTTTTTTTCTGCTCAATCATTTTAGATTTAGAAGGAACACCATCAACGGCTATATATAAAAATTCAAGTTTCTTATTATCAATAAAGTTATTCAATATATTGATTACATACTCATAAACTTTATTAACAACAATATCATCTAAAATTTCATCGTTCACAATGTCTCTTAGTAATTTAACTGTTAAATTATCTGGTAAATTTAACTGATAGTCCTTATTTATTTTCTGTAATTTCTTATTATTTGATATTTTACTATTTTTGAGTGTTTGATACAATAAATAATTCAAATCATATATGACTGTATTACTCGTTATATAAACAATCGAATTAAAATCAATATATAAATATTTAGCATCTAGCTTTTTCTCCAGCTTATATGTAAAATTTGTTATTAAATTAGTAATGTTATTTTGTTCTATACTACTGAAAAATCTTTCAATTCCCATATACTAATATTATTTATAATATTTTACTACAAATAATGAAAAAAAAATGAATAAATAAATGAATACATTAGTAACTATATTATGATATGATTATTAATGAAATTACTTCAAATATGGTTGTTAATCTCATTTATTAGCTTAATTGTAACACGATACAATGATTACCAATGTGGTGAATGTTTTGGAAAGCATATTGTTACATGTACACAAGATGATTGCAAATGTTTGTATCATTATAAATGGTGCCTAATTGACAATAAATTTTTGAATGGAACTAGATGTTATCTTGGTATGTACAAAGAAGAATATATGGATGCATGTATTATAAGTAATTGCACACATTGTTATATTGCTTCACCTTATCCAATAAAGTCATACATGTAGTATTTATTTTTATGTTTAATTTATGTTTATGTTTATTTTATGCTTATATTTAGAACAATCTAGCAATACCAGTTGTAATTTCAGGAGTTAACAACAAAGCAGTTGTTATTGAATCTCCTGATTGAATAGATTTAGCAATAAGGGAGTATCGAATGATGTTAATATATAAGATAACAAATAAGGAAGCAACAATGACACATAACATTGAAAGTGCTAACCAACTTGGGATTTTAATCACTTGAGTATGTTTTGGTTTATTTTCTTGTTCCATCTGGGCTATATATATTATTATACATTTAAAAAAAATTGAAAATTAATTGTTCTAATAAATGTATATTTTATATTACAAATATTACAATAAATACCACCATGAACATACTCGCAGATAACACCCACGTTGGATTCGACTTCAAAAATCTTACAAAAGAAACATTACATCAATACATTATTGATATCAAACACCAAGTGAATAATGCCATTAACCAAGTTGTTTTGTATGCAAGTAAACCAAGAACATTTGAAAATACATGTAAGCCATTAATTGATGTAGGAAATACAACTGAGCCATTAAAAGGTTCATTTTGTTATGCTATGAATTTTTATCCATCAGAAGAAATCATAAATGTTGCAACAGAATGTGAAAAGGAAATTAATAAATTCATGATCGATGCATTTATGAATAAAGATTTGTATAAGGCATTTAATGAATATCATGAAGGAAATTATAAAAATGAGAAAAACAGATTAACATTAGAAGAAAATAGATATGTCGAACATGAATTAAGAGATTACAAACGTCTTGGGTTGCATTTACCAGATGAAGAATTCAATATGGTTAAAGAGATGTCGAAACGATTATCCGATTTAGGTACAGAATTTTCTGATAATGTTAACAAAGATAACACATTCTTTATGTTAACATTGGAAGAACTTGAAGGTATGCCTAAGTCATGGTTTAGTGATAAGAAACCTGATGGAAGTAATAAATATAAGATTACAATGAAATATCCAGATTATGTTCCAGCAAGTGAATATGTCAAAAGTGAATCTGTAAGAAAACGATTATTTGATGGATACAATTCCCGTTGCGTTGATACAAATATTGGTATCTTTAAAGAAGCAATTACCCTTAGATATAAGTTGGCTAAATTATTAGGATATAAACATCATGCTGATTATGTGACAGAAGTTAAAATTGT
>Ga0315284_10017633_pt1 | contig 10130 bp, 9 predicted proteins | sample YL17G09_16_MG_FD_203696 | JGI IMG/M metagenome (GOLD analysis project Ga0315284, IMG submission 203696) | Sediment microbial communities from Yellowstone Lake, YNP, Wyoming, USA - YL17G09_16 | ecosystem: Environmental > Aquatic > Freshwater > Lake > Sediment | place: USA: Wyoming | collected...
TGGTATCGCACGCAAAGAATTAAAGAAGTAACGAATGAACCAAGAACTGTATAATAAAACGTATAGGATACCCCCAGACGTACTCAAAGGTATTCAGACAACCTTGGTATCCAATCCGAATGGTGAAGGCGTTAAACGGGCCAAATTCATGCTTAAAAACGGTATTTTGACCTATCAGGCACTTAAAAGATTGAAGAATTTCTTCGATTATTTTAACTTGGAATCCGGTGATAAAACACAATATGCTCTTGCTGGTGGTCAGGCCATGAGAAACTTCATTGAAACCACACTGAATCAAGATAGAAATGCTGTCAAGACTTCAAAAGCAGTTCGTCAGGATATGACGGCTAATCCTAATTCGGAATTGCACGCATATCAGACACCAAGATTAAATGAAGATGATAAAAAGGAGAAAAAAGAAGAGCCACAAAAAAATGCAGTTGCTGTTATTGTAAATAATGACAACAAAATACTTTTGCTTAAAAGAGCAAATATTAAAGATATTTGGATGCCGGGAAAATGGGCATTAGTTGGTGGTGCAATTGAAAAGGGTGAAAATCCACAGCAGGCGGTTGAAAGAGAAATACTTGAAGAAATTGGTTTGGAAATCGATAAGTTCGTAAAGACTTTCAGCATACAAAGAAATCCGAATAGCATTGAGCATATCTTTGCTTGTCGATATAAGGGTGACCCGACAGATATTGAATTGAATGAGGAAAATACGAATTATGGGTGGTATGATGTAGATGAAATGAACTATCTGGATATTGTACCAAATTTAATAGAATATATCACATTATCATTTAAAAAATATGAATAATGTATTTATAATAAAATAACAGTAAAAAACTAAAACGAAAAAAATGAGTAGATTAGAAGACATAAGTGTAATTTTCAGAAACACTGAAATTGCAAAAAACACCTACAACCAGAACAACGAATACACTCCCGGCCATCCCAATGCATTGTCAACAGGCGATGACCCAGGTAAAGGCGAAGTAAGCGGTAATGTTGGTGGTGCAACCGACATCAAAGCAAGAAAAACGATGTTGGCTAAGAACAAATTTAATCCTAATAGGGAATATAACGCAGGAACAGCATAATAATGTTAAGCGAGGTTAAAATATTTTTTGAGAATCTGACCCATTTCAGACAGCTTCTAAATGAAGGTGTTGGTAATGGTTCTATTATCGATGCTATTGAAAAGCATAAGATAGTTCATATCTATTATGCTGGCGATAACACTATTATGAAAGGTTATCGTACAATTAAGCCATATGTTCTCGGTACTTCAAAATCAGAGGAAGCACAAACCAAACCATATAATTTATTGAGAGCATGGGAAACAGCAGGTAGTTCAGATAGTCAGAAAAGATATTATAATCAAAAAGGAAAATCAGAATTTGGTTGGAGATTATTCAGGGTAGACAAAATCACATCATTTTTACCCACCGGTGAATTTTACAGTACGGAAGAAAGTAAATTCCCTGATGTAGAGGCATATAATCCCAATGATTCTCAAATGGGAAGTATTATAAAGGCCGTTGAAATAGTCGGTGATGAACCACGTACAACTCAGAGAGGGGCAACGATAGCACAAAAGGTTCAACCATCGGCATTTGATGGCCAGAAGGAAAAGTTTCAAAGATTTTCTAAGGTTGCGAAAAGACAAAGAGAAGCCACTGCCGATGAAATTCAAAATTTATGGGGTATGGTGAATCAGATGAGGTCAAGAGGGTCAAGAGAGAAATATTGGGTGGCACAAGATGAACATGGCCATATGGTATTAAAAACCGAAAAGCAGATACAAAGTATTGACCCAGATTCAGTTGTTGGAAATCTCAAGGATTTATATATTAAATTAGTTAAACCAAACGAAAGAACGGATGATTCTTTCTTTAAAAGGGTCGAAGACAAAGTTGTTCAGGAAATGGCCAAGGATAATGTGCCAAAAGAAATTCAGGAAAAACGGACTTTTTTCAAATAACTAAGTATTTATAAAAAATAATAAAAAATTATAATTTTAAAATATAATGGCAAAAGTTGACTTAAATAAATTAAAAACCGAAATAGATGTTCGTAAAAGGGAAAGAGGTATTGTGGCCGAACAAGTTCAGGGTGCTTCGCTAATGCCTAAAGACGAATTCTTATATGCTTTGCAACAGTCACTTCAAACAGGAAAAGATACAAAAGCAACAAACTTAATTAAGCTGGTTGAGAATAAAACCGCTGCTAAACATGGTGAAGTGGTTAGGCATAATATCGATACAAGTGTTATCGAACCGCCACAACAACGTTCCGCTCAACGTCCGATGGGTGATTTAAATGAAGTTGATATGTCACCTGAAAGGGACGAACAATTATTTGCTGACCTTGAAAGAAAAAGAAAACAAACATTGGCCGAACAAATTTCAGGATATATCAATACGCCACAAGTTGGTGCTCCCATGTCAAATGCTCCAACTCAAATGATGCAGCCAATGCAGTTGAATGAAGCGTATCTAACCGAGAACGTAAAGAAAATCGTTAATAATTATCTTATTGAGAACTTCGGTCCGGTTGTTGAAGAAGCAATTAAGAGTACGATTATTGAAATGTATGCTGTTGAACGCATAAAAGAAGTACTACAAGAGAATAAGGAAATGATAAAGTCGCTGGTGTATGAAACCATCAGAGAAATACAAGCAAAGAAAAAAGCACAGTAAAATGTGCTTTCTTTTTATCGCTAAGTTTGTATTTATGAATATACTTTATTTTATCATTTATGACATACGATGAATTCAAAGAGAATTTCTTAGCTGAATTCCCTAAAAACAAATCCTTTGCTGGTAGAATTAGATACACCAACGAACATTTGGGAAAACCAATTGGCGGTGGTAGTAGTAGAGTGGTATATCCTATTGATAATGAAAAGGTTTTTAAGTTAGCCAAAAACGATAAGGGTATCGCACAAAATGAAGCGGAAATAGATGCCAGAAATATTGATGTTATTGCAGAAATATTTGATTTCGATGACGATGGTGAATGGATTGCCGTGGAGAAAGCCAAGCCGGTTAACGAGAAGAGAATTATAGAATTAACAGGCATTCCAAGTTTAAACGATATATTTCATTATTTAAGAAATGTTGAAAATAGTGGCACTGGCGAATTCAATAAAGGTAAACGAGTATTTCAACAAGATGAAGAAACAATAAATTTCTTTCGCAACAATTTATTCACAAACGAATTAGAAAATTTTATTTCAAATTATTCTCAATCAGCAAAAGATTTAGGTAGGCCAAGTTCATATGGCGAGGTTGTTCGTGACGGCAAACCCGCAATAGTTTTAACTGATTATGGGTTAAGTACTGATGTATATAATACCCATTATAATCCAATGAGAGAACAAAAATATCGTGTTCAGGAAATGTATAATTTTGCCGATGGTAATGATGATATGCTTTCCGATATTGGTAATACTGGCGAAGTAAGACATGGTATGTGGGCATTAATGCCTTATGGAGTGGGTGATGGTACGGGCGTTATTAATGAAGATTTTATTTCATTTGTTTTAAATAGAGATAAATATCCGACAAGGGATTTACCGAGTGCGCCATATATTGTTGATGAATTTCATAATGTCATCAACAATCTTAATGAGGTACTGGATAATGTTCAAGAGAAAAAGAAATTCTATAATAATTTACTTGAATTACAAGATTATTTAATCAGACGTAAATTTTTCGAAAGAGAACCATTAGAAAAAGAAATGGTGGAACTCGATGAAGCAGGCGTACCAAAGGTAGAACCAATGCAATTAGATACTGGCTATGCTATTGGTCTTGCAAAAGCATTTGCACAAAAAATGAACCTTGGCGAACCACAGCATTTGGGCGGTGGTGGTTATGGCGAAGCATTTCTCATCAACGGTAATAGGGTATTGAAATTAACTACGGATTTGTGTGAAGTGGATGCGGGTGGAAAAACAAAAAGAGCGGGAGCAAAAACACTCGTAAATGTATATAAAATATATAAAATTGTTGATACTGAACAAAATAAAGCAGTTTATGCTCTTATTGAAGATTTTATTGCAGATAAACCATACGAGGAATTCCTGAGACTTCAAGAAGTAATTAATTCTCTCGACACATCTGGAAATGAAGAAAAGGGTTTATATTATTATTTATTAGACATTTTGGTCAGAGGAAGAAGTAAAGTAACGCCCGAATTTAAAGGTAAGGGTATTGATGATTTTCCTGAATTAGCGAAAACCATTTTAACCAATCTTCCTGAAGCGAATGTATCGCAAGCCGATAGAGAAAAGGCATATCAGTATATGATGGGTTTATATGCTATTAAAATGGAATTAAATAAGTTGAATATCAAGTCTACTGACTTCATGACAACAAAGAATTTGGGTTATAAAAATGGTGTACTTACCTATTTTGATATTGGTGGTTGCGTTGTTAATGAGCCACAAATTCCATCACAAGATGTAATTTCATTACCGGAGGGTGAAGAATTATTGGATGAGACTTACGATAGAAAAACCGCTGATGTAATAGCAAATAAGGTTGCTGAAATGCAGGGATATAATACGCCTCAATACATTGATGGTGGCTTATTTGGGGTGGCATATGACATCGGTGATAATAAAATACTGAAAGTCACTAAGGATAATAGTGAGGCACATGAAAATTTAGAATTAATTGGTAAACCGTTAAAATACATAGCACAGCCATATAAGGTTTTTTCAATAAAGGCCAAAGAGGGTGGACGAGAAACATATGTAATTATCTTAGAAAAGTTAAAAACAGATGAAGAATATTTCAAAAGACTAAAAAATAGAATGAACACTGTCTTCGACCAAATTTTAAATGAAAAGTTTGAGGATGTTTTATTTCATTATATTAATGATGACAGTGACTTTTACGATAAACCAAGGGTTGAGAAATATCTATCGAAGAATCCGGAAGACGCTAAATTCTTTTATGGCCTCGTGAATATCGGAAAAGAAGCAAAACAATATGGTGTTGAAAGCAAGGATTTTGTTGGTATGGGCAATCTCGGATATAAGCCAAATGGTGACTTAGGATTCTTCGATGTTGGCTTTGGCAATGGCTTTGCTGTGCCACGGGGTGCAGAAAATATTGAGGTTAATGAAGATGGTACTTCAAAGTTCTCATATGATAATAGTGTTGGTCGTGATGAATTTCCTGTTCACAACAACATGGATACTTCACCGATGATTGATAATAATATTCCTACAAGTGTTAATGAGGATTTAGAATACAATCACGTGGTAGGTGATGCTACACAAGACGAATTTCAATTAACTGAACGAGTAAAGTCCTCAATGCCAGGAAGTAGTGCTGTCGAAGTAAAAAAAAAGTGTAGGTTAGCTGGTAATGGTAATACCAGTACTGCTTGCAATCAGGGCGATATTGGTAATTTAAATCTTACAAGTATTAATGAACAGGATTCAATAGAATATGATTATGATAAAGAATTTCCCATTATAGCTGGTAATGAAATAAGTGGCCTGACAATCAGAAAAGAAATTCCGAACATGAGTTCAATTGAAGCATCATTAAATGATTATGAAACACTTAATGGTATTAGAGAAGTTTCGTTTTCAAATTCATTTCCCGATTATCCGCTTGAACCAAAATCATATAGTCCGCAAGAAAATGAAAGAACAAAAAAATTAGCACAAGAAATAGATTATAATAAAGAAATTACACCGCTAATTGTTGTTATCGATAATGAGGGTGCTTATATTTTAGAGGGTGGCCATAGATTTGATGCGCTTAGAATTTTAGGAATTGATAGGTTTCCCGCAAAAATTGTGTTAGATTTGGAATCTTTAAATAAATCTAAGACGATGAATGAAGCACAATTAATGTCATTACAAGACCTACCATTTAAAAAAGAAGTGGAACAGCTTGGCGGTAAAATATTTAGTGTTGGTGGTGCTGTGCGTGATGAATTTTTAGGTAAAGAAAGCAAGGATTTGGATGTACTTATTTCAGGCATTCCTATGGATGAATTGGAACAAATACTTGGTAAATATGGCCGTGTGGATGCTGTGGGTAAATCATTTGGAGTATTAAAGTTTAGACCTAAAGGCGGTGAAGAAATTGATATAGCAATTCCCCGCACCGAAAAACCAACAAATGTTGAGGATATTAATAAAGAAATTGTATCAATTAAACAACAAATGATTGACGCTAATCCATCAGATATTGAGAATTATGATGAATGGTTCATGAAATTGAATAAAAGATTACAATTATTACAGGGACAAAAGGTTGGCGGTCATCAGGGTTTTGATGTTAAGTCTGACCATGCGTTGCCGATTGAAAAGGATTTGGAACGCAGAGACTTTACTATTAATGCAATTGCTAAAGATACTGATGGTAATATTATTGACCCTTATGGTGGACAGAAAGACCTTAAGGATAAGATTATTAGAATAGTTAATCCGGAAGCATTTAGTGATGACCCATTACGTATGCTTCGTGCAGTACAATTTGCAAGTCGTTTTGGTTTTACAATCGAGCCAGAGACGATGAAAATGATTCAAAGCAATGCTTCGAGAGTAAAAGAAATTGCACCAGAAAGAATATTGACAGAATTTGATAAGATAATCAAAAAAGGCAACATTATGACAGGTGTTCAAATACTCATAAACACTGGTTTGTATGCGCAAATATTTGGTGGTACAGAGAACACAGTAAATCCTTTATTTACTAAAATTAAAACAATGGGTGAATTTATTTACTTATTATCTAAAAACATTATTGCAAATCCTTCAAATTATTTCAAAAATAATCTCAAGGGTGATATTGACACATTTAAGGAAATCAGAGCATACGAGGAAGCATACAATAGCGGTGAGGCAACCAATTTAATCGAAGCACGTTCAGTTGCTCATAACATGTATCTTTGGTCACCACAATCATTACAAAGTCAAATATTACCACCTGTTATTCAGACCGCTGCACAGGAATTATTGAGTGGTAAATATCCTAAGACAATTGGAGAACTTGCTGTGAATGGCAACGATTTAATGTCCTTGGGATTGAAGGGCAAGGAGATTGGTGATGCATTAAAAATGATGTTATTGAAAATTTATTCCGGAAAAATTAGAAATAATAAGGAAGAATTATTATCTTTGCTACCTTCGAAGGGTAGTGTTGATGAATTTTCATATCCCGAATTTAAAGAACCCAAGAATACTTGGGAAGTAAATGGCCAAGAAGTTGATATTAATTTTTTCGTGCGAAAATATGATGAATGGAATGCTGATGAAAGATTCAGAGACCCATCAAAAGAATCGGTATTGAGATTCTTAGAGGATGAATTTGTTGACTTGGTTCAAGATGAAATATTAAGAAAAGAATTACTCTGGACATTAACTGACAGGGATGTATTAAACGAAGCAAAAAAGAATGGCAAACGTAGCATATAGTGCCGTTGTGTTGGATGAAAAATCTCGTTCAAGACTATTAGAAAAAATTAAAAATGAAATTCCAGAAGGCTGGGACGTTGTGACGCATCACATGACCATTAATATGGGTGAGTTAGACCCCGAATACGTGAAGTTTTTGGGTATGCCTGTACGCCTGAGTGTGGATGAGGTTGCAATTAATGATAAGGTAATGGCGGTTGGTGTATCTGGTTTCGACAGTAAGAATGCCAAGCCACACATTACAATTGCAGTAAATCGGCAAGCTGGTGGCAAACCAATGATGTCGAATAATTTAACTGACTGGCAGAAATTAAAAAGGCCATTATTGATTAGCGGAAAAGTAACTGAGGTACAATATAAATAGATAAATATGTCATCATTTAAAAGCACAAATAGTGTTGCACGCAAATTAGAAAATTTTGTGGTGAAGAGTTTAATTAATTCTGGCTTTAAGGATGCTAATATTCCCCATCCTAATGAATATTTTCCTGATTACGATGTCTATGCTGATGAAAAACATACTATTGAGTGTAAGGATGATGAGAAGGCACATCATGATAGTACTAATGTGTGTATCGAATATGGCCAATATAATGATGATGGCGAAAGATTTGATTCGGGAATTGTAAAAACAAAATCCACGCATTGGCTACATTCTAATGGTATTGAACATGACGATACGACATTTTTTTTCGCTAAAACAAGTGTTGTGAGAAAGTTATTTAATGTTACTGTAAAATATTTCGATGATTACAATAAAATTCACGATAAATACGATGGTGTGGAATGCGAGTTAAAATTAAGTGAGTTAATTGAAAGCCTAAAAAATGAAACGGATATGGTGTTTTTTGTTGTGGAGTGCTTATATCCAATACGAAGATTTAGTTTCAAGAAAAAATGTCCTGTTCCGCAGGGTGATGGCCAACCAGATAAAGATATGGATTTACTACTAATACCGCAATATATATTTAAAAAATATTGTTTAGAGGTCGTTAATAAACATGAAATAACCTATAAAGATTTAGTATGAAAAGATTAGCTGTATTTGATTTTGATGGAACATTAATTGATTCTCCTGAAAAAGAAACCGGAAAGGTTCAATGGTCAGAGAAAATGGGACAGCCATATCCGTATCAGGGTTGGTGGGGTAGGCCAGAAAGTTTGGATTTAAATGTGTTTGATATCAAACCATTTCCAAGTGTATTGAATCAATTAAAAGAAGAACAATCCAAGCCAGATACTTATGTTATTGTTTTAACATCGAGAATGGAAAAACTACGTCCGGAAGTACAGAAAGTTTTGGATGTTAATGGTATTGATGTCGATAAATTAGATATGAAGCGTGCAGAGGGAGATAAAGGCAAGAAAGTTTTGCGTTATATCGTGCAATTTCCGGAACTGCAAGAAATAAATGTTTATGAAGACCGAGATACAGATATTGCAGCATATGAAGCAATCAGACCTCAAATTCCCGAAAATATAAGGTTTAATCTTTTTTTGGCCTCAAATGGTAAATTATCTTTATTAGAATCCAATAATAAATTATTGGATGTTATTAAGGAAGAAATTCAAAATTTTATAAAAAATTAAAACATCTGTATTTATAGGAAAATTATTATATGATAGACATGAGACATAAGCCATATTTTCTTCCACAAGTTAGTGCACCTGCCGACATGGTGGTTGGAAAACTTGATGAAGAAGGTATCGATTATGATTATATTCAAGTTGACCCAAATGAATTAAAAGCATCACAAGGTTTTACTTTCAGCGATGATGTTGGTAAAGTAGAACTCGATGATATGAATCCTATTTGGCTTGACAATGAAAATAATATCTTAGATGGACATCATAGATGGGTTAAGGCATTGCTCGATAAAGTTCCATTGAAGGCAATTAAGATTGACATGAATAGTAAAGATGCTTGTAGACTTTTAAATAAGATACAGGATGTTTATGATTATGAACAACAACGTCAAATGGAAGAAGTGGTTGCACAGGACCAGATTAATGCTGAGAACGAAAGAGATTCAGATGGTAGATACAGTCAGTTTCTAAATGACCTTGAAGAAAGCAATGCTGGTGTTCAGAAAGAGAAACCAAGTAAGAACGACAAAGTAATTATTGCGTATCGTAGAGACCCGATTAAAGAAAATTCAGCCATAGGAAACTTCTTCGTTTTGAATCCAATTGATGGGTTTAATAAGTACGAAATTGATTTTGAAAATCTTTTGGACACAAATGATTTGGGATTACATTATAAGGACAGCCAAATACCAGCAGAGGTTCTTGCAAAGGCTTGGTTTCCACACGTGAACTTCGAAAAATTAAGCGAACAGTATGATATACCAGCACTTAATTTAAAAAATAAGGCCATTGCCGAAAAAGCACAGAAAATGGGTTATGATGGTATTAAATATGGCGATACATTACTTCAAGGACTTAAATAAATAGAGATATGACAATTTATAAAATTACAAACATTACGAATTTCGCTGGTAAACGTGAAGTGAAATTCAACTCGCCATTAGACATAGAATATGTCGATGCGATGATGAAGAAAACCATAGTGGTTAAACCAGGTGAAACAATATTTTTGCAAATATCATCACTACCACTTTCTGTACATAGATTAAGAGTAAAAAGACTTATTAGTGTTGTCGAAGTGGGTGCTACT
>Ga0315284_10017634_pt1 | contig 10129 bp, 9 predicted proteins | sample YL17G09_16_MG_FD_203696 | JGI IMG/M metagenome (GOLD analysis project Ga0315284, IMG submission 203696) | Sediment microbial communities from Yellowstone Lake, YNP, Wyoming, USA - YL17G09_16 | ecosystem: Environmental > Aquatic > Freshwater > Lake > Sediment | place: USA: Wyoming | collected...
GAGGCGGACGAAAGTGACCGCTCCTTTCTCTACTTGCTGCCCTCGATCGCCGTGGTGACGAACATCGACCGCGAGCACCTGGAGCACTATCGCGACTTGGACGAAATTGCGGCGGCTTTCGTTTCGTTCATGAATAAGGTCCCGTTCTATGGTGCGGTGGTGGCCTGTGTGGACCCGCCCTGGCGCGAGCGGTTGCAGAAACTCCTGCCCCAGCTTCGTCGGCGGGTGGTTACTTATGGCATCGAGGCGGGAGCGGACGTCACGGCGCGTGCCCTGGAACTGAAACCGGCGGGCGCCAGCTTCGAGGTTGAGGCTCGGGGGAAATCACTCGGCTGCTTCGAGACCAGGGTGGTCGGCCGGCACAACGTGCAGAACGCTCTGGCCACGGTGGCCGTCGGTCTGGAGTTGGACCTCACGGCGGACCAGATCCGAACGGGCCTGCGGGACTTCCGCGGGGCAGACCGGCGGTTCCAGGTCAAGGCGGAAGCGCAGGGGATTACCGTGGTGGATGACTACGGTCACCATCCCACGGAGATTCGCGCCACGCTTGAAGCCGCGGCTCTGCGCGGCGCGCGGCGCATTTGGGCGATCTTTCAGCCGCACCGCTACACGCGCACCCGCGCCCTCATGGATGATTTCGCTCATTGCTTCGAGCGTTGTGACCGGGTCTACGTGCTGGATATCTATCCCGCGAGCGAGCAACCCATTCCCGGCATCACCTCGGAACGTCTAATTGAGAGGATGCACGAACTGGGATTTGAGCGGGCGCGCTACGCGCCTTCGAGTGCGACGGTCGTTCAGGAAGTCCTGGCGGAGATGCGGCCCGGTGACTTGATTCTGACCGTGGGCGCCGGGAGTGTTTGGCAGATTGCGGAAGCCCTGGGAGAAGCCGTGCGCGAGCAAGCCTCTTCTGCGGAGGAGCGTGCGCGTCAAGCGCAATGAGAATCGCGGAGTGTAGCGATTTTGGAGAGTGTCAGGGCACGGCTTCAGTCGTGCCGAAGTAACCCCTCACCCTCGCTCCCTCTCCCCAGGGGAGAGGGAAGGGGTGAGGGGGAAAGCGACTCCGGGCAGCACGGATAAATCCGTGCCCTTTCGCCCAAGGGCTGAAGCCCCGACGCTCCGGAGGCGCTAAGATTCCGATGTCACGCTTAGAGCAAGAACCCGGAATGGCCGAGCAGATGGCTACCCTCGGGGCGGAGTGGCTGCCGAGCGAACCGCTCAGCGGACACACGTGGCTTGGTGTCGGCGGTCCCGCTGATTGTGTTCGGATCCATGACCCGCTGCGCATGACGGAAATCCTTGATTACCTCGCCCGGCAAGAAGTTCGTTGGCGCTTTTTGGGAGGCGGCACAAATCTGTTGGTTGTGGATGAGGGAGTGCGCGACGTGGTCTTGTGTTGGGGCGGCGAATCCGCCGCGCACCCGGGGCTGCGATTCGACGGCAACCGGGTTGAAGTGGCCGCAGGCACGAACCTGGGACGGACGGTCACGGAATGCGCCAAGCGGAACCTGGGAGGGATGGAGGGCTTGATCGGAGTTCCGGGCACGGTGGGCGGGGCCCTGCGCATGAACGCTGGCGCTTATGGCACCCAAATTGGGGACCGGGTCCGTTCCCTGGCGATCCTCCACGGTGCCACCGGGCAGGTCGAGACCGCGGCTATCGAGGAAGTTCATTTTGAGTATCGCCACACGAGTTTCGCGCCCGATGATATCCTGCTATCCGCGGTGCTGGAATTGCCGGAGTGTCCGTACGCGCAGATTGTGGAGCGGATCAAAGAATGCAATCAGAAGCGGCGGGCCTCGCAACCGGTGAACGAAAGAAGTGCCGGTTGCATCTTCAAGAATCCACCAGGCCATTCCGCTGGTAGGATGATCGATGAGTTGGGATTGAAGGGCACGCGCCTGGGCGGCGCGGTCATTTCCGAATTGCACGGGAATTTTATCGTTAACCGTTATGGGGCGACGGCGGCGGATGTCTTGGGATTGATGGACATGATACGGGAGCGGGTTTCCAAAACCTGCAAGGTTGAACTGGAGGAAGAAGTCATTGTCTGGCGGAATTGATGAGGCCCGGGACAGGAAGGGACGCGCTTGGGCCGAACGCGCGTCGAGGAAATGACAGAGCCCGAGGAACTCGGACTACCGGAAGATTTGGCGGCGGAGGAGGAATCGCCGTACCTCCGGCGCCAGAAAGCTTTGGGGGTGCATCGGCGTGCCTACCGGCGCCTGCGCTGGGTTTTGTTCGCGGCGCTCGTGCTGCTGCCCGTCGGCGCGCTGGGGTGTTTCCTGGGGCTGTATGCGCTTTCTTCTCCCCGTTTTGCCCTGGCCTCGCCCGACGATGTGATTGTTTCCGGAAACCACTTCGTTTCCCGTGACGAAATCCTCAGCGGGCTGGGCGTCCCGGCCATTCCGATGGCGGGGTCCGGGATGAATATCTTCCGCCTGGGGCTTGAAGAGAAACGGAAGCAGATAGAATCGCTCCCGTGGGTCAGCTCGGCGATATTAATGCGCGTCTATCCGCATCGTCTGGTTGTACACGTCGTAGAGCGGACGGCGGTGGCTTGGGCCAATATTGGTGGGCAGGTGAAGTTGATCGATAGCGAGGGAGTGTTTCTCGAGAAGCCTGAGGGAGCGGCTTTTGACTTTCCGGTCCTGACGGGGATGGAAACGGTTGACCAACCTGCCGAGCGTCGCTTCCGCGTGGCCCTTTACCAGGAATTCTCCCGGCAAGTCGAACCGGAAATGTTTCTTTCCGGGTGGCTGGTCTCCGAAGTGGATGTTTCCGATGTCGACGACTTGAAGGCCTTGTTGGTGCTGGCGCGCGAGTCACTTCGTGTCCACTTCGGCCATAAGGAATTTCGGGAACGGTTTCACACTTTTTTGACCTTGTTGCCGGAAGTGCGCAAAGCGCAAACCAGAATCGACTCGGTGGATCTTCGCTATCGTAACCAGGTGGTGGTAAGTCCGGCGTCGGCCCCGGCCGAAAACGCCCGGGCGGCGACGGTGGCTACTTCGACCGTGCCCAAACCGTAGGCTCTTTATGGCAAGCAAGAATCGCTATATCGCTGGACTGGATCTCGGCAGCAGCAAGACGTGCGCCCTCGTGTGCCAACCGGGGGAGGAGGGGAAACTTGAAGTAGCGGGCTTTGGCGTGGCGGAATCGAGGGGTTGGCGTAAGGGAGTCATCGTCAACCTGGACCTGAGCGTGCTGGCCATCAAGAAGGCTGTAGACGCTGCCGAAGCGGCCGCCGGGGTGTCCATCGATTCGGCCTACGTGGGAGTCGGCGGCGCGCACATCAAGGGCGTCAATTCGAGTGGGGCCGTAAGTCTGGTGAAGCCGGGGGGAGCATCCCGCGAGGTGACTCGCGAAGACATCGCCCGGGTTGTGCAGACCGCCCGGAGTATATCGTTGCCTCCGGACTGTGAGCTGCTTCACGTGTTGCCGCTGGGTTACTCGGTGGATTCGCACGCGGGGATTCGTGATCCCCTGGGAATGTCGGGTTCGCGCCTGGAAGTGAACGTCCACCTCATTACCGCCTCGGCTACGGCAACCCAGAACGTCGTCACCGTCGCGAATAAAGCGGGAATTGTGGTTCAAGACACGGTCTACGAAGCCCTGGCCTCGGCCGAAGCCTGCCTGAGTACGGATGAACGCGAGTTGGGCGTAGCCCTGGCGGATATCGGCGGCGGGTCCACGGATTTGGTTGTTTATCACCAGGGCACTGTACGCTACACGGGGGTCATTCCTGTGGGCGGAGACCATTTTACCAATGACGTTGCCGTGGGTCTGCGAACCCCCATCCCCGAAGCCGAAAAGATGAAGCGTGTCTGGGGCGAGCGCGACCCCGACAAGCCGGTTGAGTCCGTCCTGGAGGTTCAGAGCGTCGGTGAGCGTCCGTCGCGCGTGGTGAGCTACGGCATGCTGAACGAAATCATCGAGCCACGTGCCTGTGAGTGGGTCGAACTGGTGCAAGCCGAACTGGCCCGTGCCGGTTTCGAGCGGCAGTTGGGCGCCGGGCTCGTGCTGACCGGAGGTGGCGCGCGCCTGGGCGGCTTGGTGGGCCTGGCGGAGCAAATGCTGGGTATTCCTGTCCGCCTGGGACTGCCCAAAGGCTTGGCCAAAATGGGCGAGGTGCTGCCGGGCCCGGCCTTCGCCTCGGTGGTTGGCCTGATTATGTATGGGAACCGTGTGCGGCTGCTGCGAGACGCCCGCGAGGAGAACTGGTTCGGCAAGCTGCGGTCTGTCTTTCGCGGTAAGGCAAGTTAGGAGGCCGGCGGTCGGCCTCGGTTTCCGGTCAGGAGGCCATGAAGGATGAAGGACAAGGGATAGGCTTTCCTGAAGGAGTGAGCATGGTTGAAGAAGAGGGCCTCGACCAACTGCGCGTGGATTTTTCGGACGATTTTCGTCACCGGGCCGTCATCAAAGTGATTGGTGTCGGGGGTGGGGGTGGCAACGCCGTGAACCGGATGATCGCCGCCGATCTCAAAGGCGTGGACTTCCTGGCTGCCAATACCGACGCGCAGGCGCTGCAAGCTTGCGCCGCGCCGGTGAAGATCCAGCTCGGTGCCAAGTTGACGAAAGGCTTGGGCGCCGGCGCCAACCCGGAGATTGGCCGCCAGGCGGCGCTGGAGGACACGGACAAGATCATTGAAGCCCTGGATGGCGCGGACATGGTGTTTGTCACCGCGGGCCTCGGCGGCGGGACCGGCACCGGGGGCGCGCCCATCGTCGCCAGCTTGGCCCGGGAACTCGGCGCCCTCACGGTGGCGGTAGTCACGAAGCCCTTCTCGTTTGAAGGCAAGCGCCGGATGATACAGGCGGAGCAGGGGCTGGCGGAGTTGAGCCAGGCCGTGGACACCGTGATCTGCATTCCCAACGAACGGCTGATGCAGTTCGTAGACAAAGGCACGAGTTTCTTCGAGGCCTTTCGCATCGCCGATGACATCCTGCGCCAGGGCGTCCAGGGTATTTCCGATATTATTACTATTACCGGGATAATTAACCGCGACTTTGCCGACATCAAGACGATTATGGAGGGCATGGGCTACGCGGTGATGGGCACGGCGGTGGCCACCGGTGAGAACCGCGCGGTCGAGGCAACCAACCGGGCGATGGCCAGTCCCTTGCTCGAGGATGCCTTGATCGAAGGAGCCCAGGGGATCCTGCTGAATATCACCGGTTCCAGTAAACTGACCCTCTTCGAGGTGCACGAGGCCTCGAGCCTGGTGCAGAAAGCGGCGGCCGAAAACGCCAACATCATCTTCGGCGCGGTGCACGACGAATCGATGAACGATGCGGTGAAGGTGACCGTGATTGCCACGGGGATCAAGGCGGAGAAGATGGGCATCAAGCCGCTGCCCACGCTTTCGCCGGCCGTCCGTTCCGCACAGCAGAGCGTCAAGTTGGTGTTACTCAAGCGCGAAAAACTTCCTATCGAAACGGGGGCCAAGAACGTCACCTCCGCGATTCCCGAGGATGACCTCGAAGTTCCGACCTTCCTGCGTCGGAAGAAACAGGAAATGAAGTAAGGCTTGCCCTCGCGTCGATTTCAGGGCTGCACCCGGCACTTTGGGTAATGCCGTCAGGGATGCTTGCGTGGCCAGCCTGAAAGATTCCGGGTCGAAGTAACAGGGCCACCCCTCACGCAGCGTCCGAACCTGTCCGGCATGAACGTCGAGCCACCCACAATTCGGGCCGCCTACGCTGAGTGCCAGCGCTTGGCGCGCCGTCACTACGAGAATTTCCCCACGGCTTCCTTTCTGGTTCCCCGGGACAAGCGTGACGCGCTCGCGGCCATCTATGCTTTTGCGCGGCATGCCGACGACTTGGCCGACGAGCCGGGCATTGAGGGGCGGTTGGAGCAACTCGCGGAATGGCGGCAGAAATTGCAGGAGTGTTACAAGGGCAAAGCCGAACATCCGGTGTTCATTGCTCTCCGAGACACGATCGAGAAGTTTCGCCTCTCGCAGGAGAACTTCGAAAACCTGTTGCGCGCCTTTGAGTCTGACGTGTGCGTCAACCGGCACAACGACTTCTCCTCGCTACTGGTGTATTGCACTTTTTCAGCTAATCCCGTGGGCCGCTTGGTGCTGGAACTTTTCGACCACCGGGAGCCGGAGTTGTGGGCGCTTTCGGACCACATCTGTACTGCTCTCCAGCTCACGAATTTCTGGCAAGACGTGGCCGTGGACCTTGAGCGCGACCGCATTTACTTGCCGCTTGAAGACCTCGCGTGCTTCCACTACACGCTGGCGGACTTGTGCGGGCAGCGCGTCGACGACCGCTGGCGACGATTGCTGGTTTTTCAAATTGAGCGGACCCGGGAATTCTTCGCGCGGGGCCAGGCACTTCCGGAGAAGGTGAGGCCTGAGTTGCGCCGACAACTGCGATTGACCTGGCTGGGTGGCATGGCGGTCCTTTCCAAAATCGAAGCGGTCGGCTACGATGTTTTCCGGGCACGGCCCTCGTTGGGGATGGCGGATTTTTTCCGTCTTTACCTCCAGGCGCGGCGGCCCCTTCGCGGAGACTGCCCGAATGCCGCGCAGCTATGACGGACCACTGATGAGCTCAGCCTTGCCAAAGCGCCACTTCACGAGTCCGGCCACCACGAACTTCTATTATTCCTTCCTGTTCCTGCCGCGCCAGAAACGCGCGGCGTTAGAGGCTGTTCATGCCTTTGCCCGGCGTGGGGACGACATCGTTGACAGCGGTCTTGGGCCTGAGCAAGCGCAGCAGGAAATCGCTCGCTATCGTCAGGACCTCGAGGCCTGCTACCAGGGACGCGGGACATCTCCGGAACTCGCCGCCCTGGCCGAGAGTGTGCAGCGGTACCGGATTCCTCGCCGGCACTTCGAAGATCTGATCCTCGGCTTCGAAATGGACCTGGCGACGGCGCGCTACCGGACGTTCGAGGAGTTGGCGGTTTATTGCCACCGGGTGGCTGCCACCATCGGCCTGATTTCCATCGAGATCTTTGGTTACCAGAATCCCCGGGTGCGGGACTACGCCGTCAATCTGGGGACGGCGCTCCAGTTGGTCAATATCATGCGGGATGTGCAAAGTGACGGTGACCGCGGGCGCATCTACCTTCCGCAGGAAGATCTTGACCGGTTCGGCTTACGCTCGGTTGACATCATGGCGCGGCGCTATAGCGACTCTTTCATCGAGCTCATGCAGCTCGAATATGACCGCGCCTGTCACTATTTTTCCTTGGCGCGCCAGATGCTTCCGCCAGAGGAGCGCCGCTCCATGATCGCCGCGGAAATTATGGCCGCCATTTACTGGCAGGTTCTGAAGCGCATTCAGCGGCGTTGCTACAACGTCTTTGGTGAGCGCGTGCGATTGTCGCGGCCCCTCAAGTTGTGGACGGCCCTCACGGTTTATCTCGGGGCGGAGTGGTACAGGTAGTATTTTGGATTGTGGATTGCTGATTTTGGATTGTGCCCTGCCGCAGGGTGTCCGTGGTTTGCACCTGCGGCTGAATTGTACCGGTCAGGTCCGGAAGTCTGGAATCCAAAAATCCAAAATCTAAAATCCAAAATGGATAAGGTACTTATTATCGGTGGTGGATTTGCGGGCCTCACGGCGGGCGTGGCGCTGGCCGGGGCGGGCCGACGGGTGCGGTTGCTCGAACAGAGGCCGCACCTGGGCGGGCGGGCACGGTCGTTGATTGATCCATCCACCGGCTCCGTAGTGGACAACGGCCAGCACCTTTTCATGGGCTGCTATCATGCTACCCAACGCTTCCTCACCGAAATCGGAACGCTCGACCGGATACGCTTCCAACCTCGACTGCGGCTGCAATTCCTTGAGGCCGCCGGGCAGTTCACTTCTCTCGAATGTCCAGACCTGCCTGCTCCCTGGCACTTGCTCGCAGGTGTGCTGCGGTCCGGGAGTTTCTCCTGGCGCGAAAAGTTTCAAATCCTCCGGCTGGGACGGAGACTTGCATCTTCGCGCTCCGCTTCGCTATCCAGAGAGAGAGACCGATTGACGGTGGAAGACTGGCTTGCGCATCTCGGTCAATCCGAGAAATTGCGGCGGAATTTCTGGGATCTGATCTCGATCGCTGCGTTGAACGAGGATCCTCAAATTGCTTCTGCCCTGCTCTTTGAGCGGGTTCTGCGCTTGGCGTTACTCACTTCACCGGCCGATTCGCGTCTTGGCATTTGTCGGGTGGGCCTCAGCGACTGTTACACCGTGGCTGCAAAGAATTACATCGAGGCTCGGGGTGGCCTGGTTGAGGTAGGCCGCAGCGTGGCGGGGTTGCTGATCAAAGACGGCGTCTGCGAAGGTGTGAAGCTGGCAGATGGGGAAACGTTGCTGGCGGGAACGGTCTTGTCGGCAGTGCCATGGCTTCAACTCCTGCGAATTCTTCCTGACGATCTCTTGGGCTCAGAACCTTTCTTTGCAGGCATCACGGCGCTGCGCCCGGCGCCCATCATTTCCCTTTACCTCTGGTTCGACCGGCCGGTTGTCCACGTTGACTTTGCGGGCCTGCGCGGAACAACCTTCCAGTGGCTTTTTGACAAAAGCAGCATTTTGGGTTCGAGTGATAATTGCGTTTCCTTGGTGCTGAGCGGCGCGCGCGCGCACATCGATCGCGGAAAAGAAGAGTTGGTCTCGCTGGCCTTGTGCGAACTTGGCGAATTGCTGCCCCCGGTGCGTGCCGCAAAAGTACTCCATTCGCTCCTCATCAAGGAACGCTTTGCCACTTTCGCCCCCACTTGGGAGGCGGAGCAGGTGCGGCCCTCCACGACCACTCCCATTCGCGGCCTTTACCTGGCGGGCGATTGGACGGCCACCGGCTTGCCCGCGACGATCGAAGGCGCGGTTCAGAGCGGTTACTCTGCGGCGGAGGCAATCCTGCATGGCTGAGCGTGGGCTGGGGAAGTGCCGCGTGCCCGGACCCGATAAGGCACACATGGGATGTCAGTCGGGATCGAGAGCAAAGGTCTATTTGTTGGAAGTTATGGTCATCCCGCGCAGAAAGCGATCATGAATGCCGCTGAGCGAGAGCATGGCTATTATCGCCCCAACCAATGCCATAAACATATCCCACTGCGTATCCCAGACATCGCCTTGCGTGCCAAGAAAGGCATCGGCGGCTGAGCCTACGGCCAGGGAAACCCACCACTCGATGAACTCGTAAGCGGCGCTGGCAGCCAGGCAGATGCTGACCACAATGAAGAAGAGGAGTTTTCCTCTCCGCAAGGGTGATCGGCGCAGTAGGAACTCGCGGGCGATGATCGCTGGAACAAACCCCTGGGCGAAGTGGCCCACGCGGTCGTAGTGGTTCCGGCTGAGCCCGAAGGTGTCCCGCAGCCAATTGAAGGCGGGCATTTCCGCATAAGTGTAGTGTCCGCCCACCATCAAGATGACGGCGTGGAGGGAGACCAGAACGTAAACCAACAACGAGAATCGGAACCGGGGGTAGGTTGCCACCAGAATCCCGACTCCGAGCAAGGCCGGCAGCACCTCCAGGAACCAGGTGAAGGTGTCACGCGGATGGATGCCCGACCAGACCAGAACCGCGCTGAGCACGGCCAACAGTAGTATCAACACTGGCCGCTCTGACATAGTCATTCTTCGCGTCCCTTCGTGCGCGATCACTGCTCTACCTCCAATCCGCCGTGTATTGAGGTATCACTTCAGAAACTGCAAGAATTCACCAATGCTCAGCCCAGCATGTCGAATGACTGCACGCAGGGTTCCCCGGTCCAGTTCCTTGTGATCTGGGACGACGACTTGCCGGAAGGGATCGCTACGACGGAGGATCATGTGGCTTCCTTCCTGCCGCCTAACAGGTTGCTGAAAAAGACCCAGTGGGTGTCATCCTGAGGAGCCGAAGGCGACGAAGGATCTCGCAAGTCATTGATTCGCTTGATGGCGAGATTCTTAGCTTCGCTCAGAATGACACCGCGGAACACTTTTTCAGCAACCTGCTAAGGAAGAAACCAGCTTTCTGGCGGGCCTTGGCGCAGTCTCTTCCGGAAAGCCGCGGCCACTTGCTCATACGGCTACCACCAGTACCTCGAATCGCTCTTCGGGCACTGGCAATCCGTCTTCCTGCAATACCGTGATGTAGCCTCGAATGGCCTCTTTCACGTTTTGGGCGGCTTCTTCTCTGGTT
>Ga0315284_10017635_pt1 | contig 10129 bp, 5 predicted proteins | sample YL17G09_16_MG_FD_203696 | JGI IMG/M metagenome (GOLD analysis project Ga0315284, IMG submission 203696) | Sediment microbial communities from Yellowstone Lake, YNP, Wyoming, USA - YL17G09_16 | ecosystem: Environmental > Aquatic > Freshwater > Lake > Sediment | place: USA: Wyoming | collected...
TATTTTGACGGATGAACTAATGGGTAATTAAAATGTAGCATACTTTTAAATTCTTGTCAATAGATAATTTATGCTATACTGTGGATAACTATATGGACAATAATAAATTGGTTTTTGAACTTAATAAGATTCCTGATTCTTCTAACAGCGCGATGAACAGATTGGCTGATTACCAGGAAATCAAGAAGATGTATTTTCAAAGCGCGAAAGCTTTTTCTTCAGGCGAATCTTCCAAACGGAAATTCTTCCTTAATGTAATTAAACCAAGAATCCCCGCGACTGTCAAATTAAATTACGGGAATTACCAAAGATGGACGAGAAAGATGGAACCCCATCTCGCCCGCTTACAGGGTATGTATATTGCCTCGGAAGCGGGTATGGAAGCAAAAACTTTACTCCAAAAAGAACATGAAAAATTGGTTTTTCAGGTGGAAATCAGGCAGGATGTAACTGAAGTTATGCACAGCTTTGTCAAAAATTTAAAGAACTATTTGTCAGATGAGGAGTTATTTAAGAATTTAAGCCAGAAAGAAATTTTGGAACTTTACAAAGTAATCAGGGAAGAAGAAGACCGGGCCAAAAATTTGACCTTAAAAGAAAGGGCCGAGGACAGGGCCGACAACCAGTTCGCCTGGTTTATTTCCCAAGCCCGCGCCGGAGTGCTGGAAACCGGAGACATAGAGTTTTTATCCGATGACATTAAAGAGGATTTGTCGGTATTTAGAACCGATGACGGCAGTTTCGCCCTGCCTACGGGCGCGATTCCAAAAATTAAAACAGGCATAAAGAAAATAAGGCAATATGCTTACGGCCAAACAACAGGAACAATTCCAAAAACTCAACCTTCAGCAGAAACTATCCCTGCTTAATCAAATTAAGTCAATAGGCAAAGGCTTAAAAGATTCCTGCTTTTTCGCGAGGTATTGGCTGGGCATTGAACTGAACCCTTTTCAGGAACGGGTTTTAGCGCAGATGGACAAAGCCATGTGGGGAGGCGAATATAACCCCGTGGACTTGATTGAAACCATTATGCACGCGGGCAACAGGTCAGGCAAAACAATTTTGCTTTCAATTATCCACATTAAATTCGCTTATTACAAAATCGGCATCCAACCGGGCCCGGGCTACGAAGAGTTTAAATACAGAACATTTGACATTAGCCCAGTGAGCAGGCAGGCCAAAGAATGTTTAAAATACATACAGGATATTTTAGAGGGCAGATTTACCTGGACGAAAGACGGCAAGCGATATTCCAATAAATTTTCGTTAAAACTAAAAAACTTTTACCAAGGCAAGAACGAAAATATCGGCGAACTTCGTTATACCAATCGCGGCGTTACTTACGCTTTTTCCACTGGAGCTGATATGGGCGCGGGATTTCAGGGGCTTCCCGCGGGCATCGTTACTTACGACGAGTGTTGTTTAAGCCATCATTTAGAAGACGAACTTGACAGTAATGTTTATTCCAGGCTTGGCGATTACGGCAAACTTATGATGTTAATTGCCACTCCGAACGAGGAAGGCAAGAGCCAGCAATACTTCCACCATTTGATTACCGAAGCTAAAAATGGCAGTAATAACTTCCTTGTTATGGGTGGGTCTTACATGGAAAACATTTTTATTGAAGCTGAAAAAAGGGAAAGCCACAAACAGACTTTGATTGACCGCGACCCGATTATGGCCCGCCAAATCCTTTACGGCGACTTTGTTTCCACCGGCGGTTCGGTTTTTGACGCTCCAATCATTGAAAGGCTCTGGACAACCGAAAAGAAGGGAAAAGAACCTGAAATGGGGCATAATTATATGATTTCCGTGGATTGGGGCATGGCTGAAGGCGGAGATGAAACAGTTTTCCTGGTTTGGGATATTACTACCTTACCCGTAGAGATAGTTTGGGCTTACGGAAAGAAGGGCGGCGACCCTTATGAACTGATGGGGGTGTTGCGAAGTTTAATTTTAAACTATAATAATGCTATAATGATAATGGACACGGGCGCGCTTGGCGGCACAATAATGAAGAAACTTTTAAAAGATGTCCATCCCTTGCCCTTTGACGCGGGAGGCGCGGGAGATATAAAAGCCAATGCCATAACTTACGCCAAAATTCTGATGACCAAGAATCGCAGAAAAAGGCAAGTGGAATTGGGCGTAGAAGTGGAAGAAGTGCCGAACTTTGGCTGGATTCGCTCTTACTATTTGCCCAAGCTTGCCAACCAGCTTGCTACTTACAAAATTGATGATAAAAGTTTAAAGCAGGATTGGGTATCCGCGTTCTATATTGGCGCGTCATACATTTGGAAACTTTACGGCGACAAACCTCACCAAACCAAGTCTTATCACATGAATCCTTTTAGAAACAAAAGAATTGTAACGGTTAGGCAAACACAAACATGATTTTACCATACGCTAAAAAAAGATACCCTAATCTGACGGATGAAGAAGCCATTAAGGCTTATGTATTGCAAAAGGCCGCGGATTTGGAATCCGACACTTACAGCCGCGTATACGGCGCGAAAAATAAAACCGGCACCGGCTACCGCACCGCGGGGTATCAGATACTTCGCGATTTTTACGACGGCGACCAATGGACATACTCGCGCGAAGAAGGTTCTTCAATGAATGTAATTAACTTCTGTCGGATGGCTGTGGATAACTATGTGGCTTTTTTAACCCAGGAAGAGCCTGAAATAGATATTCCGCCGCAAGACCCGAAAGACGACATTGAAAACGCGAGAGTGGCGGAAGTGGAAAAACTCCTGCGCGATATTTTAGACGAGAACCAGTTTTACAACCACTGGACGGAAGCCGTGCAGAACGGTTCGCTTTTGGGCGACAGTATGATTGTGGGGCCGTTTTGGGACGAGGCAAATAAGCGGATTTGGTTTTCCAATATTAAGAGGCCGGAGTTTGTCAGGATTATTTGGCAGGATGAAAACTACAATGTGATAATGGGTTTTTTATATTATTACTATATGTCTTTGGAAGCAGCCCAAAACACTTATGGGGAGCAGCTTAAAGCCAAAGGCATTGATTTAAAAAATACCAATGTCCAGCAAGTTGCTCCTGCGGGCAGTGTCCAACCGGCACAGGGAAATACCCAGCAACTCACCCGCATTGTGGAATTTTATGATGATAATGTCCGCATGCTTTTGATTAACGATAAAATTTTGGAATTTACCGAGCATGGCAACGGTTTCGTGCCTCTGATGTATGTGAAGAACCGCCCGCATCCCACGAGTGCGGGGGGAATTTCCGACATAGAAGATTTGCTTGACCCGCAGAAAGCCTATAATGAACAGAACTCCGATATGCAGGATATTATTAAGCAAGTGGCTTTCGCCAGCATATTTGGCAAGAATTTGGATGTGGAAGAAATACAAAGCGGAATAGCCAAAATTTACGATATGGGCGATGAAGCGGAAGTATTTGCCGACCCAAGAAATACCAATTTTCCTTTTCTGCAAACTTATTTGTCCGACACCAAACAGAATGTGGATATAACTTCCGGCGTGCCTGATGTATTCCAGGGAGGCAAAGGCGTGGCCAATGTTTCAGGCAGGGCTTTGAGCGTGTTAATGACCCCGATTAACAATAAAGTAAAAGGCAAAGAAAAACGATGGGGTGTGGCTTTAAGAACTTTTATAAAAAATATAGAAGTGCTTTTAGAAAAGCATATACCTGGCGCGAATATTTTAATTCAGGGTTGGTATAAAGTGGACATATTTTTCCCCGGCACTTTGGTTCGCGATGTTATGGACGAATTAAACAAGTTTTTACAGAAAGTCCAAAGCCAATATACCACTATGAAGAATATCGGCATTGCTTCTCCTAAAGACGAACAGGCATTGATGAAAAAGGAATTATCCGACATGCAGCTGGCCATTGAACTTTCCCGCAACCCGCAGATGCAGATGCTCTTGGCCCAGCAATTAGTAGCCCAGGCTCAATCCAAAGCCCAAGCCGGAGAACAGGCCGCCAGAAACGGGGCGCAACCGACTTTAAGCCAAGACCAAAACCAGGGTGGGGAAAATCCCGCTTCAGCCAGAGGCAACGCCGTTCCAACTTCGCAATCTCCAATGGGAGCTTTACAAACATCAGCCCAGGCATCAGGCCCAGCTTTAATCCAACAATAAAATGGCACTAACTTTATCCGCAAAAATAGTTTCTTTTTCTCTCGGCAACGCGGTAAGCGCGAGGCTTGAGGCTTTTCGCAAAGCTCGCGCGGACGCGCAAAGTTCCGAAGAATTGGTTTTTTATCAGGAAACCGCGAAAGGCATGACTTATGAACAGCAGAAAGCTTTTAGACAGGGACAGTTGCAAAGAGAACAAAATCGGGATGTGCCTGACAATGAATATATCGCGGGTTTAAAAAAAGAAGTGTCCGGTTTGGCTAAATTGGTTGCCAACCAAAGATTAAAAAATATTTATTTGGATAGTTTTACCAAACTTCGGACTGGCATGGAAACTTCCCAGGAACATTTGGATATTTTAAACGCTGAATTGGCAAAGACCAATGACCCCGACGCGCAGGATTTGATAAATGGCTACATTTCTAACGCTAAAACTGACCAGTATAAACTAGAACAACAAATCAGCGATAACTATTATACTTGGGCGGAGAATGATAAGACCATTCCGGTTTTGGAAAAAGCTTTGAATGATGTAAAAGTGGAAAAGAGCAAGGCTTTGGGCAATGGGGATGCAGGCCGCGCCTCCGCTTTGTCGTTAAAAGAACAGGCACTCCAGACCCAGGTAAATAATACCAAGGTGGATAATTCCATTCACGAATTTAATTTGAAGAAACTTAAAACTTACAATCCCAATGATATTTTAGATTTGTTCAGCCAGAAACTTTCCGATTCTTCCGTTAATACGCCAATAACTTACAACAATCAGACATACAGCAACGAAAAAGAATTTTGGATGACGCAGGAAAGCGATTACTTTAATTCCGGCCAGTTCTCCACGGCTTTGAATAAATATTACGGCGATGTCGCGCAACAACTTTATAACGAATCATCCGTAACTTTCCCCGCAAAATTAAAATTAGTTAATGATAATTTAACTAGTTTATTGAATCGGCCTAATTTAACGGATTTTAAACCGATTATCGCAGGGGCGGTTTCAGGTTTTATGGCTAAAGTTTCGGATATGGCGGCCAAGTCAATTTTAGCGGAAGCGGATACAAATTATAATTACCAATCCGCGGCGGATAAACTTTCACAACTTACAAAAGATACCGGCGTAGACCAAACGGAAAATTACTTTGCTTTAGTTAGTAAAGTAGCCCAGGTAAACCAACAAGCCGCAAGTTCTATTCTTGCTTCTGCTAATCAATATAAAAACGATGGATTAAGTGGGCAACAGGCATTATCCCAGGCAATAAGTGATTTTCAACAAGGAAAAGAAAATATTGTTAGTTCGCCGGAACAAATTGCAAAAACTGACCCGACATCCATAGCAAAAGAAACAGTCCAAGGAACAGCCAGCGGGAAACAACCAAGTAATCCAACTATTTCTAATCCACCTGCTTCTTTTCAGAATTTTCAGGAAGGCGATTTGATTAAAGACCCTTCTTCCCAGCAGGTTTACCAAGTTTCCGGCGGTAAACTAAAAGCTCTCGGTGGTAGTGGCGTGGCGGATGAAGCGGGACTTAAAGCTGCAACTGGAAAAACTTATGCGGATATTAAACAGGTAACTTTGGCTAATGTAAATATGCCTAAAGGTGAAGATTTAATTGTGAATAAACCTCCGGAAGCACCTAAAATTTATAGAACTAAAGTTGGCCAAAGATTTGGTTCTTTCGCGCCTGAAACTGAATTTGCTTTAGAAGGAAATGTTGTGCGTCCATTTTCTTCACTTCAAGCAAAACAAAAAATCGCGCCTAATACCCAAGCGCAGGAAGTTGACACCACATTTTTTAATGATAAAAAATTAGGAGAAAATTACTAACATGGCTATTTTTTCAGCAGGTTCATTAAATAGAAGTGGCGGAAGCGGAGATAACTCCGCGATTTACAATATGCAATTACAGCAAATGGAAACTTTGTTATCCAAAGACCATGTGCTTTCGCCCGCTGATAATCAAAAATTAGCTGCTATGGCCAGAGGTTTTGCCGCGAAAATGTCCAAAGCCAGCCAAGCCGCGCCCTTTTTGTCCAAGGCCGCGGTTTATGAAAATTCTATTGCCAATTCCAAGGATACTTATGTGCCAGATATTAAAAAAGAATTAGATGACCAAAGTTTGGTTAATGGCATGCAATTAACTAATTCCCCGCGGGCGTATGTAGAAGCTACTATACAAACTTTGACGGCTTTGCGAAACCAAGTAGGCGAATATTTAACCGATGCCCGCAATGTCGGCAGTATAAATGAACAAACTTACAGTGATGAATATAACAATATTTTAGATGAGTTGGATAAATGGGAAACAACGGTAGACGATAAAGGCGAACTTGTGCCTGGGACATTGTGGGCTTACGCCACTACTGATGCCAATGGCGATATTAAGAATTTTGAATACGCGCCAAAAATCGCAACTCCCAAACATATTAAAAATTCCACCAAGACGGATTTGATGATTGATGGCAAGATTCCGGTTTCTGTTGTTCCGATTTCTGAAATGTCCGGTATGGTCAAAACAAAATTTTTAGGCAGAGAATTGGCTTCTACCGGACAAGCAACTTTTTCAGTTGACCCCACAACCAATACTCTTATTTCAACCCAAGCTCCTTTAATGAGCAAGGGAGATAAGAATATCAAATCCGGCGATATAAATGTAAAACGGTATATTGGCAACGGGGAATTTGCTTTGGGAACCGACAAGAAAACTATTTACGGCAGGAAAGACGGCAAATATCAAAAGTATGTTAATTTTTCTCCTAAACAGTTGGGAGTAAATTCTGATAATATGTTGCAACTCCCGAAATCTTGGGAAGATAATATTGGTTCTTTGGTGCGGGAAGAAATTGACGGCAATAACTTGCCTACTCCTTCCAACGGGTTGCCTCCGCCTTCTTTGCAGGTTGTTTCCAGTCCGCAAGGTTCGGCTGTTTCCGGCCTTGATTTGCAAGGCGGCCAACCGAATATTCCAAAGGCAAATTCCAGCTCCGCCAGAGCTTTACAGCAACCGCAAGGTGTTGAATTGCAACAGCAGAATACGGAAGCAATTACCAAAGGCGGTTTATTCAATAAAATTATTTCAGCGGGAAAATCAATTTTTAACCGGAGATAACCATGGCTATTTTAAGTCCAGCCCAAATGCAAGCCATACAGGATAAGTATAAACCTGCGGATGTTGTGCCGAAAGTGCCACAAGCACCAGAGCCGAAAACTTCGCAGTTTTTTGGCGAGGCTTTGGGGGAACAATTTGGAATTCAACCGCAAACTAATAATACTGATTGGGAAAACAAACCTTGGTATAATAAAACTTGGTCTGTTGCCGCGGAAGGGTGGGGGGCATTAAAAACGGTTACTAAAGCCATTCCAAAAAATATAGTTCATTCATATGCTAAAGTGGGACAATTGGGTGAACAAGCATTACAAAAAACTGTTGGAACGACTGTTAATGCCATCACCGGAAAGGAATTGATACCAAAAGTTTCCGATGTTTCTCGCGTGCCTTATATTGGTGATGTAGAAACTTACAATTCTCAATATTCAACATTAAGGCAACGGGGTATGGGGCCGCTTGCGGCAGGTTGGGTAATTGGTAGTAATGTTGTGGGAGATATTTCAGTTGTTGCCGCGATAACAGAGAGTTTGTTTAAATTTGCCACTTCTCCCGTAACCAAGACTTTAATTAAAAGCCGAAACAAGATTGAAGATTTTAGGGTAAAAACTTTGGAAGCAAATAAAGAAGGGGTTTATCAGGCTAAAGCACCGCCTAAAATTTCCGTATATCCCACAACGCCCGCGGCCGCTAATCAATTTGGCGGAACTGCGGCAGATACTTTTGTAGTAGTAAAAACTACTGGAAAGGGTATGTTAAAGGGAAGTATTATTCGGGTAAAACCTTCTTACTTGCAACAAGCCAAGAATTGGCTTAAAAATAATCCCGAAGATTTAGTTGCCAATAGTGAAGTTATTTCCGAGCAGATGGTTCCTTTAACCGGCCAGGCCGCGGGAGAATTGTCTTTATTGGAAACCCAGCCAACGCTTTTAGGCCCGACTGTGGCGGAAACTGCCGCGCCTTTGGCTGTTGCCGCGACTATTCCCAAGACAGGAGTAGTAATAAAACCCCAACAACCTTTAGTTTCCCTGCCTAATGCGCCGGAAATGCAAATTACTTTAGCCAAACAAGCGGATAATACGGCGGTAACAGCTAAACTACCTCAAAAACTCTATGACCAGATTAAATGGGGAATGACTGGAAAGTTATCCACAGGCGATATGACCCCTGATGAAGTCCAAATGGTGCAGGGGGGAATTAAAATGTTTGAAGGATTAACTCCTGCTATTCAGCGAACTTTGGCTGAACCGAATTTTACCAAATTGGTTACGCCAACAGGTTATACTTTGGAAAATATTGAAATAAAAGATTCCACCCAGCCGGTTTATAGCCAGATTTATCATCCCGCGGAAGAAGCGGATATTGCAATTCACGCTTTGCGTGAAGTTAATGCCCATAAACTTCGCAGGATTTTTGGCGGATTTACGCCTGAACAAAAAATTGCCATTGGCGATGCTTTAAACGGTGATATTCCGGTGGAAAGTTTGCCGGAAAAAGCACAAATCGTGGTTGGGTCTGCCCGCATTTTGCTTGACCAGTATTACGAAATGTTCGGCATTAAACAAGGCTACCGCCAGAATTATTTATCCCACATTCCAAGGGATAAGACTTTCGCGCAGGTTTATGGCGATAAGATACCCGAAAACTTGAAACTTTTTGCCGATATGGAACGAACCGGCGTGATGGTAAACAGGATTCGCGACCCAGAAGTTCTGATGAATATTTATGTGCAAGCCGCGGCTCGGCGGATGTTCTATAATCCGGTATTGGAAAATTATAAAACTATCAGCCCGAATTTGGCTCCTGGCACAAAAGATTTGTTAGATAAATATTTAAATACCAAGATTTTCAGCAACCAAGGCAAGGCTTACAAAGATTTGGTAACTACCGCCAAGAATGTTTCTCAAAGTTTATATGATGTTTTTAACCCAAACCAGATTTCTTCGGTCTCTTTTGCCGATGAAGCGGAAACTATTGTCGCGGGTTTAAACAGGATTTTTATGTCCACGACTTATTCCGGCGCGTTGGGTTTGCGGGCTTCGGCGGTCTTTATGAATTTAACCCCGCTTTTCTTGATGACCGGCGCGGAAATGGGATTTCCTGAAATGACCGCGGGTTTAAAGATATTTTTGCAGAATCCCGTAAGAGCTTATAAAAACGCGGTGGAAGAAGGCTGGATTCCTGAATTTGGATTCCACCAAATCCCAAGGGAAGGCAAGACCAAGTTTTCCAAAGCTATTGATTTTTACGAAGTGCTGACTAAAAGCACTTTAACGCCTTTTCAAATTGCGGAAATTACCACTCGCGTTGCTACCATTGAAGCGATTAAAATAAAATTTATTACTAATTTGCGGTTGTTGCAGGAAGGCAAAATTACCCAAGATGAATTTAACGCCGGAATTAACACTGACGGGTTAGGCAAGATTCAACAGCAGATATTCGCGGAAAAAATGGCTACTGGGCAATGGGTAGAAGCTGAAAGATTGTTAATTCGCGATACTTTAGACAGAAGCCAGGCTCCCACTCGCAGAGGCGCGGGCATACCGCTTACTTATACTAAAGCGGGAAAAGCCCTGGGCCAATTTTCACAATACGGCACGAACTGGATAAATACGGTCTTACGAAGCTGGATTGGAAGGGGGCAGTGGATGAAAATAATCCGTTATATGGCCGCCAGCCATGTTATGAATGATTCGGCAAAAGAAGCGGGCATTGATACCAGTAATTTAGGTTGGTTAGGCCCTGCCGGTATGGCTTTGTCGCCGGCCGCGACTTTAATTTTTAATGCGTTTAAAGCCTTTGCTTCGCATAATGATGAAGAATTGGCAAATGTTAAAAAACAACTAAAACAATCGGGGACGATTGCTATACCCGCCGGTTTACAGATTAAAAATACTT
>Ga0315284_10017636_pt1 | contig 10128 bp, 8 predicted proteins | sample YL17G09_16_MG_FD_203696 | JGI IMG/M metagenome (GOLD analysis project Ga0315284, IMG submission 203696) | Sediment microbial communities from Yellowstone Lake, YNP, Wyoming, USA - YL17G09_16 | ecosystem: Environmental > Aquatic > Freshwater > Lake > Sediment | place: USA: Wyoming | collected...
CCGATGGCTGGTGGGCCGAGGCGTACGACGGCGCCAATGGCTTCGTCATCGGTTGCGGCCTGGAACATGCCGACGCCGCCCGCCAGGACAACATCGACAGGTCCGCCCTTTACGATGTCCTGGAAAACGAGGTTGTTCCGATGTTCTACGACCGCAACAGCAAGGGCATTCCGCATCGCTGGATCGCCCGGCAGAAGAACGCCATGCAGAGCCTGCCTTGGCGGTTCAGCGCCCAAAGGATGGTGCGGGATTATACAATGCGGTGCTATCTGCCGGCCGCGGGAGGGGTGACCTGCTGCCTGCCATGAGAAGAAGGTAGTAGGGAGTAGGAAGGAAGTATGAAGTAGGAAGTAGTAGGAAGGAGGAAGGAGTAGGTAGGAAGTAGTAGGTAGTAGGGAAAGAGACGCCGGAAGCCCAGGGATAGCAATCCCTGGGAGCCGAGCATTGTCTTTTAATGTTCAGGGTCCCCTAGGGATTTGAGACTGCCATGACACTACTCTCAGCCACAACTTTGCTGGTGCTGGTGATGGACCCGCTGGGCAACGTGCCGCTGTTCCTGGCGGCGTTGAAGAACGTTCCCGACCGCCGCCGGTGGCGCGTCGTGCTTCGCGAACTGCTGATCGCCCTGGCGGTGCTGGCGGCGTTCATCCTGGCCGGGCCGGTCCTGCTGGAGGGCCTGCACATCTCCGAGCCCGCGCTGAGGATCTCCGGCGGGATCGTCCTTTTCCTTATCGCCCTGAAAATGGTTTTCTCGCCGAACGAAGAGGCGATGCTGGCCGGCAACCCCGGCGAAGAGCCGTTCATCGTCCCGCTTGCGATCCCGTTCGTGGCCGGGCCGTCGGCCATGGCGACCGTCCTGCTCCTGGTCAGCCAGCAGCCCCAGGAGAAGTTGGCGTGCCTATGGGCGCTGCTGTTGGCGTGGGTGGTGACGGCGGCGGTGCTGATCGTCGGCGACCTCCTGCACCGCGTCCTGGGGCAGCGCGGCCTGCGAGCAATGGAATGCCTGATGGGAATGATCCTGACCACCCTGGCCGTCGATATGTCCCTGCAAGGCATAAAGCAGTTCCTGGAAAAGTGACCGCGGACGAAAGAAGAGGAAAGAAGAGGATTACCGCGGAGGGAGTTTACCCCGGCGCGCCGGGGCAGTCCAACATGAACCTTCAGCTCACCCGGAAACAGGAAAAGCCGAGGACGAGGACGAGAACGAGAACGAGGACGATGGCTGTCGCCTGAAGCCTGAAGCCTGTCGCCTGAAGCCTGAAGCCTGTAGCCTGTAGCCTGAAGACTGAAGCCTGAAGCCTGAAGCCTGTAGCCTGTAGCCTGAAGCCTGTAGCCTGTCGCCTGAAGCCTGTCGCCTGAAGCCTGAAGCCTGAAGCCTTCTTTTCAGGGTGGGTCAGGGGCCAGGAACCTTTTTCAGGTGAAGCAGAAAAGGTTCCTGCCCCCCTTCCCTGCCCCGGAATGAACTGGACAACTTGAGGTCGCAATTTGCGACTTCAAGATCGGGCTGGGGAGGGCGTCGCAAAGCGCCCCTGGCCTTCACGGAGCACGGGGCAATCATGGCGGCGACGGTGCTGAACTCGTCGCGCGTGGTGCAGGTCAGCGTGTACGTGGTGCGGGCTTTCGTGCAACTGCGGCGGGTGCTGGGCCTGAAACCACAGCTTTTATCGGCTGGCATAATGGGTTGCGATGAGACAGAATCGACGAAACCTCTTGACCTCAATGCCAGGCGGGGCAAGAATGGCGTCATGCAGGCGGTGTTGCCGCCAACGGGGCGGCTGACCCGCTAAAAAACTTCAACCTAATTTCCTATCAGCGATGAACATACGGATACGGAATTGACGGAAAAGCAGGTTATCTCAAAAAAGAGGGTCGCCGATCACGGCGAGGTGTTGACCGGCAAGCGCGAGGTCAACGCCATGCTTGATCTTGTGAAACAGGAAACGCAGAGGATCGATTCGCGGTTTCTTGAACCGGCTTGCGGGAACGGCAATTTCTTGACGGAAATCCTGGAGCGAAAACTGCGGGTCGTTGAAGGCCGCTACGGCAGGAGTTCGTTAGAGTACGAACGAAATGCCGTTCTTGCCGTATCCAGCATCTACGGCATTGATATTCTCGAAGACAATGTTGTGGAATGCCGCAAGCGGCTTTTCGCCATTTTTGACCGGCACGACAGCAACCTCTTCAAAGAGCAATGCCTCAATACGGTCAAATACATCCTGGAGCGCAATATCATCTGGGGCGATGCGCTCACACTGAATACGCCGGGCGACAATCCGCGGCCGATTGTCTTTTCCGAATGGTCGCCAGTCAATGCCAGCATGATAAAACGCAGGGACTTTACTTTCCATGAATTACTTTCTTTTGCCGGAATGAAAGAACAGCCGCTCTTTTCCGATCTCGGGGAGAAGGTCTTTATCCCCACTCCGGTAAAAGAGTTTCCCGTGATTCATTTCTTAAGGATCCCTGATGTTGACAAACACTAATTATAATCCGGATGTGTTGATCTGCATTGCCAATCTGAGCAGTGACGAGGTATTCACCCCGCCGCAATTGGTCAATCGAATCCTGGATTTGCTACCAGCAGGCATCTGGAGCGACAAGAATGCGCGGTTTCTCGATCCGGGGTGCAAGTCCGGCGTGTTCCTGCGCGAGATCGCCAAACGATTGGATGTGGGGCTGGAGAAGACAATCCCGAACAGGCAGAAGCGCCTCAACCACATCTTCAAGAACCAGCTTTTCGGGATTGCCATCACGGAGTTGACAGCCCTGCTTTCCCGCCGGTCCGTTTACTGCTCCAAGACAGCCAACGGCAAGTATTCCGTCTGCGAGACTTTCGACAATCCGCAGGGCAATATCCGATACAGACGGGTCGAGCATAAATGGGATAAGGGGCGATGCGTTTATTGCGGGGCAAATGAAGACAACTATCAGCGGGGCGATGAACTTGAAACCCACGCATATCAGTTTATCCATACAAAAAATCCAGAGGAGATTTTCAATATGAAATTCGATGTCATTGTCGGCAATCCACCGTATCAATTGAATGACGGAGGGGCAAAAGCGAGTGCTTCCCCGATATATCAGTTGTTTGTGCAGCAGGCCAAAAAGTTGAATCCTCGGTTCCTGTCCATGATTATTCCTTCACGCTGGTTTTCCGGCGGCAAAGGGCTGGATGACTTCAGAAACGAGATGCTTAAGGATAACCATATCCGGACAATTGTTGATTATCCTGATTCTACTGAGTGCTTCCCGGGCGTCGATCTCAGCGGCGGGGTCTGCTATTTCTTGTGGAATCGGGACAATAGTGGTGATTGCGATATCACCACCTTTATTGAAGGGAAAGCCTCTTCAATGCAACGTCCGTTGCTAGAAAATGGTTTGGATACATTCATCCGATATAACGAAGCGATTTCGATTCTTCATAAAATATCCAAACACGATGAAGCAAGTTTTGGAAGACAAGTGAGTGCAAGAAAGCCGTTTGGATTCTCAACTGACTACCAAGATTTCAAACAAAAAGCATTTAAGGATAGCGTCAAAATCATTACCAATAAAACCACAGGGTTTATTAAGCTTTCTCAGGTTCTTCAGAACAAGGACTGGGTAGACAAGTACAAAGTCTATATTTCAAGAGCCTATGGTGAAAGAATTTCATCTTCATACTGGGTGACTGGCAAGCCGTTTCTGGGCGCACCGGGAACTTGCTGTTCTGAAACCTATATGGTTATCGGACCGTACTCGTCAAAACGAACAGCCGAGAATGTGATAAGTTATATTCGCACTCGGCTTTTCCGTTTTCTGGTCTTGCTGGTCAAAAATACACAAGATGCCCCGCAAAAGGTGTATTCTTTTGTGCCGTCCCAGGATTTCTCGAAACCGTGGACTGACGACAAACTCTACAAGAAATATGGCCTGACCAAAGGAGAGATCGCCTTCATAGAGTCCATGGTTCGTCCGATGGAGGCGAGCGATGAGTAAAAGAAAACTACCTCCGCAGCCTGCACCGAAGAGCGCAGATAAGAAAACCACAAACAAAAACCTTCTTGCGTCATCTGCGGATAATTCCCTCTTCGACCGCGTCGCCTCCATCCTGGAACAAGCGCGGGGAAATGTCGTGCGTGCGGTCAACACGAACATGGTGCTGGCTTACTGGCTGATCGGACGTGAGATCGTGCAGGAGGTTCAGGGTGGGCAGGAGCGAGCGGAATACGGGAAGCAGGTGGTGGAGCGGCTTTCGTCACGACTCACCGAACGGTATGAAAGGGGCTTTTCCACGCCGGTCTTGTGGAGTTTCCGTCAGTTTTATCTGACCTATGCAGACCGGGCAAAGATTCTCTTCCCCGCGGGAAGAGAATTGATCCAGGGCCGGAAACTCTCCCCGGTGGGAAGAGAATCACTGCTTGCAGCCAAAAGGCGCCCGTTGGATAAAGAGCAAGCCTTGGCGGTGTTCGAGAACTACCGGATTCGGCGGGGGTTTGCGACATTGATGCCGGTAGGTGAGCCGGTTACAAATTGTAACCGGTTGATGCGGCGGGAATGAACACCGAGGCACAGATAGGAACAACGAACATGGATCGTGAAAATGCGCTGGTGGCGTTTGAGAAACACGCGATTCGCCGCTTCTATGATGAGAGCGAGGAGAGGTGGTATTTCTCGGTGATTGATGTCGTGGCGGCGTTGACGGACAGCGTCAATCCGCGCGATTACTGGTTCAAGATGAAGATTCGGGTGAAATCCGAGGGCGGTTTTGAACTGTCGACAATCTGTCGACGGTTGAAGCTCAAGGCCCCCGACGGCAAGATGAGGGTGACCGACTGTGCAACCGCGCAGGGATTGCTGCGGATCATTCAATCCATTCCCTCGCCCAAAGCCGAGCCTTTCAAGCAATGGCTGGCCAGGGTGGGCTACGAGCGGATTCAGGACATGAGCGATCCGGCCCGGTCGCTGGACCGTGCCCGGGAGTACTGGCAGAAGCATGGCCGCAGTGAGAAATGGATTCAGCGGCGGATGATGGGGCAGGAAACCCGAAACAAGCTCACCGATTACTGGAAAGAACACGAGGTGACGCGGGAGCGGGAGTTCGCCGTTCTAACAAACATCATCCATACGGAATGGAGCGGCCTGTCGGTGCGGGATCACAAGGCGATCAAGGGTCTGAAGAGCCAGAACCTGCGCGACCACATGTCGGAGGCGGAGTTGATCTTCACGGCGCTGGCGGAGCTGTCCACGCGCCAGATCGCCGAGACCGTCAACGCCGCCGGGATGCGGGAGAACGCCGAGGCCGGCCGCAAAGGCGGCCGGATTGCCCGCAAAGCCCGGCTGGAGCTGGAAGCCAAAACGGGCAAGCGGGTGGTAACCGGCGAGAACTTCCTGCCGCCGGGCGCCACGGGCAAGAAACAATTGAAGGGGGGAGGCGATGAGTAACGAGTTCTTCCCGCCTCGCCCGAAATCGCGGCCGACGATCTACGCCTACGAGGACACCAACCCGCAGTATGCCGGATTGCTCAAGGTCGGTTATACCACGGCGGATGCGCAATCCCGCGTGGCTCAGCAGTACCCCACGTTGAGACCCGGCAAGCCGCCGTACCGTATTGTTCTTGAAGAATCCGCCATGCGCGGCGATGGGTCGGGCTACACGGACCATGATGTGCATCGTTATTTGCGGATGATCGGCGTCAAGAACCCCGAAGGCGAGTGGTTTCGTTGTACGGCGGAACAGGTCAAGGCAGCGGTCATTTCCGTCAGAACCGGCCAACTGAACGAGGAGAACCGCTCGCTCGATTTCAAGATGCGGCCGGAACAGGAGGCGGCGGTGGCAAAGACCGCTGCCTATTTCAAGAGTTTCAAGAAAGAAAACGCGGACAAGACGCCGCACTTTCTCTGGAACGCCAAGATGCGGTTCGGCAAGACGTTTGCCGCATATCAACTTGCGCGGAAGATGGGTTGGCACAAGGTGCTGGTGCTGACCTTCAAGCCGGCGGTGCAGAGCGCCTGGGAAGAGGATTTGAAGTGCCACATTGATTTCAAGGGTTGGCAGTTCATTTCGCCGGGCGGTTTGTCCTATGAAGAGGCCGATAAGAAGAAACCGTTTGTCTGCTTCGGTTCTTTTCAGGATTACCTGGGCAGAAACACCAGCACGGGCGGGATCAAGGCCAAGAACGAGTGGGTTCATGCGACCAACTGGGATTGCGTCATCCTCGACGAATACCACTATGGGGCTTGGCGCGAAAACGCCAAGGAGCTTTTCGAGGCAGAGGACAAGAAAGAAGTCGAGTTCGGCCTGGGCGAAGGCATTGAGGATTTTGACGAAGAGGTCATCCCGATTACCACGGACGGCTATCTCTATCTGTCCGGCACGCCGTTTCGGGCCATCGCGTCGGGCGAGTTCATCGAGGAGCAGATATTCAACTGGACCTATACGGATGAGCAGCGAGCCAAACAGGAGTGGAAAGGCGGGGACAATCCTTACTCCGCACTGCCGCGGATGGTGTTGCTGACCTATCAACTGCCCGATGCGATCCGCGAAATCGCCATGCAGGGCGAGTTCAACGAGTTTGACCTGAATGTCTTTTTTTCCGCAACGGGACTTGGGGAGAGCGCGAAGTTCACCTATCAGGACGAGGTGCAGAAGTGGCTGGATTTGATCCGGGGTTCGTTTCTGGCGACCAGCGTTGACAACCTGAAGCTGGGGGCGCAGAAGCCGCCGATGCCGTTTTCCGATGCCCGGCTTCTGAACGTGCTTTCGCACACCTTCTGGTTTATGCCCAGCGTCGCGTCGTGCCATGCCATGCGCAACCTTCTGGCTAAGAAGCAGAACCGGTTCTACCAGGACTATAAGGTGATCGTGGCCGCGGGAAGTGCCGCCGGAATCGGGGTTGCGGCGTTGCCGCCCGTGCTGGATGCCATGGAGGAGCCTCTGAAAAGCAAGACGATTACCCTGTCATGCGGAAAGTTGACTACCGGGGTCACGGTGAGGCCGTGGTCCGGCATTCTAATGCTGCGCAATTCATCCAGCCCGGAAACTTATTTCCAAGCCGCTTTCCGCGTGCAGTCCCCCTGGACGATCAGGAATCCCGACAGCACCGCTCCAAATCGGGAACAGATCATCAAAGAGGAGTGCTACGTTTTCGACTTCGCGCCGGACAGGGCTTTGCGGCAGATCGCCGATTACAGTTGCCGCCTCAATGTCAACGAGTCCAATCCCGAGAAGAAGGTGGAGGAGTTCATCAGCTTCCTGCCCGTGCTGGCCTATGACGGCAGTTCCATGAAGCAGATAGACGCCGCCGGCATTCTGGACATGGCCATGAGCGGGACCACCGCGACACTGCTTGCGCGGCGCTGGGAAAGTGCCTTGCTGGTCAACGTGGACAACAGCACCCTGCAACGGCTCATGAGCAGTGAGAAAGCCATGGAAGCGCTCATGAGCATCGAAGGCTTTCGCAACCTCAACCAGGAGATCGAGACCATCATCAACAAGTCGGATGCCGTGAAAAAGGCGAGGAAGGAAGCTAATGATGATGAACTTTCCGACAAGGAAAAGAAGAAACTGACCGAGGAGGAGAAGGAATACAAGAGCAAGCGGAAGCAGATTCAGGAGAAGCTCATCAAGTTTGCCACGCGGGTGCCGATCTTCATGTATCTGACGGATTACCGCGAGCGTTGCCTGAAGGATGTCATCACCCAACTGGAGCCTGGCTTATTCAAGAAAGTAACCGGTTTGACGATGAAAGACTTTGAACTGCTGGTGAGCCTTGGAGTCTTCAATAGTGCGCTGATGAATGACGCGGTATTCAAATTCAAGCGTTACGAGGATACCAGCCTGAGCTATACGGGCATAAACAAGCATGAAGGCGAGGACATCGGCCTTTATGACACTGTGTTGAGCACGAAGGACTATCAATCCACTTTCGTGAATGTGGGAAACTAGAAATCTGGGGACATCTTACAGATTTAGACCTGGGAAGAAAGGGGTCAGGGTAGCGGTCGGGAAATCCCGGTCTGACGGGAAGAAGGGAAGGTGAAGCCTTCTGAAAGTCTGAGTGGTCGTCCAGCGGGTGCGAATCCCGTCCGGCCAAAGCTGAGCCCGGCAGGCCGGTAACGAGCCTTGCAGCCGTCCCGGCAACGGGGCGGTTGATGCGCAGGTACGGATTGGCGCGCTGGCAAATGGCGCCCCAACGGGGCAGGCCCCAACGGGGGAGCCCGGGGAGTGCCAATCGGGAGACCTGCCCCCAAGGGGTTGGCGTTCCCAGAGGAAGCAGGACGTGGTTTTGGAGTAGTTTTGGAGCGTTTTGGAATGGTTTTGGAGCGGTTTGGAGTAGTTTCGGAGCGGTTTGGAGTAGTTTTGGAGCGGTTTGGAGTGGTTTCGGAGCGGTTTCGGAGCGGGTTTGGGCGCCGCTTTCGGGCCGGCCTGGCCGGCATTGTCGATCTTCTCGATCATTCGTCGGCCCGCGGCTTGGGACTTTCCTCGTCGGCCCGCGGCGCGGGCTTCATCTTGGCCGCGTGGTCCCGGCCAAGGAAGAAGTTTGCCCAGCCGCTCGTTCGCTCCAGGGCGTTGTCGGCGGCGGGGACGTACTGGGTTCGCAGGTCGTCGAGTTTTCCCGCGGCCGAGAACCGCTGGTAGACAAGCGTCCAGACGCAGGGCTTGTCGGCGTCGACCTCGCAGCGCCCGTCGCGGCTGCCGCCGCATGGGCCGTTGCGCTGGCCCTTGGCGCAGCGCGACATGGGGCACAGGTAGCCCAGCTCGAACAGGGCGCAGTCGCCGCATTCCCGGCAGTCGAACAGGACCCGCTTGATGTTCCGCTCGAAGAAGTACGCCGCTTTGCGGAGCGGCTTGAACTTTTCGATCAGCCCGTACTTCCAGCGGCCCAGGCGATACAGCAGCGCACCCTCGGTGAACACGCAGCGGTGGAAGGCCCGGCTGAGGTGGTAGTTGGGCGACAGGACGGTCTTGCGGGCGGTCGCGACGGGCACGAGCTTGTCGGGGGCGAAGGACAGGTCCGCATCGTCGGGGAACAGGTAGAACTCGCCCGGCTGGCAGTAGCGAAACTCGCCCGCGTGGTCGCGCCAGTTGTCGCCGATTGCCTCGGAGCGGCGGATGATCTGCTCGAAGTCCTCGAACTTCAGGCCAAAGCCGCCCAGGTGTACGCCGCTGAACTTCATGCCGCGGAAGATGGCCATCATTTTGGCGGCACGCTCGAGGCGGGCGCCCTTGCCCTTGTCGGGCTGCTCAGCCTCGGCCGTCAGGGCGGCCAGGAGAGCATCGCTGACGACGCAGCCTGGGACCAGGCCCTTGTTCATCAGGGCGCCGGCGGGCTTGGTAACCGCGTAGACGTTGCCGAACACCGGCACATCCAGGCCGCGGTACTTGAGGTACTTGAGGATCTCGGCGAACTTGCGCACATCGTAGCCGAGCTGCGGGATGATGAAGTCCGCCCCGGCGGCTATCTTCTTCTCGAGCTTGTACATCTGCGGGAGCAGCTCCGCCTCGTGGCGCTTGAACGGCGAGACGGCGCAGGCAAGCAGGAAATCCGTGGGCGGCAGGCGGTCGGTCGTGCCGGGCTTTCGGCCGGGGATCTCCAGGCCGGCGTTCATGCCCTTGAGCATGCGGATGGCATGGACGGCGTCGAGGTCGAAGACCGGCTTGGCCAGGCCGTCGTAGCCCCCGGCGGGGTAGTCGCCCGTAACGACCAGCAGGTTGTCAAGCCCGCTTCGCGCCAGGGCCGAGGCCCGCGACTCGATCATGTTGCGGTTGAAGTCGCGGCAGGAAAAATGCACCAGCGGCTCGACGCCCATTGCCATCAGTTCCCGGCCAAGCACGTCGGGACTCAGGGCCGGGTTGCCCCCGGGGTTGTCCGTTATGCTCACGGCGTGGATCGCCGCGGTGGACGACAGGAGCTTCCGGCCGAACTCGATTATCTGCTCGACCGCCTTGCCCGCGTGTCCGCGGCCGGGGACCAACTCGCACGTGACGACAAACTCAGTACCCGCCAGCAGCTTTTCCTTGAGCTTACTCATGTCTACGCTTAATGCTCCATGCCTCATTGTCTTTTGAGAACAACACAGCCACGCCTATTTCAGCAAAACAAGGGCAATAATCCAAACCTTTTCGCCATTCGCCACGGCGGCGCT
>Ga0315284_10017638_pt1 | contig 10127 bp, 6 predicted proteins | sample YL17G09_16_MG_FD_203696 | JGI IMG/M metagenome (GOLD analysis project Ga0315284, IMG submission 203696) | Sediment microbial communities from Yellowstone Lake, YNP, Wyoming, USA - YL17G09_16 | ecosystem: Environmental > Aquatic > Freshwater > Lake > Sediment | place: USA: Wyoming | collected...
CGAGGCATCACTCACCTCCACCGCTCACGCAAAGCTGGGTCATTCTACCTCAACAAGGTGAGATGGTGATACCTGGTACCTATTTTATTTCTATTTACTATTTACGGGCAACTGAAGGTGTAGCGTCGCATTATCGCTCACCAGCGCTCCTTCGAGGCGCTTTAGCAGGCTGGACGCTGAGACGTAGCGGGTGGACAATAGTCTCGTGTTCTTGAGACTTCGGGCCTCCCTCACACAAAGAAAGGCCTTCTGGTCAGCACGCGAGGTGTTGGCGACGCTTCGCTTTCGTGTTCTTGCCCAACTCTTCTTCGCCCGAGGCAAAGCTAAAGCGCGGACGCGCGATCTCGGCCTTCTCCACAAGATCTTTAGCGAAAACCTGGTCGGCGTGTCTCTTGCCGCCCTAGTAGTCGCCATCTTGTACCTCATCGACGGTGCCCTCTCGGCCTCAGCACTCCGCTTCACCCTTCAAGAGCTCGGCGAGACTGGTTACGTCGACTTGTTGGCCGCGGTTGCTGGGGTCGGGGGTGTCTTCATTGCGCTGTACTACACCGCGGTGGCCGCGGTGGCCAGCAGCATCTACTCCCACATGCCAAGCAACGTGGGCGACCTTCTCGGCCAGGAGCGAACTGGGCAAGCCTACCTTGGCTACCTTGCTTTCGTAACCTCTTTGGCGCTCTTCCTATTGAGTTGCCGCGCAGCGGGACTCCCGAGGCCGCTCCTAGCAGCGCTTGTTCTCGGCGTCTTCTCATGCTTTGGTGTCTATGCGTTCTTGACGCTCGGAAGACAGGCCTTTTACCTACTAGATCCCGCACGATTCTCGGATTCCGTTCTCAGGGATCTCTTGCGCTGGGTGGACCAAGTTACCGTCAAAGGTTACCGGTGGGGCGACCCATCCTTCCAGTTCTATGCCCACCGTCAAGCACAAATCACACTGGAGCGACTCGGAACGCTCGTGAGTGTCGCCGAGTCCGCCCCCGGCCTCAGTGGGAGACCGCTGCTCGAACTGGCGACGGCGATCGTGACGGCCCTCACTATTTACCAAAACAAGAGGAGTTCCATCCCTTCGGCCAGCCACTGGTTCAGCAAGGAGCTGCAGCACAAGGATTGGTTCACGGCAAAAGACACCGCGGTGTCCGTGGCACACGAGTCCAGCACCATTCCGACTCCCGAAACCGTGACGAAGAGCGACTGGCTAGAAGATGCGACGCTCCCCCTAGTGCTGCGGTCCCTCCGAACCCTTCTAACCCATCACCCGTTCGAACTGGGTTACGAGCTCCTCAACAAGCTGGGACGATTTTGCCAACTTGTCTCTGCCCAAGGCGATACGGAAAGGGCATTCAGGTACACGGAAGACGTGGCTGCGGTCGTTCTTGATGCCGTGACCGAAAGATCTTCAGCAGGAAGGCCAGCAGTTGAAACAATGAGGGAGTTGAGCCTTGTGAACCGCCTCGCAGGGATGCTCGTCGAGACGGCCCTCGGCTTTCTTGACTGGTCCGAGAAGACAAGCAGAGCCGATGTCTTGGTGCGGCTCGCGAGAATTGACTGGCGCCGGCCAGCCTCCGTCTATAGGGTCGGCCTTCATCCTTACCTGCTGCCACGGGCCGAATGGATGTTTCCGAGAATCCAGTTCGAGTACCACTCCGAGGGAAGGCGCATCACCCCTGACTGGTACCTAACAGAGCTCATTGCCCAGGAACAGGCGTTTAGGCTAAAGGCGAACGTCGAAGTGGTTTTGACTGGGGCGCTTGCGGCTTTCGAAAGGTGGATTGCTCGCCTGACCAATCTAAGCATGGACTGGACCGCCGCAGCGGTCCGAAGCAAGCAGCTTGAGTACCTTCGGAAGCTCGGCGTCCGACTCGAAAGTCTTAAGAGAATCTGGCATGACCTTAGCGACGACAGGAAGGTCCGGGGCATCCCTTGGCCTGAGGCGGATCCAGAGCAATGGGTTGGCTCACTACGTGGGTCCTGGACAGCGACTCTGAAGCAGATGGCAGCCGGCGCTCCCGCGCTGCTTGGGTTGCACCGTCCGGACCAGTTCCCCGATTACGGGGGACAGTTCCTACACGAGACCGGTGAAGCCATCATGGCCGCGCTCATTGGTCAGGATTCAGCGTTCGTCGCAGCTGCATTCTTCTTGTACCAGGCCTGTTGCCTAAGAAAACTGCAGGCGCTAAGTCCGACGAGTCAGTCTCTCGACTGGAGGGGCAAACGAAGGCTTGTCATGGCGCTTGCTCCACTCCAGGACCTGCTAAACCTGAGCGGCTATGCGAGGCTGTTGGCAGAGGTGCACGAGAACCTCGGACTCTGGCAAGAAGTCGAAGCAGTTTGGCAGGGCCTCCTTGGCAACCAGGCAGGCAACCAGTTGGCGTCGAGTATTGCGGCTGCGCTTTGGGTCCTGAAAAGCGAGCGCACCCTCGGACACCGAGCGCTCATTCGAACCCAATGGCAGATTCGCGTTAACAATGTAATGAGCCAACTGCCACGGAAGGCGGTTTATCCCCCTGGTAGGCTGTCCCCCACTGAAGTACCAGTCCACGCCAGTGCTCTCGTTCGGTACGTCGGAAGCAGTATGTTTCGTCCCAGTCTCGACGGTGCGACCATTTTCGTTGGAACCTACCTCTGTAAGCACCCTGCGGCAGCGAACCTCGCATGGCCACCCACCATCAAAGAGTTTGTGGAGTCGTTCAAGCGACACGAAAGCATGGGGCTAGAGGAGCTTGGCGAGCCGTGAGAAAACCGCCCAACGAGACCAGACTGCCAGGGGAGCGGCGAACAGTACCGCACTTCCCGAGCCTCCGTCGCAACCCACCTGGGCTTTGGGTCCACGGGCTGGTTGAGGACATCTCCCTCGGTGTGATGCCGCTTGGCACTTACTCGAGCTCAGGGCGGTCTTACCAGGCCACGATAGAAGGCACCCCGGAGGCGTCGTCCGTGGCACGGGTTATGCTGTCCTCCCTAACGGAAGGCTATCGCCACCAGGATAAGGATTTAGTTGCGGACGTGATTCGGACGGTGGCTTCGGCCATTCTTGATGCTGGTCGTGCCTACTACGAGATTGCCAAGGGCGGCGATCAGGATGGCGGCCTCTCCCTCTACCGATTCCCGCCACAACGGGTCGCTTGCGTCCTTGGATGGTGCGTCCAGTGCGTGCCTCGGGCGGACGCGCCGGTTTTTGGTAGGCGTTTCGTTTGCATCGCCAGCAATAAGATCTGGAGAATAGGCCTCCCGGCCAAGCTAGGTGGGCATAGAAGACATCGAGCAATGCTTCGGTCCCTGGAACGCCTCGAGCTACCCGTTCCTCGCTTTTTCGTTGACGACATGGAAGCTGGCCGGCAAACGGGACGATTTGATCTGCTCACCTTCGCCAGACTGAACGATGCTGCCATCTCAAGAGCTACCCAACGGTGGGGTTGGAATCGGCGAGATTTCGATGACGAGAGGGCCACAGAGTTCTTCACCTTCTACCGGACGGTCTCGTTCAATTGGGCGTGTGCTGTCCTACGGGAGCACATCCTGCGAGAACTGAACTCACTCCTCTCTCGTCTTTTCATAGCTGCGAGAGTTGTCGTCTCCGGCCTTCCCACGCCAGCGGGGACAATTTCGGTACGAGGCGACCTCTTGGCCGGAAGGATCCAGTTCGGTGACGCCTATCAGCAAACTGCTGTCTAGGCGTGCCTGAGCTCTGCTGTGCCGCGGCTTGTCAGGATTGCGGCTCCTTCGCGGGACACCAGGCATCGTCTAGCGGAGCTGGGCTGGAACCCGGTCGGCCCGCCGACTCGTCGCTTTGTCCGAGGCACAGCCTGCTATTCTGAGCTTAGTCTCCTCGAGTCCAGGGGCGCGGTCGGGGGTGACGATGGATCTGGTAGAGCGGTACCTGACAGAGCTGCGAGACATCCACTCCTCCGGCGAAGGCGTGGCAGAGACCTCCTACTATCCCGCTCTGGCCCACCTGCTCGACGAGATAGGCAAGACCCTGACTCCGAAGGTGCGTTGCATCATGAGTCTCCGGGACCGGGGCGCAGGCCTCCCTGACGGCGGCCTCTTCACTGCCGACCAGCTCCGCCGGACGCCAGACGAAGACGCGTTTGCCTCGCAGGTCCCAGCTCGAGGCGCGATTGAAGTGAAGCCTCCCAGCGAGGACGTCGCCGCAATCGCCAAGACGGCGCAACTTGGACGTTACCTTGATCGCTACCGCCAGGTGCTTGTGACCAACCTGCGCGACTTCGCCCTTTACGGCCGCGAGGCCGACGACCAGACCGTCAAGCTTGAGCACGGTTCGCTCGCACCCAATGAAGAGTTGTTCTGGCAGAACGTCCTGCACCCGCGCGCCTTCGGGCTGCGGGAAGGTGTGCGCCTCGTCGAGTGCCTCAGGCGCGCCATGCTACACGCCGCTCCGCTCGCCGCGCCACAGGACCTTGCGGCATTCCTCGCCTCGTACGCTCGCGACGCTCGCATCCGGCTTGAGGGCCATGACCTGCCCGCCCTCGTGAGCCTGCGCACCGCCCTCGAAGAGGCACTCGGGATGCGTTTCGAAGGCGAGAAGGGTGAGCACTTCTTCCGCTCGACACTGGTGCAGACGCTGTTCTACGGCATCTTCTCCGCCTGGGTGATCTGGGCCCAGCAGCGTCCCCGAGAAGACAAGAAAGCTGTGTTCGACTGGAAAACCGCGGCCTGGAGCATTGAGCTGCCAGTCCTGCGCACGCTCTTCGGCCTGATTTCCACCCGCTCGACACTGCAACCGCTCGACCTCGTCCCGCTCATCGATAGCGCCTGTCGCGCGCTCAATCGCGTGGATCGCCTGCAGTTCTTCGCCAAGTTCGAGGAAGGGCTCGCGGTGCAGTACTTCTACGAGCCGTTCCTGGAGGCGTTCGACCCGGACCTGCGCAAGCAGCTCGGCGTCTGGTACACGCCGCGCGAGATCGTCAAGTACCAGGTGAGCCGGGTGGATACCGTGCTGCGCGAGGAGCTGAAGATCGAGGACGGTCTTGCCGACCGCAACGTCGTCGTGCTCGACCCCTGCTGTGGCACCGGGACCTACCTCATCGAGGTACTCAAGTCCATTGCAGAAACGCTCAAGGCCAAGGGCGACGACGCCCTGCTCGCCAACGACCTCAAACGCGCCGCCCAGGAGCGCGTCTTCGGCTTCGAGATCCTACCCGCGCCGTTCGTCGTCGCCCACATGCAGGTCGGTCTGCTGCTATCGCACCTTGGCGCGCCGCTCGGCGGCGACGACGAGCGCGTCGGCGTGTACCTCACCAACGCGCTCACGGGATGGGAGGCGAAGGGCGAAAACAAGCCGTTGGCCTATCCCGACCTGGAGGAGGAGCGCCAAGCATCCGGCGAAGTGAAGAGGGAACAGCCGGTTCTCGTCATCCTCGGCAACCCGCCCTACAACGGCTTTGCCGGCGTGCCCATCGCGGAGGAGCGCAGCCTTTCGGACGCCTATCGCACCACCAAACGTGCCCCCAAGCCGCGGGGTCAGGGGCTTAACGACCTCTACGTCCGGTTTTTCCGGATGGCCGACCGTAAGATTGTTGAGGGCACCGGCCGCGGAATCGTCTGCTTCATCTCCAACTACTCGTGGCTCGACGGCCTTTCGTTCACCGGAATGCGCGAGCGCTACCTGGAAGTGTTCGACAGGATCTGGATCGACAACCTCCACGGGGACCGCATCATCTCCGAGTACGCCCCTGATGGTCAGACGAGCGAAACCGTCTTTGCACGGGGCAGCACCTCGCCCGGCATCAAGATCGGTACCGCCATCGCGCTCCTCGCGCGCAGCCGCTCAGTCGGAGCTCCCGGCTGTGACCTTCGCTACCGCGACCTCGACCACGCGCGTGCCGCTGACCGTCGAACGGCCCTTGTGGAAAGCCTCGAGACCGAGCACTTCGAGCGGCTCTTCTCCCGGCTCGAACCCGTGCTTGAGCTGGGCCTGCCGTTCAAGCCGCGCGTTCTCGTGGACGCCTATCTTTCTTGGCCGCTCCTGCCCGAGCTGTTCGCGAAATCTTTCCCGGGCGTGAAAACAAGCCGCGACGACGTGGTCGTGGATATTGACCGTGACCAGCTCGAAGCCCGGATGCGGCGCTACTTCGATCCCCAGGCCAGCGACGACGATCTTCGCCGTGAGATTCCAGGCGCGATGCAGTCCACAGCACGGTTTGACGCCTACAAGGTCCGCGAGTCCCTCGTGAAACGGGGCTTTCTGGCCGATCGGATCGTACGCTACTGTTACCGGCCGTTCGACGTCCGCTGGCTGTACTGGGAGCCGGATACGAAGCTGCTCGACGAGAAGCGGCACGACTACTTTCCGCATGTCGTTTCACAGAACGCGTGGCTGAGCGCGGGACAGCGGAACCGCAAGGAAGACTTCTACCAACCGCAGTTTACGAAGGTGCTCGCCGACCATCACATTGTCGAATCCAACGTCGGCATGTTCCCCCTGTACCTGTACTCGGGTGATGTCGAAGGTAGGCTGCTCCCAAACATCACCAAGGAGGCAGCTGCGTACCTCAAGGCAATCAGCACGGACGAGTCCCGTCTGTTCTTCCATACCCTTGGTGTGCTTCACGGTCGCGCATACCGCACCGAGAACGGCGGCGGTTTGCGTCAGGACTGGCCGCGCATTCCCCTCCCCGAAACCAGAGAGTTGTTGGAGGCGTCGGCCGCGATCGGCCGTCAACTCGGCGATCTTCTCGATCCCGAGTGCGAGGTGAAGGGCGTTACGGAAGGCACAGTCCGCCCGGAGCTGCGGGTGATCGGCACGATCGCTAGCGCGAGCGGCAAGCCGCTCAGCGCGAGCAAGGGCGACCTCGCCGTAACCGCCGGATGGGGTCACGCCGGCAAAGGTGGCGTCACCATGCCGGGCAAGGGGAAGCTCATCGAGCGCGCCTACACCGCCGAGGAACGTGACGCGATCGCCAAGGGCGCACCTGCGCTCGGCCTTGCCCCCGAGCAGACGCTGGCGCTGCTCGGCGAGACCGCCCGCGACGTCTTCCTCAACGACACGGCGTACTGGCGCTGCGTGCCGAAGGCAGTCTGGGAGTACACCATCGGCGGCTACCAGGTGCTCAAGAAGTGGCTCTCTTACCGCGAGCGCGACCTTCTCAGCCGTGACCTCAAGGACGATGAAGTCCGTGAGGTCATGCACATCGCCCGCCGCATCGCCGCTATTCTGCTCCTCTCCCCCGCGCTTGACGCCAACTACGAGGCTGTCAAGGCCAGTGCCTACCCCTGGCCGGGTGGCCTACCGGCAGCCACAGGACAGAGGTAGGTTCCCGCCCATGCCTGAGGCGACCGGGCCGCGGAGGATACTGGCCGGGGACCTTTGGGCTGTCTTCAACTTTGGTGACCCTAAGGAACGCTACCGGCGGTTTCTCAGACACCACCGGGCATCCTTTCAGCATCTCGTTGACAGCGTGTTGCTCTACGACTCCGTTGAGGTGCCCACGCAGGACTTCCTGGTGATAGCGGTCCTCCTTCGGCAACTCGGCGAACGCGCGGTCGTCGATCTCTTGTCCTCAGGGAGCCTGCGGTTCATTCACATGCGTGGATCGTTGGGGTACTCGGGTCGACGAGGTCTCTCCCATTTCTGGATCGACGTCCCACCGGACGTAGAGAAACCCAATCCCTATAGCCCACCTGACGAGGCCCTCGGCATTGTCTTGGCACATTTACGGGGCCGCCCGAAAGGCCACAATTTTCAGCGCCTAGTCCTAGAGGCGACGACCGAGGTGAACGCAGAAGCGGCTTTGGAGGAGGTTCGTCGAGAGACCATTGCAGACCTCCGTCGCAGCCCGGAATTGCGGAAGTACTGCGGCCTCCGCGAAGGCAAACTGGATCCTCTGCCAGGTCTGCCACCCAACCAAGTCCGAATCTATGGCGGTGTCGACTCTGATGAGTGGTCGGGCGATGCCACGGACCTGGTGCTTGCGCTCGCCGCGGCCAACACCGAACTGTGGCTAGCAGAGCATTCGGACTGCATGGACGCCTCTACTGCAAGCCCAATCGGGCAGGTCCTCAAGTCGAAGGTTGTGGCGTCCACTGACGAGAGCGATGCCCTGGGTGGCTTTGCGACCCTCTGCGAAATCGCAGGTGTCCCCGATTTGGCAGAGGGTGTGCTCGCCTGGCGCGTACCTATGAGCGGCCTCCTGCGCCTCAAGGGGAGTCGGGACGGCGAGCAGTTCCGTACATGGTTCCACGAGAACTGCCGCACTGACGCCAAGGCGATAGCGCGGGAGTATGCGCGTCTGATCCAGGACATCCCAATGGTTGAGAGGCTCCCGGCACGAGTGGTTCGGTTCCTCGCGGTGACAGCGTTTTGTATTATAGCATCAGATAATCCGTTGGTAGGAGCTGCGGTGGGTGCCGCCGACAGCTTTTTTGTGGCCCGCTGGCTGCGGGGCCACTCTCCAAAGTTTTTCGTCGACAAGCTCCGGAAACTCGGGAAGAACTAGCCTTGGGCCGGACGCCAAGCTCATTGGGAGCCAGGTATGGCCTTTTCACCTGCTTCCGGCCCGCCCGCCGGCCTGCAGCCACGCGAGCATCGTGCAGACTCTCGACACGTATAGTCACGTCCTGCCCGACATGCAGCAGGCGGCGGTTAACGTGATGGCGAGCCTGTTGGGGACTGTAGACGGGTAGGCTGCTCAGCCACCGCCGCTGGCACCCCCCGGGCTCGGGTGCTGGATGGGAACCTGCAGGTCTACCTGAAGCCGAGCCGTGGCACGAAGAACACGCAGGAGCTCGGTTTGGAAATCCTGGCTCCAATGGACTTGCTCCCAGAACCCAACCGGCCGGTAAACACGATCCATGTCAAGGTGTGTTATGGCCTTACCGAATCGGAGTACCCTCGCCGCCTCCGTGATCAGCTCAAGATTCTTCTTTCTCTGCAGGGCGAATCCACTTTCGTTCTTGAGGCCTTCGTTGTTCAGCATGTCGAAGTACTCGTGCCAGAGCTTTCGCACTTGCTTCTTCTTCGAGAAGATGACATCAATCATGTTGAGCGCCTGTACGGTCTCGTTGTTTATTGGAGCTCCACGGTTGGCAATAAGCGTTGCGAGGAGCCCCATTTGTGCCTGTCGCAGTTCCTTCCGCGATTGTACCCACAGTGAAATTACGATTGCGACGAAGGGGGGAGAAAAGGATAGCAATTATCAGTGTGAACTGCATTGCGTGTTCCTCCTAGTTCTCGCTTCGGTTCGCGCCATTCATGGATCCGAGCCCAAGCACCTCCGACGGGCCTCCACTCCTGTTGGATGAGTCACGGATGGTCATTGCCCGTCGACCAGCGAACATGAATAGTGTGGACCATTCAAGGGGCCGAAGATCATTCGCGAAGGAAGCCTGGTACAGGAGATGAAGTAACTCTGGGTCGGAGTTGCCTCATCCTGGGCGCTTATCAGCCACCAGACCCCATCGGCGCTAGATTTCTCGCAGTAACCTGATAGGCTTCCCATGTTGGGGGGGTGACCCCTTGCACCGCGCAGCATACCCGGGTTAACGGCTTCCTTCTCCGAGAGAGGTACACCAGCGACAAAAGGAGCCCAAGTTCCGGCCCGAGGCCGTACCTCGACGGTGAAACGGTTTCCTGACTGCAATCGGTGAATCTGGAGGTGATAAGGAGAAACGGTGGGTCGACCGACGGTTGGCGCTCGGCCTTCGGCGGCGGCTTTGATGTGCTCCTTCCACTCCGGATCGGTGATGCTGACATAGAGCCTTGTGCGGATTCCCGCCGGAATCAGGGTATCGTCGACGGTCGCAGGAAAGAGCGCGATCACTGGGAAGTTTTCTCCACGTGTGTTTAGCGCTCGATCGAGTGCGTATGCATACTCCTCCTTGCAGGCCTCGCTCCCAAGGCTGGCCGTTGTTGCAAAGAGGAGCCAGGCATCAGACTGACTAGGATCTTGGATGAATGTCTCGAGCTGGGCCCATAGTCTTCGGCCGGCCCTGAGGTTCCACCGATCGAGCTTGATGGTCAGGCCAGTCGCTTCGAGCTCCTGGGCAACGTAGTCGACATCCTGGTTAACATTATCGTCCCATGCGTAGGTGATCCAGATGGTGGCCATGACCTACTGTTCAAACTGACCCACTACCCCGCCTTCAATTCCCTTGCAACCCTGTAGCCAACG
>Ga0315284_10017639_pt1 | contig 10126 bp, 8 predicted proteins | sample YL17G09_16_MG_FD_203696 | JGI IMG/M metagenome (GOLD analysis project Ga0315284, IMG submission 203696) | Sediment microbial communities from Yellowstone Lake, YNP, Wyoming, USA - YL17G09_16 | ecosystem: Environmental > Aquatic > Freshwater > Lake > Sediment | place: USA: Wyoming | collected...
TGGTGAAGCTGAAGCACGACTGTCTCATCGACCCCGAAGTGTGGCACGCAGCGCAGCGGGAGCCAAGGCGGACGCCAGGACGCAAGCCGACTGACTACCCCTACCTGCTGCGCGGCAAGGTCTTCACCTCGCACTATGAGGTCGTCCACCCGCACAACCTGCGCGGCACCGACTTGCCGCTTCGCCCTCAATACGCCACCGGGCGCGACGGCGTCAAGTACTACTACTACCGCCGCGCGGACAAGATGAAACCCAACGGCACGGGCCTTGAGAGCCAGCCGCGCGACGCCGGCGCCGTCGACTTCCCGGACGGTATCAACGCCGAGGAACTGGACATCGCGGTGCTAGAGGACCTGGTCAGGATCGCCGACTCTGCCAAAGCCGGCACGTTCATCGCGCGCGCCGAAGCACTGTCCAAAGAGGTGATACAGCGAGTGCGCCGGGAGAGGCAAGAGCTGGCGAAGCACCTCGCCACCGTCAACCGCATGCTTACCGAGCTGGAGCGCAAGGCGGTGAACGCAGTGCTGGAGGGGACCGCTCACGTGATGAAGGCCGTCGACACGAGGATTGCCGAGCTTCATCACGAACGTGAGAAGCTTGAGGCCCAGCTGGTCGGCACCGACGCAGCCATCGCGCGGCTTCAGAGCTGCGGCGACGACGCCAAGCACTTCGCGGCCCAGGTGCACGTGGTCAAGGCGCTGATGGAGCACGAGGCCTGGCGTGACCTGATCCCGTTCGTGGACACGCTGATCGAGCGCGTGGACGTCCGCCGGGACGAGCTGGTAATCCGCTACCGCGGCCTGGAGCTGGTCCGCGAGGCCCTCGAAGTTTGCGGAATGTCAGGAATGGTGGAGGTAAGGGGATTCGAACCCCTGGCCTTACGGATGCGAACCGTACGCTCTACCAGCTGAGCTATACCCCCAGGGACAACCTCTCTTATAACACATGCCCCGCTCCCCCGCAAACCACCCAAGTCCTGCCCGGCTCGGGCACCACGCGAGCGCTCATGTGACCAAGGGGCCGCGGCCCGGGCAGCCAGGGGGCGGTCCCACTACCGCACGGGGCTATCCCTCCTGTTGGCGCGGTTGCATATCCAATCAGCGCTGCAGTACGCTGCTTGGCTGAGTTCCGGGCATTCCACCCAAGGGCGCTGTGTTACAATTCAGCGGCGGCAGTGAGACACCTCTCGCTGAGACGCCATGCAGGTTGTCGCCATCCGTACGACCGATAGAGGCAATGTCGTTAAGTTATATGCTGCGAGGGATTCCACTATGCCACGGATCACGAGTAACGAGGGCAAGCCATATGCCCAGATTGGTACTTTGCTCAGAAACCTGCGGCTCAGGCGCGGGATGAGCCAGTTTGACCTGGCAAGCTCCGCCGGGATCAACAACAGCTACCTTTCACGGATCGAGAATGGGGAGCGCCGTCCATCGCCGAAGATTCTGAAGAAGTTCTCAGAGATTCTCCAATATCCTTATGACGAACTGGTAGTGACTAGCGGGATTCTCAGTGAGGACTTCGTGCGCTCCACCCAGCCGATGCGCCCGGCCGGCACTGAGCTGACGACCGTCGCACTCCAGCAGCTGATCCAAACGATGCAGCGCCAGGCCGCGCCCTACGGCGGCTTCCCGCAGCCGCAGTTCCCGCAGGCGCCCGTCCGACGCGCCGTGCCCGTCTTCGACACCGTCCCCGCCGGGCTGCTCAAGGAAGCCAACGTGGTTGAGGCTTACGAGGACATAACGAAGATCGTCCTCACCGAGGAGGAGCTGGGCTACGATCCGCGGGCGTTCGCGCTCACCGTGCGCGGCGACAGCATGGTTGAGGCGGGGATTCTGGACGGCGACGTGCTGGTGGTGAGCCCAGCCACGCCGGTTGGACCGGGCGAGATCGGAGTCGTGCAAATCAACCGCCGCACCACGACGGTGAAGAAGATCTACGTCGAGGACAAGGGCGTGCTGCTGCAGCCCGCAAACTCAAACTACAAGCCACAAATGGTCTCCTACCCTGACGAGGTGGAGATCCTGGGCAAGGTGATCCTGGTCCGCCGTAAACTGATATAGGTGGGCGCCGCCCTGGCTCTGGTATATGTTGGGGGACGTGACCTGGAGGAACTGATGGCCGACAAGACTGAGATGTTAGAAGATACCACCGCCGCAGCCGAGGGTTGTGGACCCGGCTGCGGGTGCGCAGGCTCAAAAACCGCGGACGATTTCGAGACGCGGCTCAGGGCGGTGCTCGACAAGGTGCGGCCCTTCCTGCAGATGGACGGCGGCGACATCGAGCTGGTGGCGATCGAGGACAAGAACGCCCTGGTCCGAATGCAGGGCGCTTGTCACGGCTGCCCGAGCGCGATCTACACGCTCAAGATGGGAGTGGAGCAGGCGATCCGCCGGGAGATCCCCGACTTCGGCGAGCTGGTTCAGATCGAGTAACTGACGCAGTGACTACCGAGCGCGAGCCGCGCAGATGAGCGAACCGGGTCGACGCCAGGATGTTTCCGTTCCATGGCAAGTGCTGGTGCGCCCCGTGGGGGCATGGCTGGAATTGCAGGGCCATCCAGTGTGGTGGCCAGGGTTGGCGGGGCATGTGCTTCTGGCATGGTTCAGTTGGCTGGTAGCGCTAGGATCCGTTCGGCAAATAGACGTAGCCGCAGGCATCGGTGACTTGTTCCCTCCTCTGAAGTTCCCAAACTCCCTCGTTTGGCTCATCCTGCTCGCAACGGCCATCGCTCTAGGGTGCGCGATTCTGGCTGCGGTGGCGCGATGGTGGCTGATGCTCGCCGGGCAGAGCCTGGCATTCCGCCGCGTGTTCGCTTGGCTCGCCTACGGACTGCTCCCCCTGTCCGTGGGGCAGGCGCTGGGGAGCCTGATGCTGGCGGTGGTCCAGCCGCTCACCCACGACCCCGCGGAGGCAATCGCGCTTCAGCTGAGACCGTTCCCCCTCGGGCTTACCGGGATCATCCCCCGGTGGTTCCCGCCGCTGTCCTTCCAGTGGCATCTCGCATCGTTCGCCGATCTGTTTGGGCTGTGGTCGCTGGCTCTCCTCGCGCTGGGGGCAAGGCATTTCCTCGGCCTTGCGCCGCGCTCGTCATCGTGGGTCGTGCTGGCCCTGATGTTATTATGGCTCCTCGTCATCGCCGGCATCTGGCTAGCCACCCAGCAAGTGCTTGTCGGGCTGAGCGCGTGACCGAGGAGGAAGCTTTCGATGTGGCGCAAGGTTGGACTCGCGGTCCTGGTCGTTGCCGTCCTGGCCCTCATAGCCGGGGTCATCTACCAGCAGGTCAAGGGTGGAGCCGCCTTCTCGTTCCACATTGGGGCGCCCAAAGGGAAGAGCTCAAAGAAGTCGGAGAAGAAAGAGCCTGAGCCCAACTTCGAGGAGGCCCGCCGGGGAGACCTAAAGCTCGTGGTGGAGGCAACCGGCGCCACGGAGCCGATCAGCAGCATCGAGGTAAAGGCTGAGGCCACAGGGCGCATCACCGAGTTCGTAGTCAAGGAAGGGGACAAGGTCAAGGCCGGGGACGTGCTATGCAAGCTGGACCAGAGCACGCAGCAACTCCTCGTCCAGGCCGACGAGCTGAACGTGAAGAAGGCATACCTGGCCTACCAGGAGGCGAAGGCCGGGCAGTCCTCGTCTTCGCGCTCGAGCTTGGAGAGCGCGGTGGCCAACGCCAAGAGCAGCCTTGCCAGCGCTAAGACCACCTACGAGAATGCCCAGGCCGCCCTCGCCCGGGTCGAGGAGTTGCACAAGAAGGGGTATGCCACGGACCAGGAACTGGACAACGCCAAGTCCGCGGTGGGGACCGCCCAGGCCGGCGTGGAGAGCGCCCAGGCGGCGTTGAAGAACGCTGAGGAGCAGCTGCGCAGTTTCGAGGAGTCCAGCAACCAGTCGAGCATCGACCAGGCGCGGCTGAACTACGAGAGCGCGAAGGTGGGGCTGGCCGAGGCGAAGAAGCAGCTCGGCAAAGGGGTTGTCGTCAGCCCGATCGACGGCATCATCCTTGAGAAGCCGCTGGACGTGGGCGACAGCGTGATCAGCATCAACAGCGCCTTCGGCGGCGGCACGACGATCGTGAAGGTGGCCGACCTGCGGCGCGTGAAAGTGCGCACCAACGTCGACGAAGTGGACATCGGCAAGATCAAGATCGGCCAGAGGGCGACGGTCAAGGTCGACGCCTACCCGGACAAGGAGTTCCAGGGCGCGGTGACGAACATCTTTCCCCAGGGCGTAACGAGTGGCACCGGGCTGATCAGCTTCATCGCGATGGTCGAAGTTGAGAACCCAGGGGGCCTCCTGTATGGCAATATGACGAGTTCGGTGTCGATCGAGGCGCAGGTGCTGAGGAACGTGCTCCTGGTGCCCCTGGCCGCGACGCGTGCTGGCAAAGAGCCGGATACGACGATAGTGCTTGTACTGAAGGATGGGGAGAAGGAGGATAATCCGAAGGCAAAGACCGACGAGCGGGAGGTTAAGCTGGGCGACACCGATTTCAAGGACGTCGTCGTTCTTGACGGGCTGAAGGAGGGCGAAAAGGTAAAGGTCCGAGGATTCCAGACCTCTTTTACCTTCGAGTAGGATGACCACGCTTGTCGTCAGTGTGCGCATCGCGCTGGCTGCTCTGATGCAGAACCGCGTGCGCAGCATCCTCACGCTGCTCGGGATGGTCATCGGCGTGGGCGCGGTGATCGCCATCGTCAGCCTGGGGGAAGGGCTGCGCAAGGACTTCGAGACCCAGATCACCGCGCTTGGGGCGGACGTGTTCTACATGACTCCCAAATCGCCGAAGCGCCCAGGTCAGGCCCCCAAGTCAGCCGCACCTTTCAAGATGGCTGACATGCGCGCGATCGAGGAGCACTGCCCGTCCGTCCAGCGCGTCGTGCCGTCGGTCGAAACCGGCGTGATGGCTAAGTACCGCAACGTGACCAGGCAATCCCACGTGGTCGGGGGCTACGATGATTACCTGCAGTCGGCAAACGTGGAGAAAGTGGACCGCGGACGGTTCTTCGACCGCGCAGAGGTGCAGAACAGCGCGCGCGTAGTGGTTATCGGCCACGACATCTCCCAGGACCTGTTCGAGGACTGGGAAGACCCCGTGGGGAAGCTGGTCAAGCTGAACGGCGTCAACTACACCGTGGTCGGCACGCTGACCGAGCGCAAGGGCGTGATGGCCGGCCCCCCAGACGTGAGCACTGGCTTCATCGCTCCGATCACGACGGTGCAAAAGCGTGTGCTGGGAAGCGAGGACGTGTTCTGGGTCTCGCTGTACCTTAAGCCCGGGGCGGACCTCACCGTGGCCAAGGACGAAGTCGCGCAGGTGATGCGCCAGCGCCGCCGCGTGCGCAACGTCAGCGATGACGACTTTCAGTTCATCAGCCCCGACGACTTCCTCAAGGCGGGGAACCAGGTGATCAACGTTATGGTCGGCGTATTCGGCGCCATCGCGTTCATCAGCTTGCTCGTCGGCGGCGTCGGTATCATGAACATCATGCTCGTCAGCGTAACTGAACGCACGCGCGAGATCGGCATCCGCATGGCGATGGGCGCCAACCGCGCCGTAGTGCTCAACCAGTTCCTCGTCGAGGCGGTGGTGCTGACCCTGATCGGCGGACTGATCGGCATTATCCTGGGCTTCGGCGCCGCGGTCGGCGTCTCCTTCCTGCTGGAGCGGGTGCTCAACACCAACTGGAGCCCGCACATCCCGCCGGTCTGGGTCGCCTATGCCGTCGGCGTGAGCGTGCTGGTGGGCGTAATCTTCGGCGTGTATCCGGCGTTCAAGGCGAGCCAGCTTGATCCGGTGGAGGCGATGCGCTATGAGTAGCCTCTACATCTTTCTGTGGACCAGCGTGAAGATTGCTCTGCGCCAGCTGCTGCGACACAAGGTGCGCAGCATGCTGACGATGCTGGGGATCATCATCGGCGTGGGCGGCGTGGTGGCCATCGTCTCGCTGGGCGAAGGGCTGCGCAGCCTGTTCATGCGTAACATCGCCAGCCAGTCGGCGACGGACATTGTCTATGTCATGCCGGACACGCCGATGCGCCACGGCATGTGGGTTCCGACGCAGAAGCCGTTTAGGAACCGCGACGTGGAAATGATCCTGACATCCGAGTACGTGGCTTCGGTCGTCGCGGGCAACCTCCTGGAGGGGGCCATCGTCAAGCACGGCTGGCGCAGCGAGCGCGTGCTGTGCCAAATCGTGCCTCACGAGTACTTCCCGGTCGACCAGTGGAAGCTGGGGCGCGGCCGGTATTACACGACACCCGAGGAGCACGGCCGGGCGTCGCTGTGCGTCGTAGGCAGCGATATACCGAAGGACTTATTCGATGAGGGAGAGGACGCGCTTGGCTCGGATCTGACGATCAACGGAGTGCGCTTCACGGTCATCGGCATCATGAAGAGCCGCACGGCGATGGAGGGAGGCCAGCAGTCGAATACGATGGTCTTCGTCCCGCTGCAGACGGGCCAGGCAAGGCTGACCGGCAACGACGACATCTTCTGGATGGCTATCAAGTTGCGAGAGGGCGCCTCGATCCTCCAGGCAAAGGACGACATCGGGGCACGACTGCGTGCAAGCCGCCGGATCCGCAGCGGCGCTGACGACGACTTCAAGATCTCGACGACGGAGGACTGGGCCAAGTTCGCGAATAAGATCGTAAACACGCTCATCATGGTGCTCGGCATTGTGGCAGTGATCGCCCTGATCGTCGGCGGGATCGGCGTGATGAACATTATGCTCGTCAGCGTGCGCGAGCGGACGCGGGAGATCGGCCTGCGCAAGGCGCTCGGCGCCACTTCCGCGTACATCACCTGGCAGTTCCTCGTGGAGGCGACCACCCTTACGGTGGTCGGGGGCCTCGGCGGACTGGTGCTCGGCTACGCCATGGGCGGGGGGGTGGCGCTGCTGATGAAAGCGGCGTGGGACTTCGGCTGGGTGCCGCAGGTGCCCGCCTCCTGGATCATTATCGTGTTCCTCACGTGCATCGGCCTGGGTCTCGCCTTCGGCGTGTACCCGGCCTACCGTGCAGGCCAGCTCGATCCGATCAACGCCCTGCGTTACGAATAGGCCCATCCGGGGCGGTACAATCCCGCCGTGCACGCCGCGGAGCGTTACGCCAACCTGGACTTCGACCGCCTGCTCGAGCAGCTCGCCGGTTACGCAGGCAGCGACCTGACGCGCCGCCTAATTCGCGATGTCGAGATTGAGTTCCATCCCTCGCGCGTGGACGAGAACCTGGACCAGACGACAGAGGCGCTGGCGTTTCTCAACGCGCGTTCCACCGCCGCCCTCCCCCCCTTCGGCCAGCTGGAGGATGCCACCGAGCTTGCCGCGCGCCTATCCGCCGGCGAGCTCGCCGACCCGGCTCAGGCGCGGGCGGTGCTGCGCTTCCTCCACCTGTGCGAGTCGTTCGACAAGCTGAAGGCCGACCTCACGCTCGACTCCTATCCCCGGTTGGCGGACGTGTCCGCCTCCTGGCAGTCGCTGGCGCGCCTGGCCAGCATCGCCCGGCGCATCTTCAACGACGACGGAGAAGTGCGCGACGGCGCCAGCCCCGCGCTAGCCCAGATTCGCTCGCGGCTGGCGCGCTTCGAGGGCGAAGTCACGCGCGCGATGAGCGATGTCCTCTCCACCGTGAAGGCGCACACCGGGGAGCGGCCCGCGCTCGCAATCCGCGGCAATCGCTTCGTCATCCTTGTCCCGCGCACCATGGTTGGGGAGGTGCGCGGCAGCATCCTTGACGTGTCCGGCAGCGGGCAGCACGTGTATTTCGAGCCGTCTGCAGCAGCGACCTTGAACACCGAGCGGCAGCACCTGTTCCTCGAAGAGGACCAGGAGGTCAGGCGCATCCTGCAGGATTTCAGCAGCCAGGTCGCGGGCGAGTACGGCGCGATCACCACCAACCTGGCGATCCTCGCGAAGGTGGACTTCATCTTCGCCCGCGCCCGCCACGCCGACGCGACGCGCGCCACCCGCCCGCGGATGAACCGGCGCGGCGCAGTGGTGCTGAGCCGCGCCATCCATCCGCTGCTCGCGACGGGCTTCGTCCCGGAGGACCTGCTCTTCGACAGGGAGCGCGCGCTCGTCGTCTCGGGGGTCAACGCGGGGGGCAAGACCGTGCTGCTCAAGCTGCTCGGGCTGTACTGCCTGATGGCGGCGCTGGGCATGTACGTCTCCGGCGAGGCGGAGCTGCCTTACATCAGCGCCTTGCACGCGCAGATCGGAGACGAGCAGAGCACCCTCGCCAATCTCTCCACGTTCACGGCGCACCTCAAGTTCGTCGACGAGCTCTGGCGCGCGCTGCAGCCGCTGCCCGCCGACAGCCTCCCCGTGCTCGTGCTAATCGACGAGGTGGGCACCGGCACCGAGCCGGGCGAGGGCGCGGCCTTCGCCTACGGCCTGATCGAGGAGCTGCTCGCCTATCCGGTGAAGCTGGCGGTGACCACGCACTACGACCTGCTCAAAGTGCTCGGCCTGGAGCGGGACGACGTGAAGAACGTCTGCCTCGAATTCGACCAGCAGCAACTGCGCCCGACCTTCCGCGTGCTGCACGACCAGCCGGGACAGAGCTTCGCCCTGGCGATCTCCCGCCGCTGGGGCATCGCCGAGAGCATCCTGAGTCGCGCCGAAAGCGTGCTGGGCACCGAGGAGCGGCGCATGGGCAGCGTGATCGGCGAGCTGGAGAGGATGCGGGCCGAGGCGGACAGCATCCGCGAGCAGGCCGCAGCGCAGGCCGCGGACGTGCAGCGGCTGAAGCGCGACAACGAACAGCTCAACTCCGAGCTGCGGCACTCGAAGCAGCGCTTCGCCGAGCACAGCGAACGGGTCAAGGTGGAGCTCGAGCGCCGCATCGATGAGTTACTCTCGCAGACCAAGGCGAAGCTGAAGAAAAGGGCGCACCAGGCGACCCGGCGCCATGAGGAGTACGTCAAGGCGGCCAGCACCCAGGCGGAGGTGGTGCGCGAACAGCGCGAAGAGGCCGCGTCGCTGCTCCAGGGAGTACTGGATAGCCTGGCCGTCAGCCCCGAGGAAGTGAAGCTCAGCAGTGAGCCGGTCAGCGTGGGTGACAGAGTGACCGTGCTCAACTCGAACCTCTCCGGCACCGTGACCGCGTTGCACAAGCGGAAGGGCACGGCGATGCTCGACGTGCTCGGCAAGCGCATGGAGGTGGCGCTGGACTCGGTGCGCAAGGTGACCGGCCAGATTGCGCCGGAGCAGAAAGCGGCGGCGCTCTACCAGCCGCGCAAGGCGACGGCGATGAAGCTCGAACGGTCATTTGTAGAAGGGCTAAAGGACAGCAGCGACACGCTCGACCTCCACGGCCAGACTACCGAGGAGGCTGCGGTGAGCATCGAGGAGTTCATCAGCCGCTGCCTGGAGAGCAATGTCAGCACGCTGCGTCTGATGCACGGGCTGGGGAGCGGGCGGCTGCGGGCGTTTGTCCAGGAGTACCTGCGCCACCACAAGCAGGTCTGCAACGTCCGGCCCGCGCCGCTGCACGAGGGCGGCTACGGAGTGACGTTGGCCGACCTGAAGTAGCGGGCTCAGTGCCGCAGGCGATAGACCGTCAGCTGGATATCCGTCGCCTGCGAGGACGGAAGGCGCTCAATGATGAATTGCAGTTCCGTCCTAGCATCGGCGTAGGTCACCGAGTATCCCCCGCCGGCGGAGAACATCGTCGACTGGCTCATCCCGCGCTTGCGCGCGATACCCATGTAGAAGTGGTAGACCTCGTCTACGCTGGCTTGGCTCTGAGCCTTGATGTCCCACTCGTCCATCGGCTGGCCTTTGTCCGACACAGCGGCGCTGCGCTCCGCCTTCACCAGCTTCGCCTCGTGAAAAAGAGGGAACTCATCCGCGGGGTAATCGCTGGGCAGACCCATAGCCTCGTTAGCCTTCGCCAGCTCAGCCCTGCCCCGCCGCGCCTCCGCCTGCTGCCACAGGTACAGACCCGCCGCAAACATTAGCACCAGCAGGAACGCGACCAGGGGCAGCACTACGCCCAGCGAATCCCGCCAGCTGTGCTTTCCGCCCTGCTTCTCCTCGCCAGCCATGTGCTCCTCTTCAGAACCGCATGATGCTCTCGCGGCCACTTCGAGCTGCGCTTTGCCAGTGGCCGCCCGGGCCCCGAT
>Ga0315284_10017641_pt1 | contig 10126 bp, 11 predicted proteins | sample YL17G09_16_MG_FD_203696 | JGI IMG/M metagenome (GOLD analysis project Ga0315284, IMG submission 203696) | Sediment microbial communities from Yellowstone Lake, YNP, Wyoming, USA - YL17G09_16 | ecosystem: Environmental > Aquatic > Freshwater > Lake > Sediment | place: USA: Wyoming | collected...
GATGAATAGGAAGAGATCTCTTCCGATCCAAAAATGCGTGCCGATTCAAAAATACAGGACAGATGAATTTGAGATCTGAGGTGGGAATAGAATGAATAACGAAATGAAACAGACTGGAATGGAACAGAGCATACAAGAGAACGTAAAGAAGCCGAAATTCACGGAGATCGACATCGAGAAAGACCTGGTGAAACTAGTCATAGACCTCGCGATGGAATACGGCCAGAACAAGGAAGGATCATTCTTCATAATCACATCAAGGAGCCTGAGGCCGTACTACAGCTGGCTCTACACCAACATACTTGAGAAGACGAAGGTCAGCGTGAAGAGCAAGCGCATGCTTCCGTTGGTGAAGAAGCTGGCGGAGCTTGACGGCGCCGTCATCATAGACGACAAGGGATACTTGGTCGCGTACGGCGCGCAGATCAACAAGATAAAGAAGTACAAGGGGCACGGGACACGGCACAGCGCTGCGTTAGGCATATCCACCGTCCCAGGGACATTGGCGATCATATCGAGCGAGGAGGACGGAGCGGTGAGGATATTCAGGAACGGAGTCACTCTGGTGGAGATCAACCCGTTCACCAAGACGCCGCCAACGCTCAGCGAGAAAGTCGCTGACCTAGTGACATCATCCTCATTGCCGCTGATAGGCAGCGGAGGGCTCGCGGCATTGGCGCTCGGAGTCAATCCGTTCATGGCGGCGATAGTGTTCACCGGATCATACATCATGACGAAGAGCGGGGCCAAGAGTTTGGGAGAGTTCCTGAGGTTCGGACCGCGCACATTGAAAGAGGGGAAAAATGAGTGAGGATTTCGACAGGAGAGGGGCCGAGGCGAAGGTGCGGTTCGGGACGCTCTTCGGCCACGACATAATCGTGAAGGAGCGGGAGCCGAAAGCGTACCGCATAGGCGAGCTGGACCTCTCCCTCCGCCAGTCCAGGACGAAGGCCGAGGCGAGGGCGCTCATCACCGCGGCGAGGCATGGCGCGCATGTGCCGCAGGTGCTCCACGCGGGAAGATCGATACTCATCATGGAGCGGATGCCCGGGAAGTTGCTGAAGGACTTCAAGGCGTCGCCTACGACGCATAGGGAGATCGGCAGGACTCTCGCATCGATACATTCCGCGGGCATAGCCCACGGCGACTTCACTCCGGCGAACGTGATCATCCACAATGGCAGGCCTGCAGTGATAGACTTCGGCCTCGCGGTGTTCTCCAGGGATCCAGAGGAACTGGCGATAGACCTCCTGCTGATGAAGCGATCCATAGGCGACAGCATGTTCAGGCATGTGCTCTCCGGATACCAGGCGCATGAGAGATGGAAGGCGGTGCACGAGAGGATGCTCGACATCGACCAGAGGGGACGCTACAAGCTGCGCACGGAAGACGATGAGCAGGACTGACTCCTGGCGCGGAATGCCGCCCTCAGGTCGGCAGCACGTTTATATAGAACCTAAGAGTAGTGTACAACGTTAGCCTTAGGGGCGATATGTTGTATTTCAGCCCGAAGCCCACTCTGAAAGAGGTCAACGACACGAAAAGGAGGCTAGCGAAGCAGCTGACTGACGCAAGCAGGCTGATCGTGGACTACATAGACTCGGACGACAGGAGAAAGGCCCTCAGGAAGGCGGATTCCCTGATGAGATCCGGCAAGCAGATGGGCCAGCTGGCGGGCATCATCCTATTGAAGAGCGTCTCAGTACAGCCGCCCTACGATGCGAATAACCTGACGCGGTTCGCGAATTCCATAGCGACCTGCAAGAGCGAGAACATGAGGTACCATGTCACGCTGGCGTTCGCAGAGACGATCAAGGCCATGGCGGGCAGCGGCTTCATAGACAAAGGAAACGGGGAAAGGAAGATAACCCCCATCATAGAGGCGGACATGCACGACATCATGAGGATATACTCCGTCAATCCCCTGCTGCGCAGGTGCGCCGCGGTGAGGGCGCTGGGAATCCTAGGCACCAATGTGTTCTATCCTTCGGTGCGCGAGCTCATGTACCATGACCCGTACGACCCGCATGGGCACGAGCCGAACCTCGCCCTCGTCGATTCAGCCGCGGCCGCGATCTGCGACGCCAACATCGAAGGCGCTTTCGATGAGCTGCACAAGGCGTACGTGTACAGCCGCAATCGCGGCGACATACGCTCCGAAACCGTTAACGGGATAGTCTCCATCGTCCTTGAGATGATGCACCGGCTCGCCCTCACGTCTGAGATGAGCGAGGAGGGCAGGAGCAGGGTGTTCGATTTCCTTCTGGACAAGAGGTATTTCAGGGGCAAGATGGGGCCTGACAGCGCGCAGCCGTCCCTTTGAGGTCAGAACGTGCAGACCCCGCTGGAGCAGTATCCCGAGAACTCCGATCCGGCGACCACTTTGCCTTTCTTCGGCTCCTCGCCAGGCCGTCCGACGTACAATACTTGTTCAGCCTTGCTGCCGTACCTGAAGACCGTGATGCCTTTCGCTCCGAGCTTGTACGCGGTCAGATAGACATCCTCTATGTCCTCTGGTTTGGCATCGAACGGGAGGTTGACTGTCTTTGATACTGCGTTGTCCACATGCTTCTGGAACTCCGCCTGCATCCTCACATGCCACTCCGGCGAGATGTCGTGCGCGGTGACGAACACCTCGCGGACATCCTTCGGTATCTCCGCGATCTTCTGGATGGACAGGCCGTGGGCGATCCTCTCCATGAGGTCGCGGCTGTAGAATCCGCGATCGATGGCGACCCTCTCGAACGCCTTGTTGGTCTCGAGGAGCTTCGTCTTCTCCATCACTTCCCTGTAGAACGAGACGGCGAACAGCGGCTCTATGCCGCTGCTGCAGCCTGCGATGATGGAGATGGTGCCGGTCGGAGCGATGGTGGTGAGAGCGACATTCCTCAGATGCTTGTGCTTCTTCCTCTGGGTGCTGTGGACGAAGTTCGGGAATGACCCCCTCTTCTCGGCCAGCTCTATAGACGCCTTCAGCGCCTCGTCGTTGATGAACTTCATCAGCCTGTTGGCGAGAGTGAGCGCCTCCTTTGTATCGTACCTGATGCTCAGGGCTATGAGCGCGTCAGCCCAGCCCATGATGCCGAGACCGATCCTCCTGTTCGCTTTTGATACGGCGTCTATCTGCTTGAGCGGATACTTGTTGGCGTCTATGACATTGTCCAGGAAATGCACCGCTTCCCTTACCGTCGTCCTCAGCCTGTCCCAGTCAAAGTCAGTCCCCTTGGCATTGACGAACCTGGAGAGGTTCAGGCTGCCTAGGTTGCATGACTCGTATGGCAAAAGTCCAACTTCACCACATGGATTCGTCGCCTCGATCAGGCCTACTTCCTTGACGGGGTTCATCTGGTTCATCCTATCTATGAACACGAGGCCTGGATCCCCGGTTTTCCAGGCATTCTGCACTATGATGTCGAAAACGGTGCGCGCGGACATAGTCCTCACGACCTCGCCGTTGCGCGGGTTGATGAGGTCGTAATCGCCGTTGTCCTGCACCGCTTTCATGAACGCGTCAGTGGCCGCGACAGAGATGTTGAAGTTCTGCATCCCGCCGCCCATCTTGCAGTTGATGAACTCCACGATATCAGGATGGTCGCAGCGCAGTATGCCCATGTTCGCCCCGCGCCTGCGGCCGCCCTGCTTGATGGTGTCGGTCATGGAATCGTAAATGCGCATGAATGAGACGGGGCCGGACGCGACGGACATCGTGGATTTGACGATATCCCCGCGGAACCTGAGCCTGGAGAATGAGAACCCGGTGCCTCCCCCCGACTGGTGAATGATGGCTGCGTTCTTCAGCGTGTCGAATATCCCCTCAAGCGAATCTTCCACAGGGAGGACGAAACACGCCGACAGGTTGCCGAGCCTCGTGCCCGCGTTCATCAATGTCGGCGAATTGGGGACGAAATCCAGGCTGGACATCATCCTGAAGAACGTCTCCTCCGACTGCTTGGGGCTGCCTCCATATTGTGAATCGGAAGTCGCTATTACGCGCGCCACGCGGCGGAACATCTGCTTCGGCGTCTCAATGATCCTGCCGTTCTCGTCCCTCTGGAGGTATCTCTTGGACAGCACTTTCGTCGCGTTCAGGTCCAGTTTGAGATCGTCATAGACACCGAACAGCAGCTGCTTCTTCTCCCTGACCTCCGCGCGCCGCTGGCGGTAGGTGATGTAGATGTGGGCGACATCCTTCTGCTCCTTCAGCAGGACTCTGACGACGACATCCTGTATCTCCTCCACGGTCGGGATCCTGTCCCTGAACCTGGTGTTGAGCATGATGAGGACATCATCGGATATGTGATTAGCGAGCTGCCTGTCCGGGATCTTCGCCACGGCTGCGGCTTTGAGGATAGCGTTGGTGATCTTTGACTGGTCGAACGGGACGACTGTCCCGTCACGTTTCCTTACGCTCTTGACCAATGATTTGATCATCGTAATTGGATGCGCTAGCCCACAGGATGACCCGCGGGATTGCAACCAGCGGCGCGCGGGATCAGTCTTTCTTCCTCGCGCCCTCCACGATCTTCTGGACGAGCTTCATCACCATGCGCATGTCCCGCTCCTTGGTGTCATATCCCATGGTGAGCCTGACGGATCCCAGCAGCTTCGCGCCCTTGACTCCTATCGCGCCGAGCACCCTGTCATTGAGGCTCGTGGTGGCGACGATGCCGTGCTTCTCGAGGCCCTTCACGAGGTCCTGGCCTATGATGCCGTCGAAGCTCATGTTGATGTTGTTCGGGAGCCTCCTCTTCGGGCTGCCATTCGTCTTGGAGAACTTGACGTTCTCGTTGAGGTACTTGAGGAACATGTCGCGCAGCTTGGACTCGCGCTTGCCCTCCTTCTTCAGCTCCTTGGTCGCGAGCTCCGCCGCGACGGAGAATCCGACGATGCCAGGCACGTTCGGCATGCCCGCTCTCCGGCCGTGCTCGTCAGGCCTGCCCTGCAGCAATGAAACAATGTCCACCCCTTCCCTCACGAAAAGGGCGCCCACTCCCTTTGGGCCGTAGATGTGGTGGGCGTCAAGCGACATGAGGTCTATCTTCATAGCCTTGACATCTATCGGGACACGCCCGTATGAATACGCCGCATCAGTATGGAAGAGGACTCCTTTCTCGTTCGCTATCCTCGCGATGCCCTCGATCGGCTCTATTGTGCCTATCTCCGCGTTCGCGTGCTGTATGGAAACCAGAGTGGTCTTCGGAGTGATCCTGGACCTGATGTCGGCCACGCTGACAAGCCCTTCGACATCGACAGGGAGATAAGTCACCTGGAATCCGCGGGACTCGAGGTGCTTGAACGTGTTGTAGACGGATTCGTGCTCTATGATGGATGTGATGAGATGCTTGCCTGTCTCCGCCTTGGAGTAAGCGACCCCTCTGATCGCCAAATTGGATGACTCAGTGCAGCCGGAAGTGAATATGATCTCCTCGGGCTTGGCGTTGATCGTCTTGGCTATGACGGCTCTTGCGTCCTCCACCGCCTCGCGCGCCTCCGCGCCGAATGGGTGGGGAGACGTCGGGTTGCCGAACTTCTCAATGAAATACGGGAGCATCGCCTTCACCGCCTCCTTCCTGACGGGAGTGGCGGACGCGTAGTCTAGGTAGATCCTCTTCATGTTAGCGGATTGGTGGAAACTGTTTAAAAAGGATGCATCCAACCATCATCGATGGCAGCGATCGTATTAGAGGAACTGGTGTTCAGGCTTTTGGCCGCTGTAGTGCTTGGCGGGATATTGGGATTCGAGAGGGAGGCGAGACGCAGGTCCGCAGGACTCAGGACACTCATACTGATCTGCATGGGATCCGCGCTCGTCACCATGATCGCGGTGCACACCAGCGTCGACCTGGACGGGGCGAAATGGATCACATCCAGCATAGTCACGGGAGTCGGCTTCCTTGGCGCTGGCGCCATCATGAGGGACAGGTTCAACATCAAAGGGCTCACCACCGCCGCATCGATATGGCTCGTCGCCATGATAGGCATGGGGATCGGCTACGGCATGGTGGTTGAATCCGCTGTCGCGACCGCCTTCGCTCTCTTCGTGCTGCTCGGCGTAGGGAAAGTGGAAGGATTCATATTCCACAAGAACTGGACCTCGCTGTGAGGACCGAGAGCTAGACAGTGTTCCTTCTGATTTTCTGTTTTCACTTTTCTGTTTTCACTTCTTCTCTAGCTGACTGAATGTTTTCTTCACTTCTTCTCTAGCTGGCCGAATTTCTTCTTCATGTAAAGGGCGTCCTTCTCTATGTTCGGCGACTCGGAGATGATCACTCCGTCGCACTTGAATTCGTGGAGCGCCTCGGCCAGCGGCCTGAATGGAGGGATGTCATTGTCCATGGTGAGATGGTTCCTCTCCCCTTTCGGAGTGAAGTTGATGGACGCCATGTGGCAGTGGAGAGTATGTAACCCTTCCTTGCCAACTTTCTTCTCTATCATCTCCAGTATCGCGACATAGTCCTGCTTGCCTTTGATGCGGCCGTTCTCCCTCGCGTGGACATGAGCCCAATCTATGGTCGGTCTGAGATGATCGTAACCGATCTCCTTCGCGAGGCTGTAGAGTTCCTCTATTGACCCGAACTGCGATGGCTTTCCTGTCGTCTCAGGCGCGAGATGGACGCCCAGGCGCTCCTTACTGATGACATCCGCGATGGACTTCAGCTCCTTCTTCATCCGCTCGTAAGCGGCATCCTGCGCCGCGCCCATGTAGAATCCGGCGTGGAAAACCAGCCTGTCGCCTCCTGCGGCATTGAGAATGTGGGCGGTAGTAAGTATCTCTTTCACAGTCTTGGTGTGCTTAGGCGGCTCATTGGATAAGAGATTGAGATAGTACGATGCGTGAGCGCTGAGGATTATGCCGTTCTTCTTGGCGACTTCGCCGCATTCCACGGCAACGGATTCTTTCATCCGGCAGTTGTGGACGAACTCGAACTCGAAAGCATCGAGACCAATCTCCTTGACGCACGCTATGCCCGCTAGCGATGACCTGTCCTCGCAATATATGGGCACGCCGGCTGTACCAAATTTCATGATATCACATATGACCATCAACGATGCTGCGCCTACAATGGCCCAACTCTAAATGGAATCTTGTCGAATGCAGAGACATGGATCAGATTCAGCGGCTGGACAAATTCCTTCTTCAACAGCACATTGATGGCTGACATCGCCTCTATGCAGCCGACCATGTTCGCGACCACACCTAGGACCGAGTCGCATCTCTGCGCGCGCTCCAGCCGTTCTGTGATCGTCTTGTCCAGCGTCTTCCCGTTGGACGAGAGATTGAACATGCGCTCGAAGCTGATGCTGTGCGGAGTGAATACAGTGGAATATCCTTTCGTCCTCTCCGCGGCGCCGAATGCATAGGGGATTGAGAGATCCTTTGCCGCGCGGCTGAGCACCACTCTCCCGAGAGCGTTGTCAAGACCGTCAACAACTACATCATGGCTTCCAATCAATTTCACCGCGTTCTTCTCAGTGAGCTGTTCTGAAACTGCTGTGATCCTGAGATCCGGATTTATCGACTTCAGCCTCTTCTCGGCTTCCTTCGCCTTGCCCTTGCCGATCAGTTTCTCCTGGCTGAACAGCTGGCGGTTGAGATTGGAGATGTCGAATGAGTCTGGGTCGATGACAGTGATCCTGCCGATGCCGCTCCTGACAAGCATCTCGCTGGCGATGCCGCCGATTCCGCCGCAGCCGACGACGACCGCGCTCGAACCGGCGAGCGCTTCCTGTTCCCACTGCGTTATCGCCCCGATGTTCCTGCTGAACATCACGGGATAGAGTTCGCATGTTGGTTTCCGCCGTCCAGAATGTAGGGCTCTTGCCATTCGGATCATCCGACTGCGCTCAGCGCTTCTTCCTGCTCTTGGATGCCAGGAAGTCCCTCTTCATGGAGGGAGTGAGCTCAAGAGTGCTGTGCTCCTGCTGCCGCGCTTTCGCTCGGTAATAAGAGCGTGGAGTCTTGACTTTATGAGAGTAAAACTCAGCCTTCTTGCCGAAAACCCTAGACCAGAACGCGGTCTTAAGGCGTGAGAACATGTTCCTAGCGGAACTACGCGTCATCACAGCTCACCTACTCTGCGCTTCTGCATCCGTCGCATCTTCTTCCTGCGCTTCTTTACCCACTTCCAGCGCATCTTTCCTTTCTTTTTCCACTTGCGTGGTCTCGCTCCCATAAATAAGCACCATTTCTCGTTATCTTTTCCTTGTCATTGTGACTTGCGTCAACGGCTCCTTTTCACCGGACATCTTTATAATCCTTCTGCGGAATTTGAGATATGGACCTGGAACGACGCATGGAGCTGATTCTGAGGGCCCCGACTGATGAGGCGCTCACGAAGGACTCCCTGAAGCAGCTGCTGGAGACCGAATCCAAGCCGGTGGCCTACAACGGTTTCGAGCCATCGGGGAAGGTCCACCTGGGCACAGGAGTGATATGCGCTTACAAGATGAAGGATTTCATCGAAGCGGGAGTCAAGTTCAAGGTCTATCTCGCTACCTGGCACGCCTGGATAAATGATAAACTAGGCGGCGACAGGGAACTGATCAAAAAAGCGGCGTTGCATTTCAAGCATTCATGGATAGCGCTAGGTGTGCCAGAAGACAAAGTGGAATTCATCTGGCCGGACGAGCTCTACGATGACATCGAGTACTGGGACATCGTAGTCAAGGTCGCGAAGGAGATGACGGTCGCACGCGGCATCAGGACGCTGGAAATCGCAGGAAGGAAGGAATCAGATGGAATGAAGATCTCCTCGCTGCTCTACACTCCGATGCAGGTCGCGGACATATTCCATTTCGGCGTTCACATCCCGCAGCTCGGCATGGACCAGAGGAAAGCGAATGTCGTCGCCATGGAGATCGGCGAGAAGATAGGATTTTGGAAGCCGGTGCCAGTGCACCACCACCTGCTGCAAGGATTGGTGAAGCCGGATGTCTGGCCCCTGCCGACCGACCCTGCCGCCAAGAAGGAGGCGCTCAGCGCGGTGAAGATGTCCAAATCCAAGCCGAACACCGCCATATTCATCTACGATTCGCCGGAGGAAATCAAGGGCAAGATATCCAAGGCGTTCTGCCCGGAGAAGGAAATGGAAAACAATCCCATAGTTGACCTCGCGAAGCATATCGTCTTCCGCGAGCACGACTCGCTGGTGGTGAAGAGGCCGGACAAGTTCGGAGGCAATCTTGAGCTGCAGTCGTTTGATGAGCTGAAGACCGCTTTCGCCGGAGGCAAGCTCCATCCGACAGACCTGAAGAACGCGGTAGGCGACAGCCTTGTGGAGATACTTGAGCCAGTCAGGACTTATTTCGCGAAGAACAAGGAGGCCGCGGAGACCAAAGCAGTGGTGGAAGCGGCCAAGATAACAAGATAATTTAATCCTTGACATTCCTATTATTTACATTAATGGCCGTGGTGGTGTAATGGTAGCACGAAAAGGGTGAAGACTCTACTTCGCTCTCGTGTAAGGCTGTGGACCTTTGGGCCCGAGTTCGATTCTCGGCTGCGGCCCTGAACTCTTTTTCTCGATTCCACGTATCCAGTTGAGAACTAGTCCTTCATCCCGAACATCGCTTCCATAGTCCGTGACTTCTCGCCGCTGTAGACATGCGGGTCGTCCTTCTCGAGATCATAGACTAGGATGTAGTGGCTCATGCGCTGCTCGACTTCCCACTCCTCGAATTGCCCACCGCCCAATGCGTAATGGATCTCCTCGGGCGTCATGACATCGATGAAATCCCGCTTCCTCTGCACCTTGCGTCCGATCGCTTCGAACATCCTCTCCGCGGATGACCTGGTCTCGGAAAGCGCGGAATCAATCTCACCTGAAACAAGCACCATGGATAACGGAGCTAGCCGTCTGTCCTTTCCGGAAAGGACGGAGATGTTCCTGTACTTGCAGAGATCGGAGTACTGCGACAGGACGATGGAATAGACTTTGTAGATCACTTCGTCAGTAAGAGAGGATGGATCCAATCCACCAATGTCGGCCGCAACCTGGCTAAGCTTCGCATGCTCCGCTTTGAGGTCTGACTCGAGCCGCGCGGCAGCGGAACTGTCGAACGATACTTTCTCGGCCATCCTCTTCACGCAGAGGTCCATATTCTTTGGGCCATAGTACCTGTCGAC
>Ga0315284_10017642_pt1 | contig 10125 bp, 9 predicted proteins | sample YL17G09_16_MG_FD_203696 | JGI IMG/M metagenome (GOLD analysis project Ga0315284, IMG submission 203696) | Sediment microbial communities from Yellowstone Lake, YNP, Wyoming, USA - YL17G09_16 | ecosystem: Environmental > Aquatic > Freshwater > Lake > Sediment | place: USA: Wyoming | collected...
TTTGGATATTCAAAATAAAACTGTGTATCTCTTAAATAAATAGGATTATACGGACTGAACTCTAATGCCTTTAGAATATGTTCCTGTGCTTCTTTTATCCTTCCAGTCCATCCATAAGCAAAGTATAATAGTTCGTGTGGATATTCTTTATAGTAATTTGCAGTATTAGCATAGTAATCTGTGTAAGGAATTTCTAATGCTGCTTTTGCATAAGCTATTGATGCTTTGTGATTCCCATTCCATTTATAAAATTCAGCTAATTTAATTAAAGCGTCTCGTCTTTCTGAATTGAAGTGAAATGATTTATAATACCATTCAGCTTGTTTGTGTGGTTCGTTAAGATACCCGTATGTATCTCCAATATAAATCATACTTTGTGCAGCTTCTAAATTCCAGCCATTCAAAGTAATATGTCTTTCAAATTCTTTGATAGCCGACCTATGTCTTTTAGCATACATCATCTCTCTTGCAAAGTAATGTGACTGTCTATCTTTTGTAGGATTTTGATAACAGTCTAAAGCTAATCCAGTTAAGTATCCCCTCCGATGTTCTTTACCAGCTACCTGATAATGGTCTATCATTAAAACATCTTTACTTAATAAAGTTCTTTTAACAGCTACCGTTGTTGTTAATACTTCGTGGACTATCCCCGAATAATTTATAACTGTTCTATCATATAATCTTGCCTGTACAAACTGGACTACTGGATTATTATATTCATCGTGAGCAAATACAAAGTGATTCTCAAAAGCCCGATAGCCTTCTTCGATGAATTTATTTATCGCATTAAAATCTAATCTTGTAAATATTTCATCTGCATCTATATGTAAAACCATATCCGTAGAAGCAAGATTAGCTATGTAATTTCTTGATGCAGCAAAATCAAATAACTTATCTCCTGCTTTTACTACTTCTTTTTCATCACCAACTACAAATTGTTTGTTTATTCTTTTAGCTAAATCACCAGTAATTGTTGTAATAAACTTTTCGCCAACTTCGTAAACTTTAACTCCTAAAGCCTTAGCAACTTCAACAGTCTTATCCGTAGATCCAGTATCTAATAAGATAACTTCTCCATCGTTAGCCATAAACTCTGTTAATGAATTTATGCAACGTGGTAAAACATCTACTTCATTCTTCGCAATAAGATAAACTGTAAATAATTGTTTTGCCATATTAACTTAGCCTCGTATATCTTGCATTTGTTCCTGCCATTACAGTAACGTCATCAGTTGTTTCCGATGCAGCCCTTAATAGTAAATCACCCGAACCAGTTACTAAAAATAAAGCTGTCATAAAAGTTAAACAGTTTACATCTGCTGCCACTACACCCGAACTTGGCCCCAAAGCACCAGCATTAGTCCTTGTTGCCCATACAGAAGGTAATTTACCAGTTACAGCCGTAGCAGGTTGCTGGTCAAAAATACCAAGCGTAGCTAACGCTGTGGTCGAAGCTAACGGGTCTATTCTATTTGCTTGAAAGTTTGTAGCAGTACCCGAATGACTTATTACAAATGTAATACCTGCCCCAGTTGCAGCAGAACGCCATAAAACCCAGTATTCTGCTAACCACCACCCATTACCAACCGTAGAAGCAGTCATTTGTGTAACAAGGTTGGTATCTGTAACTAAAGAATTATCAGAAGTTAATCTTTGTATCGTCATAGTCGGTGCTGCACCAGAAGCTATTGTACCAGAATTACTATTAATAAAAGTAAAGGTTGAAGCTGTATATCCAGTGTAGCCAGTAACACCTGTATAACCAGTGAATCCTGTAAACCCCGTATAGCCCGTGTACCCAGTCACTCCTGTATAACCCGTGTACCCCGTAGCACCAGTATATCCTGTATAACCTGTTGCTGCCGAATATCCTGTGTAACCAGTATTGCCAAAACCAGTGTACCCAGTCGAACCAGTGTAACCTGTGTATCCTGTTACACCAGTGTACCCTGTGTATCCTGTTGAACCAGTGTAACCGCTATACCCTGTCTGCCCAGTATATCCTGTGTAGCCTGTATTCCCAGTATAACCTGTGTATCCAGTCGCACCCGAATAACCAGTATAACCTGTAACCCCAGTATATCCAGTGTAACCTGTGCTCCCTGTATATCCTGAATATCCTGTCTGACCTGTGTATCCAGTGTAACCCGTACTTCCCGTGTAACCAGTATAACCCGTTGTGCCTGTGTAACCTGTGTATCCAGTTGAACCCAAACCAGTATAACCTGTATAGCCTGTTGAACCAGTAAAATTACCCAATCCTGTATATCCTGTGTATCCAGTTGTCCCCGTATATCCTGTATAACCAGTAAATCCTGTTGGCCCAATCTTCATTACGTCTAATGTTAATGGAGTAGCATTACTAAAATTGCTTGAATTACCTCCTAGCCAAGTAACTACATAAGTTCTATAATCACCATTGTCGGTATTTGATGTTACTTTATAAATATGATATAACGAATGATTATTCTCTGATATTATATGGATACTATCACCAGCTACTATCGAAGCTAAAAATGTAGAAGCATCAACTCCGTGTGAATCTGTTTCCTCAATATAAATTTGCGTTACCGAAGCAGGAGTTCCATTATTATATCTTATAGTTTGGTCAGCAGGTGGTGCAGTAGTAGTTGTTGAAAAAGTAGAGAAAAAATCACCTGCCATTTGTCCTGTATATCCCGTGTAACCAGTAAACCCTGTAAAACCTGTGTAACCAGTATAGCCTGTAAACCCTGTGAATCCTGTATATCCAGTTGACCCTGTGTAGCCAGTGTATCCTGTAACGCCTGTGTATCCCGTATAGCCTGTGTTACCAGTGTATCCCGTATAACCAGTTTGTCCCGTGTATCCTGTATAACCAGTATAGCCACTTGAACCCGTATAACCTGTATAACCAGTTGTTCCTGTATATCCGGTGTAGCCAGTTTGTCCAGTATAGCCCGTATATCCTGTATTTCCCGTGTAACCCGTGTAACCTGTTGAGCCACTATAACCAGTATAACCCGTCACTCCAGTATAGCCTGTGTATCCTGTTGAACCTGAATACCCTGTATATCCTGTTGAACCAGTAAAATTTCCTAAACCAGTATAGCCGGTATATCCAGTTGCGCCTGTTGAGGTTGCTGAACCACTTGCACCTGTGAATCCTGTATATCCAGTGTATCCAGTTGATCCATTAATCCCTATTGTCCCATTAAGCCCAGTGTAACCTGTGTAGCCCGTCTGTCCTATCCCACCTATTTGAACCCCGCCAGTAGTAGAACCATCACCCTTATACATCTGATCTTCATCAGTATCAAGAAGTATATCCTTGTCATTAGGCACAATAGCCATTCTTTGGATAGTGGTTACATACGGTAATTGAAATCTTGAAATACTCATTTAATCGTTTACGTTATATTGTGAACAAAATAAAAGTCCTGTTGTTGCTGTTTCGTCATAAGTAGTCGCAAGTAAAATTGCACCACCACCAGAAAGACCAGATATTAAACTTACTATTTTATCTGAACTATAAGTTGAAGTTGTAGTTTCTGCTGAATCATTTATAATAGTTGATAATACTACTTCATCGTCTAATTTTATGTCTCTTAGTTTTGTCATTTTACGTTGTTAATATTTCTTTTAAGTCTTTCACGAAAGTTGAAAGCGTGTTTACAATATCTCCCATCGGGGATGTGGTATTTATACTTCTTAGTTCCTCTGTGCCTTGTATATTAAAAGCATTAAGTTTATTTAGAATTCCATTAAACTTATCTTCAATTTGTTTAGCCACGTTGTCAAGTTCCTTATCAACATTTGTATCTGCAATTTTCCCCCTTGCGTCTCTTACGATGTTGAATTTTTTCATTAATTATAGATTCCTACTTTTATCGTATCAAGCATTACACCAACTGAATGCAAAAGAACCGATTTACCTAAAACACCTGTTGTACTCGCTCCTGTTGCCACTACACTAACTGCAACATAAAACCTTCTGCAATTCTTAGGTGTAAATCTTTTGAATATTTCTTGTCTTCCATAGTTGCTTGCTGGCGTGTGTGTCGCTATATGGGTAAAAGATTTGTAAGAACTGCCATCACAATAAACAGTTATTGTCATTGTTAAGTCTAACGTCAAAGAATCATAAATTGTGCAGTCAACCCAAACTTCATTTAAGAGAATAAAGTCTCTTGCATCTACACTCTCACCTAAAAGTTCCGCACCAAATTCTGTTGATTTCCAACTTGCCGGTATTGTGGTAACATTGTCTAAGGATAAAGAAGTAGTCGCATCTCCATAAATAACTCCTGCATCCATCATCCATACAGTTCCGTCCTGTGCATTACTATAAGCATCCGGTATTACTGAACCTGCGTTTTCTCTTGTTACCCAACCTTTTTTAGTTAAGATGTATTCTCTTTCATAAGCAGGTGTAGGCATTAAAAATCTATACGCATTATCTTTTGATTCTCTTATCGCTATTGTTTTAAGTCCAGATAAACCCGCAACTAAAGCCCGATATTCTTCTCTTATATATTTATCCGCAATAGAAATAACATTCATTGAATCGCTTGCATAAATATCATCATCATTAGTCCAGGCAACTTTATCACCAAAGTTTACTATGCTTTTCCTTGAATTACATCCTTTACCTAAACTTATTTGTCTCGTTGCACCTGTATCTGGGTCAACTCTCTGAGTGCCGTTTATTCTTAATGCGATAAGTTGAAGGTTAGGTAAAACTTCAACTCCTACTAAAGTATTACCGTCAAAATTTTCAAGATCAATATATTCTGCTGCGCTTATCGCATCGTACATAAATGCACCCGCACCAGAGATAGCAGATTTGAAAATCTTATTCTCGTATCTTTTGTCGATGTAAGGGTTAACTACAAATGTTCTGCCCTGTGTAACAATGGCTTGGTCCCAACTTCTTACCATATCGAAGGTAGGTTCGTAACCTAACTTATCTGTCATCTCTTGTGGATTTATTGTAACCGGAATATCAGCATCACCAAATTCTGAATTAACAATTTCTTTTATACTTATTAAATCAAGACCAAAACACTTTCCATTTGGTAAATCGGTAACTGTAAATATTATTGTGTCGCTATCTGCATCAGCCGCAATGACCTTAGTTCTTCCGTTCCAAAGACCTGTTTTTAATAAGAATATATCAAAATTTACTGTAGATGTAATCTTAACATTCATTTCAAGGTTTGCCACAGTATTATCGGTTCTCCCATAAACACTAATCCTATAATTTTTACCAGCTTTTATAAGACCCAATTGAGTATATGTGACTACGGCAGTTATTGCCCCGCTTGTTACGTCATTATATGCTTTTAACCAATGTAGTCCATCTTCAGGATCGGTATGATCGGCGGATAATTCCGTACCAGCAGGATTATTTGTCCAATTTGCCGAAAAGGAAGTTAATGTATCCCCGTCTGTAGTTGGTGTTGTTGGATCTCCGGCAGCATGTAATTCTGTATAATCCGTAACATATAAATATCCATCTTCATTTAGTCCCCACGGTCCTGCCGCATAACTTGTAGATTGGAATAAAACCTCTGAAAGATAGTAATATGGTGCTATCGCAATACTGTCGGTTATTGCATTAACAGAGACATATAGTCTAAACTTGGTTATTCTTTTATTCATTGCGCCGGCTTTAACCAAAGGTCTTACTATCAAACGCTGTGTTGTGCTTAACTCAATATCATTTTCAGCAAGCAAAACCTCATTAAAACCATCAAGTAAGCCCGTCAATTTGAAAAAATATTTTCCAATCGCAACTTGCCCTGTCCCTCCGCTTATACCAATCTCAATTTTATATGCGCCATCATCCTGTACCGGTGTATAAGTATCTACTATTAAATTGTTAATTGTAGATAAAGGCTCATAAAAAGATGAAAAACTCCCAAAATCAATCACACTTATTGGTAAATAACTTTTTCTGTAACCTACACTTAACGCAATTCTATTCGCCTGTCCTCCAAACCCAATTCGTAAATCATTTAATACTTTATGGAAAGTAATATCATTAGCAACACAACTGTGCATAGCTTGTAAAGCAGTCCAGGGGATATAGTTCCTCATTAAGACTATCACATCAGGTAAAAATGGATTCGCGGGATTAGTCCAACTATGCGAGTTATTTGTTACCCTAACTCCTAATTGACCTGAACCAGCATCGTAAGTTTCAATTACTTGCGCGACTTCGTCAGGGCTTTTAGAAACATTTATGATAGTCCACCCATCAAAATTCAAAAGTTTTTTAGGGGCAGGATCATTGCCTTGATCTGTAAAAGGTATAGTTACAGTTAATGCAGTATTCGTTGTAATTGTAGCGACTACCCTTAATTCAGCACCAACTAAAATTCTATCACCTACTTTTAATTCAGTTAAGAATAAAGTCAAAACTCCTGTCACGTTTACTGAAGCTGTTGTGTCTATACTTCCGGTTAATGTTGTTGTCCCCATACAGTCAAGAATGACATTACTACCAGTTGAAGTTGTGCCTATCGATGTCACGAATGTTTGGTTAAGCCAATACTTCCCTGTGGCCACTCCGTCATAATTTTTAGTTACCCAAGACCCGTTTATATATTGATGTGAAGAAAATAAAGCGATAATATTCTTGCTTGCGATTTGGGCTAATTCTGCAACCTCGGTATTCGCTATCGCTGTTTCACCCGCTAAAGTAGCCTTCGCAACCCAAATAGTAACTTCAGTTGTTGTGCCTTCAGGAATAAAATTTTCAAATTCTAACCAAGTTATGCTTGAAAGTTTCCCCCTATAATCCGCACTTGCAGGCGCAGCATATTTTTGTGAAAACCCTGCTCTTAAGGTTAAGTCACCATCAATGTAGCGAGTGTCAAAGTTCTTACACTCCTGGCATTCGTTTTTTTGTGGATGCCTGTTTGAAGAAGCTATCCCTAAAAAATTACTGACTTCAAATTCCTTCCACATTATCTCTGTTTAGTCCTTAGTGATTCTTCTTTCGTTTGGTTTAATTGTCTTATGCCCTGAGTTCTGTTTTCGACACTTTGTACCGCCTGAGAAGGTGCATTTAATGATGCTAAAGCAAATACATCTATTACGCATTTATCTACTAACAATCTTATATATTTGTCTTTAACATCAATATAATCGGTATCTGATGCAGGCAGAATTGGCAACCGATAATAGTGTAATGTCAATGTCCCCCAAGTGACAGAAGAACCTTTTACAAGATAAATTGTTTCACCTTCGTGATAACCGTATGCACCTGAAGAAACATTGTGGCTTAAGTTCATAACATTTTCAATATCAAAAGCAGGTTTCAATGGTATTAGTCCATTTACAGAATCTACAAGTTTTATTATCTTATCTAATTTTAATGCAGATAAATCCAGACTTGTTGTAGATTGCCGGCTTAGAACTACATAAGTCGAAGCACCCATATTGCCATCTAAAGAATGCACTATTGTAAAAGTGCCTGTCGTTGGGACTGTGGCGATTTCACTAGCAGCCATTAACACTCCCGTAGGAGAATCATAAGTGCCACCACTTGCATAAAAAATGATTACTCTTTTACCAACATCTGCATTGGTTAATCCGTGCCCAGCATCGCTTAATGTTTTTGTACTTTCTATCCAAGTACAACTACGTTCGCTTGTACTCCAATGAGTAGAGGCGTCACCCAAAACAGATGTGGCTCCATAATCAGGTTGTGTAGCACCGTTTAACATTTCACAAAGATCAAGTGTATTCATATCAATAATTCCGTTAACGGCGGGATCCTGAACTTTATCTTCGCTTACTTCTTTTGAAAGTTCACGGATAAATGATCTTAATGATGCTCTTGTGTATAATTTGCTAAGACTCATGGTTTATTCCTTTCTCCATATATAATTAGCACACGTTTGGGTTCTCCCTTGGATACAATTTCTCAAAGCTGATCGTGAAATATTTAATTCTTCTGAAATTGATTTTAAGGTATCCCATTTTTTTATAAAATTATTGTTAATATCAAACTGGCTTATATTTTTCATTCTTTCTTTATTAGCCATATCCTTCATTCTTTGTTGTCTAAACTTCGGATCTGACCATATTCCTTTCTTGAGTATTCTGTTGCCAAATTCTAAAAGCTGTCTCAGCTATTTCTTCACTCCATATTGCATTAAATGGAATATCTCTTGTATCACCATTAACAAAAGCCTCTCCTGTGGTTGGATTAACTGGCTTTCTTATATAATTTATTTTTACTTTTTGTGCGTTAAAACTTGCGGCAGGGTAAAACTCAAGTGTGCCTTCAAGTTCAAACCCAATTAAGTGTGTCGCGCTTGGTGTATATAAATTATTTGTTCCTGTAATTACAACTGTTCTTAATGTTTTATCTAAAAATTTTATATACTTAGGCGAAGTGACCGTATAAGCGTCAATCATCTTAAAAAAGTCATAGACACTTGCATATTTTTCTGGTGATGTATCATTAGCTACATCAGTAAATGCTTGTGTAACCGTTAATGATGTGTTGGAAACGATTGTAGCAACGATTCTTGTTAATCCTGTAACTAATATCCTGTCGCCAACCTCTAATTCAGTTAAGAACAAAGTATTTACTCCTGTTACACTTACTGATGCTGTCGGGTCTATAGTTCCAGTTAATGGTACTAAGGGTAAAGCTAAATTAAATGTCCCAGTAGATATTGTTGTAATTTGAAATGATCTTAATAATTCGGGAAATATTTCTAAAAACTTTTTTGAATCTCCCTGTACCCCAGCCCAGTATTTTCTGAATACTTCGTTCAAGGCTAAGTTAATATAGGTTTCTCTTTCGGCCACAGTTAATATTGTACCTGCGGTTGCGGCAGTGGCTACTGTGTCTGCAATTTTCTTACTGAACTGGACTGAAATCGCATCAAATTTGGGACTAGCCATATAAAATTTCCTTTACCAATTCATTTCGGGGGATTTGCTAACGCCAATTTTATTATGTGCGTGTACCCCAACTCTTGATCTCGCTGCTATATATTGTTCGTAAAATCTTTCGGGTGCATACTCAGCACAAATTCCATATATTAAACATCTGTCTGCATACTCAGGAATTTCAGGTTCAATATCATCATCCATTTTTATCAAAGGTTTTTCCTGGTAAGCCCAAACTGTTATAGTTTCATCGGCTAATAAAGGGTTAGGTCTTAGTTTAATTTTTTTATTAAATATCGTAAAGAATGAAGGGTAAGAATCTCCAGTCGTTGATAATGTTTCCCAAACTGAATTTAACTTATAAGTTAATTGTCCTCCCCAGCTTGTCTCTAAACTCTTGATCATAGAAACATCTTCAATAGCAAAGTCGTAACTTTCCTGCCCTATTACTGTTTTAATCTGGAAATCTGTTTCTACGCATTTAGTTTCCTTCATTATCTCGGCTTGGATATAACTAGCCTTCTCATAAATTTCAGGATTAGTTATTCTCTCCGTACTAACTTCCTTAAGATTTAAGCGAACCTGGGTAGTTATGCGGTTAATGCGGTCTTTCAATTTTTATCCCTCATTTCTTATTGATAACTCACCTGCATCTATATGATCTTTAATCCATTTAGGGCATCCGGCTTTTTTAAGAACGTATGCTAACTTTAAGCAATATGCAATCGCTAAGTTTAAGTCCTTATCCGGCATATCTAAATATTCATAATCAGAACTTACATTCTGAGGTTTACGCCTTCCTATCAAAGCCAATCTTGTCGTAGTTACATAAGGATAATCGCTTACATCTAAGAATATCCAGCATTCACCGTCAGAAGAAGCAAACGCTGCCGTAGGACAATTAGCATCATCAGGATATGAAAGTAATACATCTAAAGTTACAGGTGTAACAATAGGTTCAGGTGTGTCACTCGCACTCGCCTGTAATTGGATTGAATCTATTACAGAAGCTAATAAAGTTGTAGTATCTATTTTTACAACATATCCGTATGTGCCTATTGCTTGCTGTGCTAAACCCGTGATTGAACTTCCAAAAGCCAATTTCTCATCTCACTTTCTTTTAAGTTATCTTAAAGAATTCAACTATTACTACTCCGTCAGAGTTAGTAACATCAATATCTCTTGAATTATCAGGATTATTTGTTACAATTACAGGCGCATAATGAGTAT
>Ga0315284_10017643_pt1 | contig 10125 bp, 11 predicted proteins | sample YL17G09_16_MG_FD_203696 | JGI IMG/M metagenome (GOLD analysis project Ga0315284, IMG submission 203696) | Sediment microbial communities from Yellowstone Lake, YNP, Wyoming, USA - YL17G09_16 | ecosystem: Environmental > Aquatic > Freshwater > Lake > Sediment | place: USA: Wyoming | collected...
GCGTTCGCCTCGTCGATCTCGCGCCGATAGGGCGGCTGGAGCCAAGTCAGGGCCTTCGCGACACCTGAACGATCCATGCGGCGGAGCAGCTCTTCGATGTCGATACTCACCCCGCCCTCAGGCGTGGGGGAAACGTGGCAATCTGCATCGATGATCATCTGAGCCTCGCCTCTGCTATCTGAGTGCTGTCCTCCTGGTGACCGCGAGCACCCTCTCCGGAGCGCCCTAGTCTGCGAGGTGAGCTCGCATCCAGGCCAGACACTTGCGGTAGCCGTCCGCAGACTCAGCCCTCGGTCCCTCGTACTCGGCGCACCACACGCCCTGGTAGCCGGCGCGCTTCAATGCCGCCACCGCGTGATCCAGATGGATCTCGCCCTCGCCGAGCGCGGTGCCAACATACTCCTCGCGGGAGCCATGACCGTCTTTGAGGTGCACATGGAAGACGTGAGGCGCAACCATCTCGTAGTAGCGGTCTATGGTAGCAAGGTCATGGCCGAACCAGCGGTAGTTCATGGTGTCGAGGTTGAGGCCCAGGCGCGGGGAGCCCACCTGTGAGAGCACCTCAATTTGGAACTCGGCTTTGTTCGTGGTGATGCCGTGGTTGTCGAGCGCGAACCGGATGTCCATGGCTTCTGCAAAGTCCAGGCAGCGCTTCATCCCCTCCACCACCGCGCTCAGCCATTCCGCGTCCTGACCCTCCTGTTTCGGCCACCCGGCGTCGATTCTGAGCAGGTCGGTGCCGAGGATCTTGGCGAGACCGGCGACGCGCCGCATGCGCTCGACCTCGCCGGCGAGGCCGCCGTCTCTGGGCACGATGAAGTCGTTCCCGGCCTGCAGCGCGGAGGCGGTGATACCGCGCGCGTCGAGCGCCTTGCGCACCGCTTCCGCGTGCTTCTCGGGATTGGGGTCGCCCTCAGGCCAGGCATCGCGGCGTCCGACCTCAAGGTACTGGAAGCCGGCATCGGCTGCGTAATCGAGGAACTCGTTCAGGGTGTCGCCCGGCGCGTTGTAATGGATCAGTCCAAGCTTCACGGCAATCCTCCTGGCTCAGTAGGGTCGGCATTCACTCCACGCGATTGCCCACTCCCTCCCGCGGTGGCCCAGACAGACGCCATCACCCCGCGGGTACGCTCAGCTTCTTCCCAGGCCTGTGCGATCCCTTTGGAAGGCCAGCAGGGACCAGGGCCCAGGCCGAGCGCGGACGCCGATCCGATGTGCCTCGACGGTCACCGCGAGAGCTGAGGGAGCCTCTGCAACATCGGCGTCTTGATGTGCATGAGCAGCGGCTTCACATCATTGATGACGTAGCCGAGTTGCGCGTACGTGCGCATGTAGTCATAGCTGATGTGTAGATAGCCCGCGTGCCCTGATCCTGACCCCCATGAGTTCTTCACGATAAAGTACTCGTTGGGCTGGTCGTAGCCCACCACCAGCATCACATGACCCCCGGTGGAGGGCAGCGGGTTCCCATCGGACCCCAGTCGCACGTCAATGATCCCGGCCATGCTGCTATCCGTCCATCCGGCTACAAAGAGGCCGACGACCACCTCTCTGCCGGAGGCCAGCGCCGCTCTCAGATAGCCCGGGTTGTTGGCGTAGACTCCGCTGTCGGAAACCGATTCATCCCGCCACAGCGCGCTGTAGTTGGTGATCTGGTACACCGAGTGACTCTGCGCGGCGGTGCGCCGCGCGGGCGGTGGGCTCCCCCCGCCATTGCACAGACTCGGGAACGGCGCCGTCTGATACGGGCACTCGCTATCGGCGCACACCGCGTGAGAGTAGAGGATGCTGCCCCAGTCGAACCCACCTACGCCGTCCGCCTTGCACTGCTTCCCCTCGTGCTGCATGAACCAGTAGTTGGCGTAGTTCTCAGATAGATCCAGGGCCCCGCCGCCATAGGCGGCCTCCAGACCGCCGATGGAGGCGAAGGCATAGCACGTGCCTCGCGGATTCTGGTCCTTGATGGCGGTCTGCTGCGGGGTGCGATCGACCACGTTTGGCGGTGGCGTCGGGATGGTCACATTGCCCTTGATTATCAGGTCGCGGTACCTCGCAACCGGGCCTACCAGGACCTGGGACGCATCGATCTGCGCCTTAGTGGGTTTGTACTCGAGCTTGTCAAGAGCGAGCAAAGGATACTCGCGCCCTACCACGCGAATGAGAGGCACGCCGTTGCGCACCAGGTAGGTCCGCTGGAGCTCAGCCAGGTCTGCCTTCGCCTTGGTCGTCCGAAGCCTCGTGACCAGCGGCTGCGGAAGCAGCATCACCTTCTCGGGGAGACCGGGGATGAGCTGCGCCCGCGCCGCCGGCTGGGCCAACACGGCCCCACAGATAGTGCTGGACGCGGCGAGCAATGCGGCGAGAACAACCAGAACCAGGAGAGCATTCAACCGATTGCGGCAGACCTTCGTCATGGCGCTTCCCTCCCGAGCCCACCAGAGTGTCAGGCGACAACCGCTGCATTCTGGCAGCGGCAGGAGCGCCTGTCAAGCGCAAGCTCTGCGCGGGGCAGCAGCCATCACTCAGTCCCCAACGAAACCGCAGTGCCGACGATGCCGCCCGTGAGGAATGCCACCAACACCCGGACCCCGGGGCCGTGCCCCCATTTCTATCCCACTCGGAACGAGAGCTTTCAGGGCAATATAGTAAGCTCTGTCTTGCATTGGACGGCCGTGGCCGTCGCAGTCGACGCGCTGGCGGAGTTAGCCCTGCGATAAGGGAATTCTGCCCGCGCTGCTGGTACTCGCTCGTCGCGGACAGGCGGAACAGCTACCGCGTCCGCCACCCTGGTCCGCTCTCGTGGAAGGCCACCTTGAGGTCTGGGTGGGCCTCACTGAGGATCGCCGCGAAGTGGCGCAGCCCGATGTTCTCGCAAGCCGCATGGCTGGTCTCCACTAGCGCGAGGCCCGCGTCCTCGGCGAACCGCATCGCGTACTCATCGGTTTCGCCACAGATGCCGGCTTCCGCGCCGTTCTCGACCAGGCGCTGCATGAACGAGATGTTCACGAATAATCCCAGCCCTCCCCAGGGCAGCCCGACCCGGGTCACCTGTCGATCGGGGTCTCCGGTCATCCTGATCGTCGGCATGCCAGTGGCCTGCTTGGCCCGCTCCGCCAGCGAGGCGAGCCGGGTCGGCGGCACCGAGAACACCCGCGCATGCCCTTCGCCCGAGTAGACTGTATCCAGGCCCAGCGCGGCCGCGAAGTCGTCGAAAATGCACAGCCGGTCCAGCTTTCCATGGGCCCGGTACACGGCCAGGCCACCCTCATGCATGAGCTGCATACGGAGCCGATTCGTGCGCCAGCACCGCTCACCATCAAGAGGGGACGACTGAGGGAAGAACAGGGTCTCGTGGCAAATCACCAGATTGCAGCGCTCCGCGATGGCTTGCTCCAGGGCGGCCCCAGTTGGCATCCAGCAGACGAATACGCCGGCCACCTCCACCTCCGGATCGCCGAACTTGAATCCCTCCTCAGATCCTGCCTCCGGCTCCCTCTCCTCTAACCATGCCATCAGCTTCCGCGCCGTCATAACGGTTCCTCCGAGCAAATGCAGTGCCGGCGCTTGGCTGCCCCGTTCGGGCTCAGTGGGCGCCTGCGAGTGCACTTCGGCTCGGCCTGTTCGCTCCCCTCTCGGCGGCACACGCGAGCCCAGACCTGTCACGCGAAGCCGCGGCGCGGCGGCCGCGGTCACACAGGGCGGTCCACGTTCACCGGTCCGCGTTCAGCTTGCGGGGGACCGCCTTCTGTGCTAGACTAGCCTGTCGGACCCGGTAACGGGCCGGCGAATCTCAGCGTGCTGCGAGAATCCCAGTCTGCGCCAGGCCATGCGCCAGAAGCAGATGCGGCAGCATGCTCAGGGAATGGGAAAGGAGAAGTGCCTTGCCGCTTGTGACCATGAAGGAACTGCTGGAGGCCGGCGTTCATTTCGGCCACCAGACCCGCCGCTGGAACCCGAAGATGAAGCGTTTCATCTACGCGGGCCGAAACGGGATCTATATCATCGATCTGCACCAGACGCTGCGGCGGTTGGAGGACGGGTACAACTTCCTGCGGGAAATTGCCGCCAACGGCGGCACGGTGCTGTTCGTCGGCACCAAGAAGCAGGCGCAGGAGGCGATTCGCGAGGCCGCGGAGCGCTGTGGCATGTACTATGTGACAGAGCGCTGGCTGGGCGGAATGCTGACAAACTACCGCACGATCCGACAGCGGATCGAGCGGATGCGCGAGCTGCGGCGGTTGGAAGAGGACGGCAGCCTGGATCGGCGCCCCAAGAAAGAGCGGGCGCAGTTGATGGACCAGAAGGCGAAGCTGGAGCGCGTACTCACAGGCATCGAGAATATGCCCGGCGCCCCGAAGGCGATGTTCATCGTCGATCTGCGGCAGGAGCAGATCGCGCTGCAGGAAGCGCACCGCCTGAATATCCCGGTGGTCGCGATTGTCGACACCAACTGCGACCCGGACGAAGTCACCTACCCGATCCCGGGGAACGACGACGCCATCCGGGCGATCAAGCTGGTCACTACCAAGATGGCCGATGGGGTGCTGGAGGGGAAGGCCGAGTTCGAGTCCAGGTTGGCCAAGGAAGGTGCAACCGACATGGGCGAGGGCCTGCTGCGAGGAGACGTGCCCGTGGGAGCTGGCATAGCGGAGATCGAAGCGCAGATGTTGGGAGCGGCCGGACAGACCGCGAGCGCCGAAGGCGATCCGGGCTGGGAGCCGGCGGATGGCGAGTCCGCAGGCGAGCTGCTGCAACCGGAACCCGCGGCTGCGCAGCCCGAACCGGCCCCAGAGCCGGAGCGAGCGCCCTACTATGAGGGCGAATCCTCGAGCGAAGTGGAGCTGACGTAACAGTCCGGGCAGGGGATGGACACTGCCTCACGATACCCGATCGCGGAGAACTAGATTGGCGATAACAGCACAGCAAGTACAGGATCTGCGTCGCAAGACCGGCGCTGGCGTGATGGACTGCAAGCGGGCGCTCGCCGAGTGCGAGGGAGATGTGGAGAAGGCGGCGATCGCGCTGCGCAAGCAGGGGATGACGCGGGCCGATGCGCGGATGGAGCGGCAGGCGCAAGAAGGCGTCGTCGCGTCGTACCTCCACGCGGGCGGCCGCATCGGCGTGCTGGTCGAAGTGAACTGCGAGACTGACTTCGTGGCGCGCACGGACGAATTCCAGGCGTTGGCGCGTAGCCTGGCTATGCACATCGCGGCCGAACAGCCGCGGTGGGTGCGCCCGGAGGATGTGCCGGAGTCGATCCTGGAACAGGAAAAGGAAGTCTACCGCTCGCTGGCGCTCAAAGAGGGGAAGCCGGAGAAGGTGGTCAACAAGATCATCGAAGGGCGACTGGCCAAGTTCCACAGCGAGGTCTGCCTGCTGGAGCAGCCGTACGTGCGCGATGACCAGAAGGCGGTCCGGGACGTGGTCAAGGAAGCCGCGGCGCATCTGGGCGAGAACATCATCGTGCGGCGCTTCGTGCGCTATCAGATGGGCGAGGAGAGCCAGAGCTGAGCACGACAGACGGCAGCCGGAGTGACCAAACGCGCTATCGGCGCGTCATGATCAAGCTCAGCGGCGAGGCCTTTGCCGGTGAGAGCGCCTTCGGCATCGACCCGGATGTGGTGCATCGCATCGCGGGCGAAGTGCGGGAGTGCGCCCTGCTTGGGATTCAGTGCGGTGTGGTGGTCGGGGGAGGGAACTTCCTGAGGGCCCGCTCCCACTCTCTGCACAACATCGAGCGGACCACGGCCGACTATATGGGGATGCTGGCGAGCGTGCTGAACTCGCTCGCCCTCCAGGCGTCTCTGGAGTCTCTGGAAGTCGAGACGCGGGTGCAGACGGCGATCGAGATGCACGAGGTGGCGGAGCCGTACATCAGGCGACGGGCGATTCGACACCTGGAAAAGGGCCGGGTCGTGATCTTCGCGGCCGGCACCGGAAACCCCTACTTCACGACCGACACCGCGGCCGCGCTGAGGGCGGCCGAGATCGGCGCGGAGGCGCTGCTAAAGGCCACCACCGTCGATGGGGTATATGAACGGGACCCGAAGCTCGATCCGGGGGCGAGGAAGCTGGATCGGCTGACCTATCAAGAGGCGCTGTCGGCCGGCCTGAAGGTGATGGATGCCACCGCCATCTCGTTGAGCATGGACACGCGGATTCCGGTGATCGTGTTCAATCTGCTGGTGCCGGGGAACATCGTCCGGGTGCTCAGAGGAGAGCAGATCGGCAGCATCATCTGCTGAACCCGTCAGCTCTTGTGAAGGGCCGACGCCAAAGCGTTCGGCTTCTCGGAGATCGCGCCGCAGAGGCTGTGCCGAGACCAGTGCGGGGTGGGGAACGAATGGTCTGGCGGGTCTCGCCACGGTTTCGGAATTGACCGGGAATAGGGAGGTCTCTGCATGCCCAAGGACATTATTGCCCAGCTCATGAAGGACACCGATTCGCATATGCTGCTCGCCATCGAGGCGTTGAAGCGCGAGTTCGGCCTGCTCCGCACGGGACGCGCCAATCCCACCATTCTGGACCGCGTGACCGTAGAGCACTACGGGGAGCAGGCGCCGCTGAAACAGGTGGGCACCATCAGCGCGCCCGAGCCCAGAATGCTGATGATCCAGCCGTGGGACAAAGCGACCATCAAGCCCATCATCGACGCCATCACCAGCTCCGACCTGGGGCTGAATCCGAGCACCGACGGTGTGGTGATACGGATACCGCTGCCTCAGTTGACCACGGAACGGCGGAGAGACCTGGCCAAGCAGGCGGCCAAGAAGGCCGAAGAGGGGAAGATCGGCGTCCGCAACGCGCGGCGCGACACCGTCGACAAACTGCGCAAGATGAAGGATGACGGGACCATCTCCGAGGACGACCTGCGGCGGTACCAGGAGCAGGCCCAGAAGATCACCGATGCGCACATCGCGCAAGTGGATCAGCTCCAGAAGGCCAAGGAGCGGGAGATCATGGAGGGGTGACGGGGCCCTCAGTGCTGGCGCGGACGGCGACGGACGCGCGGGTGCTGCTGGAGGATGCCGGGGCGAGACTGATTTCGATCACCGAGACCGCTCCTCCCCGCGGCGCGGCCAGTGGCCCGAAGAAGGTAGTGCGCGAGCGATGGACGCCCGAGGGGGCGCATCTGGTGGTGGCGGCATCCATCACCCTCGCGGAAGGCGACGATGGGAACTGAGGCCGGACAGCAGCAGTCAGAGGCGGACCTGCTATCGCGCCTGGACCAGACGCGGCTGCCCGCCCACATTGCCGTCATCATGGACGGAAACGGCCGGTGGGCGAAGCAGCGGAGCCTGGCGCGCTTCGAGGGCCACCGGGCCAGCACCCAGTCGATTCGAGACACGGTCTCGGGATGCAGAGACCTGGGGATACGGTTTCTCACCCTCTACACCTTCTCTGCCGAGAACTGGAGCCGGCCCGAGATCGAGGTCAGGGCGCTCATGGCGCTGATCGAGCAGACGCTGCGTCGGGAGCTTCCCGACCTGCACGCGAACCGGGCGCGGGTGAGGCTGTTGGGGCGGATGGCGGACCTGCCGGCGTCGCTTCAACGCCTGCTCCAGGAGGCGACCGAGCTTACCGCAGACAACCCCGGCCTGACGCTGCAACTGGCCATCGACTATGGGGGCCGTCAGGAGATCGTCGACGCCGCGCGGGCGCTGGCGGAAGAAGTGGCGGCCGGCCGGCTGTCGCCGGGCGAGATCGACGAGGCGCGGTTCTCCGCTCACCTCTACCGCCCGGATACACCCGATCCCGACCTGCTGATTCGAACCGGCGGGGACCTTCGGGTGTCGAATTACCTGCTGTGGCAGATCGCCTATACCGAGGTGTATGTGACGCCAACGCTGTGGCCCGACTTCAGACGGGCACATCTGTACGAGGCGCTGATCGACTATCAGGGGCGCCAGCGGAGATTCGGTGGGGTATGAGATGAAGGGCTTCTGGACTAAGCTGCTGATCAGTCTGCCTCTGCTCGTGGCGCTGGTGCTGCTCGACCAGGTCGCGGCGTTCCAGGGGTTGCCCCTGCTCGTGGTCACGCTGGGCGTCGCCTTGCTGGCGGCGGAGACGGTGCGGGTGCAGCTCCACTCCAAGGGTCGCGCCAACATCGCCATGCTGCCCTTCATGGCGGCGGCGTTGATGCTGCTATTTGCCTTCTGCAAGGGCCGGCATATCACCCAGGGAGTGCTCTTTCTCATTACCGTGGCGGTGGTGTTCGACATCCTCATGGTGGCGCTTTCCCTGATCGGCGAGGCCACGAAGAGGGGGGCGAAGGGCGTGCTGGAGTTCGCCGGTCTAACCTGCGCGGGGCTCGCGCTGGGGCTCCTGCTATCGTTGATTCTGCTCGCCGGGCCGGGGCACATGAGCGGGGTCAGTCTGGCCGGACCCTAGGCGCGTGATGCTAGAGGCGCGGCGGATAGCGGTACTGGGCTCGACCGGCTCGATCGGCCTACAGACCCTCGAAGTGATCGAAGCATTCCCCGAGCGCCTTCGCGTGGTCGCGCTTGCCTGCGACCGCTCCGCCGACGCGATCGTGGCGCAAGCGCGTAGGCACCGTCCGTTGCTGGTGGCGGTGGCCGATAGCGAGGCGGCCGCCCGGGCAGCGCAGGACTTGGAAGGGACGGGCACGCGCGTGGTCGCCGGCCCGGAAGGACTGGAGCAGTGCGCGACGCTGCCAGAGGCGGACATCGTGGTGGCGGCCGCCACCGGGATCGCGGGGCTGGCGCCGGTGTGGCGGGCAGTGCAGGCCGGCAAGACGGTGGCGCTGGCCAACAAAGAACCGATCGTCGTCGCCGGGCATCTGATCACCCGGGAGGCGGTGCGGTCGGGCTCTCAGCTCATCCCTGTCGATAGCGAGCATTCGGCGATATTCCAGTCCCTGCTGGGCCAGGATCGGAGCGGAGTACGCCGGGTGGTGCTGACGGCCTCGGGGGGAGCGTTCAGGGATCTGCCTGCCAGTGAACTGGACACCGTCACCCCGGAGCAGGCGCTGGCCCATCCCACGTGGCGGATGGGGCCGAAGGTCACGGTCGATTCGGCCACCCTGATGAACAAGGGGCTGGAGATCATCGAGGCGCGATGGCTGTTCGGACTCGCGCCCGAGCAGGTGGACGTGGTGCTTCACCCGGAGAGCATCGTACACAGCCTCGTGGAGTTCGTGGATGGGTCCGTGCTAGCACAACTGGCGAAGCCGGATATGCGCCTACCCATCCAGTTCGCGCTGACCTACCCGGAGCGCTGGCCCAGGCCGGAACCGCCGGTTGACCTGGCGAGCGTGGGCGGGCTGCGGTTCGCGCCGTTATCCGTGGAACGGTGGCCATGCGTGCGCCTGGCGCGGGAAGCGCTGTCCGCGGGTGGAACTGCGACCGCCGCGCTCAACGCGGCAGACGAAATTGCGGTATCATGGTTCCTGGCAGGCCGCATCAAGTTCACTCGGATTGCAGAGATCGTGGAGCGAGCGCTGAACGCGCACGCGGTACAGCCGGGGGAGTCGATCGAGGAGTTGATGGAAGTGGATCGCGTCGTGCGGCGCGAACTGGAGTCGAGCACGTGGGAGTAACGGGACAAGCCCTGGCTGTCGCCCTTGTTTTCGGCGTGGCCGTCTTCGTGCACGAGGGCGGGCACTTCGCGGCCGCGCGGCTGTGCGGCATGGCGGTCCACGAGTTCTCCATCGGATTCGGGCGGCCGCTGCTGTTCTGGGTGAAGCGGGGGGACACGCAGTACTCGTTCCGCCTCTGGCCGTTCTTCAGCTACGTCCGCATCGCCGGCATGGAGCCGGGTGAGGATCATCCTCAGGGGTTCGACAAGAAGAACCGGCTGGCGCAGGCCTTCGTGCTCGCGCTCGGGTGCATCATGGACTTCCTGCTCGGCGCGGCGATCCTGGTGTTCATCGGGATGGCGATCGGGCGCTTCGTCGGGATCTCGAACACCATCGAGAAGGTGATGCCTGGCTCGGCAGCCGCGAAGGTCGGGCTCATGCCCGGCGACCGACTGGTGGGATTCGATGGGAAAGCGGGCCTGCCGCTGGAGAAAGTGCAGACCGCGATCCAGGGGCGTCCCGGCAAGCCCATCACGCTGGAGATCGAGCGAAGTGATCGGCGGCTCAGCCTCCCCATCACACCGGAG
>Ga0315284_10017644_pt1 | contig 10125 bp, 7 predicted proteins | sample YL17G09_16_MG_FD_203696 | JGI IMG/M metagenome (GOLD analysis project Ga0315284, IMG submission 203696) | Sediment microbial communities from Yellowstone Lake, YNP, Wyoming, USA - YL17G09_16 | ecosystem: Environmental > Aquatic > Freshwater > Lake > Sediment | place: USA: Wyoming | collected...
TCTTGAAAGGAGATAAAATTTATAATATAATGAAACCTATATCAGAAATCGGTTTCATTAAGAACTTGCTCATACAAAGGTAGTTAATCTAACTGCCGCTTATTCTATCCGAAGAAAAGAGGCAGTGATATCTTTTAACCAGCCTACTTACTTGATGGGTAGAAAAGCAGTGGAAACCTTACTTTAATAATAGAGGAAGTTAAGTTTATTTCCCATGAAGAGTTAAAAGAATTATCAAAACAAGCCAGAGCAATTATCAGGACCGGGGAGTGCAGCCCCTATGCTAATATTATTTTAATTTCGGGAGTGCTATTTTGAATAATTTAGCTTTAGAATTTATTAATATTTCCAAAAGTTTTCCCGGAGTACAAGCTTTAAACAAAGTTGACCACAATTTTAATAACGAGGAGAGTGATTTTAGTGGGAGATATTTTCGATGAACCAAGAGAATTAGTTAGGAATGAAATTTTAGAATTAAAAGAAAGTGGTTATGATGTAGAAGAAGCGGAAAAGTTATTTTCTCAATATCTATGGTTAGAAAGGCATTTCCATTTTGAAGATGCACGTTACTTTTTCTATACGATATTCCCAAGATTACGCAAGAAAGAAAATTTTAGGTATATAGAACCTTCTGAGCTTGAAAACATAATGAAAGAGTCAGATTTTGAGAAAAATTCCGAAAATATTTTTTCTGAAGATTGTTTGCTAGATAAAATATATGGGGGATGGCTTGGTAGAGCAGCAGGATGTACATTGGGTAAACCTACAGAAGGTTTTACCAGAGGGAAGATATTTAAGTATTTATTTTCAACAGATCAATATCCGTTATTAGATTATATAGATTCCACAAATATAAAAGAAATAAAACAGTTAGATCCTCTTAGATTAAGGGCAACTAAAGGAAAGATTGATGGCACCCCGAGGGATGATGATATGGATTTTTCCATTGTCAATTTAATATGTCTTGAGAAGAAAGGTAAGGAATTTACTTCAGCAGATGTAGGAAATACATGGTTGGAAAATTTGCCATATTACTTAGTATATACCGCTGAAAGAGTTGTTTATAAAAATCTAGTAAATGGTTTTGCTCCTCCCGAAAGTGCTAAGCACATTAATCCCTACAGGGAATGGATTGGTGCTCAAATACGTGCTGATATGTTTGGATGGATATCTCCTGGTAATCCGTACCAAGCAGCAAAATTGGCATTTAAAGATGCTTCTCTATCACATACTAAAAATGGAATATACGGCGAGATGTTTGTGGCAGCTATGATAGCAACTGCTTTTGTCAATGATAATCCGATTGAAATTGTCAAAACTGGGATGAAGTACATTCCAACTAAATCAAGGCTCTATGAAGCGGTTAAATATACGATGGAAATTGCTCTTTCCAATGATAATTGGGAAAAGGTATGGGATATAGTTATGGAAAAATATGGAGGATATCATACGGTACATACCATAAATAATGCTGCAATTGTGGTACTTTCTCTAATTTGCGGGAAGGGCAATTTTGAGAAAAGCATTGCTATTGCAGTCCAAAGCGGGTTAGATACAGATTGTAATAGCGCAACTGTGGGTTCAATAGTTGGAGTTATAAAGGGAGCAAAAGTTCTTCCCTCGAAGTTTATAGAGCCGCTTCATGATCGCTTGGATTCATATATACCTGAATTTGCAAATTTTAAGATTTCTGAACTCGCGAAGAGGACATTATACCTTATAGAAAGTAGGGAAGAACGAAAAGGAGGCAATAACTAAGAATTTAGATTTTATTAAATATTATTTCATTTTTAAAAAATTGAATTTCCTAGTAAGGAAGGGCTATATTGATGTAAGAGCCGATTCCCAAAACAACGGCGCTGTTCCATGGGATTGTTAATGGAAAAAGGAAGATTTGTAAGCCGGGGCAGTAGTCTGTATTCTCTTTTTAAATCTTTGTTTAGAAAAGGAGGTGGACGGATGAACTATTGCTTTATTGGGTAAAAGTATAAAATATATAAAATAATATAAGGAGAAAAAATGTTAAAGAAGAGTAAAGTAATATTATGTTTAGTTTTGATTTTAGTGTTTTTTATGACAATAAGTTTGATAGGGATTGCAAAAGAAATAGAGCTTAGATTTCTATCATTACAAGTTGGTGTACATACTGAGGCATCATGGTTTACTGAGACGGTTGAGAAGTTCAATGCAGAATACGAAGGAAAAATTAAGATAGTAGTCGATGGTGTTGCAGGAGACGAAGCCTGTTGGGGAAAGCTGAGAACTGATGCTGCTGTAGGTAGCATGCCCGACCTTTTCATATTGAAACATGACCGTAGGGAATTTAATGTTCTTGCTCAGTCTGGAACAGTTTTAGCTTTAAATGATTATATAAAAACCGATCCTTACTTTAAGGGCATATTAAATGATTCGGTTGCTCTTGCTGCTTATACTAACAAGGAAGGCAATGTTTTAGGTATTCCATATACAAGGTCTCATATCGGTATTTATTATAATACAGAACTCTTTGCCAAGGCAGGGATATCTAATTTTCCTACAACCTGGGATGATTTCTTTGTAGCATGTGAGAAACTGAAAGCAGCTAATATTATCCCTATCTCTATGATGACAGGAGATGGTGCTTGGTGTTCAATGTTGCTGTTAAGTAACATGATCGGAACTACCCCAGGGGGTCTTGAGTGGTTGACTACCGACCTAGCAGATCAGAAGTTCAATGTTCCAGTATTTGTTGATGCGGTAGAGAAGTTGCAGAAAGTGTTTAGCGAATATACCACTCTAGATGCTGTTGGTTCTGGCTATGGAGTAGCTGCTAATCATTTCCTTCTGGGAAATACAGCTATGATTGTAAACGGACCGTGGATGGAAGGTTCTTTCTCAGATCCGAAGAGTGCACCAGCTGATTTTGAATCAAAAGTGGCTTATGCACTTTCTCCAGGTGATGGAGTGATTGCTGCGGAAGGCTGGGCGTGGGGGATTGGCTCAAAAACTAAGGAAAAACAGGATGCTGCTATCGAAGTTGTTAAATTCCTCATGAGGCAAGACGTATACGCTGCTTATCTCAGCGTAAGTGGGGGGGCACCATGTTCTAAGGTAGATATGAGTGAAGTTAGGTTATCAAGAATCAACAAAGATTTTTTGCCGAAAGCAGTAGAAGCTAAGTATAAATATACTTTTCTTTCCAATGTAGTCAAACCAGCAATCATTGATGCACTGTGTCAGTATTTACCTGGAATTGCAGATCTTAGTATGACTCCTGAAGAGTTCGCTATAAAACTAGAAGAAACGCATAACGCTAATTAATGTTAGAATTTTTCGAATAATTTAGAGGAGCTAGTTTTCTAGCTCCTCTAAATATTAATTTAATTTGTAAGATTGGTGGATAAAGAATAGTGAAAAAAAAAGACAGAGTTATCTTTTTAGTAGTCGCAATAATTCCCGCCCTCGCATTATTTGTAACATTTTACTTGATTCCGATAGGAAGTTTAATATATACCAGTTTTTTTAAATGGGAATCCATAAAAATTGGTGAATTCATAGGGTTTGCAAATTATATAAAGATGTTTAATGACCCTGTTTTCTGGCAGGCACTGAGAAATAATATTAGTTGGTCCATAGTTGCTATATTTATACATATTCCCATGGCTTTATTAGTTGCGCTTATCTTAAATAGCAAACCTAAAGGATGGAAGATTTTTAGGACTATATATTTTCTCCCACATGTTATTTCTATAACTGCGTTTGCGGTGATCTATATTTCTGTGTTTAATCCCAGTTTTGGTTTACTGAATGCTGTGTTAAAAGTTTTGGGAATGAACAAGTATTCTAATACTAATTGGCTTTTTCATTCCTATTGGGCATGGAAGGTAATAATAAGTACATGGATATTTCATGTTGGCCTTTTTGCGATGATTTTCTTAGCGAGGATGACTTCAATCCCAATTGAACTTTACGAGGCTGCAAAGATAGATGGAGCATCTCCTTTTAAACAAGATTTGTATATTACTATTCCTTTGTTAAAAAATATTATTGGGGTATGTATTATCTTAGATGTAACTGCTGGCTTACGGTATTTCGAAGGTTTGTACATAATGACCAACGGAGCACCGTACTGGAAGACTGAAACTTTAGCTTTATTAATCTATCAACAATTACAATCTATTAATAATTCATATGCTAATACTGTTGGAGTAACTCTTCTTGTCATCGGTTTATTAGTGGTATTGCTATTTAGTAAGTTGTTTAGAGAAAAGACAGTAGTAGAATAAGTTGTAAAACAAATGGGTAAAGGAGAAAAATATGCATTATCAAAATAGAGGTATTACAATTGTATTTAGTTTTATAAAATATAGCATCTTGCTTTTTTTTGTAGTTGTAGGCCTCTTCCCCGCATTATGGGTACTTATTTCTTCATTTAAGACGAATCAAACTATCTTGGCTTCTGCTCTTAGTTTGCCCGCCACTTTACATTGGGAAAATTATGTATTGGCTATCCAGGTAACAGGTTTGCCGAGGGCTTTTCTAAACAGTATTATCGTAAGCACCCTTTCCGTGGCTCTTAATGCAATTATTGCTCTTTTAGCTGCATACGTTTTAGCGAGATTCAGGTTCAGGCTCAATGTAGCCTTAACTATAATGTTTTCTCTAGGGATTCTAATTCCGATTAATTCGGCAGTGGTTCCAATTAAGTTTATAATGTTAAAACTTATGTTAAACAATTCTCTAATCGGTTTAATAATCTTATATACTGCACTTGGGCTGCCAATATCGATTCTTATTCTTAAGAGTTTTCTTCTTAATATCCCTGTGCAACTAGAGGAAGCGGCAAGGATTGATGGTGCAGGATATTGGAAAATATTTTTTGCAGTTATATTTCCTCTTTCTCAGGGTGGTTTGGTTACGGTTATGATTTTACAGTTTATTTTCTGTTGGAACGAATTTCTATTTGCCACACTTTTGATAAATACGGAAGCAAAAAGGACTCTTCAAATAGCTATAAATTTTTTTATTGGGAAATTTTCTTTTGATTATGGTGGTTTATTTGCCGCTATGGTTATTTCAATTATGCCAGCTATTATTGTATTTATACTCTTTCAAAAGAAGGTTATTTCTGGTCTAACAGCAGGTGCAATAAAAGAATAAATTTACATTTTAAAAGTACCTATAACCTGCTTTTTATACTTTCTCTAATTATTACGTTTGGATAGAATTTCATTACATTATTCGTTATCTTTTCACCATCCACCCCAGTTCACCAAATTTTTAAAAAGTTCCTTGCTATACAAGCAATTTCGAAAAAGTGTGGTCACTACTGATTGATGGATTTTTCTATTATTTTTCCTTCCATTCTTTTTCGGGGCAGAGGATTGCCTGATAGTTTGAACTTTCTGTAAATTTCCAGATGTTCCGGCTCCAGTCTTGAACTGACGCGGACAAACTGCTGATGAACTTGTTCAGCTTCGTCTGCGTATCCACGCGGCTTTCTTTTTGATGAAAATTCGGTCTTAAACCGAGGAATGATTTCATACTTTTAAAGGCGCTTTCTATTTGAGTCAGCATTACGTGTGTCTTCCATATCTCAGCATTACTTAAATCAAATCGGTCGGTTCTTCAGAAGGTAGCTTCCTTCCTGTCCGATTTCTTTTTCGTATAAGTTTTTCTTCTTCCAGATGATTTTTTTAGTAAGCAGATCAGGATTCGTTGCAGGTTTGTCTTTTTCCGGAATAACTTCTACGGTGTAAAGTTTTGCCGCGCCGGGGTATTTTTCTTTCAATCGCCCAATCAGTTCGATAACTTTGTGGTATTTCTTGGTTCGGCGTGGAATCGATAACCCCACTTTATAATACTCTAACCTTTCCAGAAATAAATCTTCCACCCGCTTTCGCATACTAGTCTCTTTTGCTGCCTTCTGTTTACTCTTACCAAGAACATAAACCTCTTCTTCATGAACCAACCGCTTTACCTCTATTTTGATTCCCTTTGTTTCATCTTCTTTTACTATTAATTTTTTATTTCATTTAATTCAAAATTATACTAGTTTCAAGTAGAGTTTATACTTAGCTCATAAAATTGGCCATGCATGTTGTTTTTTCTATAGAGTATTAATAGCTTAATATTCAAAATTAGAAGAAGAACAGCACGCATGGATAAAGAAGATTATATCGCCAGTTTTAAATATAGTGTTCTGCAACATGCACTTTTTTTATTTCAAAGATTAGTATAATTTATACACTCTTGCTTCATAAGGACGTAGATATATACTTTTAATATCTTCTTTTTCTTCAACATTATAATTACTGATTAGTAGCCCTTTTTCTTGGTAATTAATATTTATCGGGAGATTAAAAATTGTTTGGCTGTAAAAGAAGTTAAGAATAATTAGTAATCGGCCTTTATTAAGAGTTCGCAAATAACTAAAAATATGTTCATCATCTTCTAAGATAATCTGATAATCTCCATAGATCATAATTAAATTTTCTTTTCTAAGCCGGATTATCTTTTGATAATAATAAAATATTGAATTTAGGTTTTTTAAGTCATGAGCAACATTTATTTCTGAATAATTCGGGTTGACTTTTATCCAGGGGGTACCGGTAGTGAAACCAGCATTAGGATTGTCATTCCACTGCATGGGAGTGCGGGCATTGTCCCTGCTTATTCTATGGACGGCTTCCATAATATTTTCTTTAGGAAGACCCTTTTTAGTCATTTCACGATAGAAGTTTAGAGTTTCTATATCACGATAGTCTTCTATATTATCGAAAGCAACATTCGTCATTCCAATTTCTTCACCTTGATAGACATAAGAAGTACCAGGAAGAGTATGTAACAAAGTGGCCAACATTTTGGCTGATTCTATACGGTATTTTTTATCATCACCGAATCGGGAAACCATTCTTGGCTGGTCATGATTATTCATAAAAAGGCTATTCCAGCCTTTTTCTTTTAAGCTTTCATACCACTTAGTAAAGATTTCTTTTAGTTCAGTCAATTTCCATTCTTTGGGCTTCCATTTACTTATGGGGTCATGGTCAATTTCCATCAATTCGAAATGAAAGACCATATTGAGTTCATTGCACCCTTTATCAACATATTTTAATGCTATTTCTGGAGTAGTTCCGAAAGTTTCTCCTACAGTCATAATGTCATATTTTGAAAGCACTTTTTCATTCATCTCTTGCAGGTATTCGTGGATACGCGGGCCATTTAAAAAATAAGGGCTGCCATCTCCATATTTATATCCTTCTATTATTTTCCCATCAGGTAAACCGGGAACTTTAGAGAACTCATTTGCCGTATCTATCCGGAAGCCATCGATTCCTTTATCTAACCACCATTTCATCATTTGGTAAATATCTTCTCTTACTTTTCGATTTTCCCAATTCAAATCAGGCTGTTTTTTGGAAAAAAGATGTAGATAATATTCATCAGTAGCTTTATCATATTCCCAGGCGGAGCCGCCAAAAACAGAACCCCAATTATTAGGAGGTAAACCATTTTTACCTTTCCTCCAGATATAATAATTTCTATAAGGATTATCTAAAGAGGAGCGGGATTCTATAAACCAGGGGTGTTCATTAGAGGTGTGGTTTACTACTAAATCCATAATTAATTTCATATCTCTTTGGTGTACTTCAATAAATAAAGATGCCATATCTTTCATATCACCAAATTCATCCATAATATCCTGATAATTACTGATATCATAGCCATTATCATCATTAGGAGATTTATAGACCGGGCACAACCAGACAACGTTTACTCCTAAGTTTTTTAAATAACCTAATTTTTGAATAACTCCCGGTAGGTCTCCGATGCCATCTCCGTTACTATCCTTAAAACTTCTGGGATAGATTTGGTACACTACTGCTTCTTTCCACCATTTTCGTTCCATTTTTTACTCCTTTTTATTTACGGTTGTTTTTTAAAATTATAGAGTATTGTTCTTCAATTGGTGTGACTTTATTAAACGGATTATTAAAATTAGCCTAAAACTTTATATATAAGGGTAATTACTTACATCTAATTGTATACATTGAAGAGGATTTTGGTCTTTAATTTTAAATCGCTTAGAACCCACTCCTTCGGTAAGAAACTTGATATAGCATACACTTTATCATAGCGATATAGTGTTTTCAAGTACATTTTTATGTTTTTATTTGAGGTAATAGTTGTTATCCAAATATAAGGTATTCAATAATTATAGTAATCTTGCAGATTTTACATGTTTATCAGTGTACACAATTAGATGTAAGTATAATGCCTCCAAACCTATTGATTTTATTGGATAAATATGCATCGGTATCTCTTCCTCAAAGCTTGATTTTTTAATAAAGTTACGCTAGTCTGAGGGATTTACTCCAATGATTGTCTAACTGAGTGTAACTTCTATCGACCTCATAGGAGTCTAAATCTTTTGACTCCTATTGAATATTGTAGTAAGTTAAATAACAAAGATCCTTCAATGGTGCAAATGTATTGGACTCAAATATGGTCTTGGCAGTATATTGTTAGTGTAAACTTTAGTGGGGTAGTTAGAAGAAAAAATATTATATATTAAAAAAATTGTATTTTTTAAAAGTAATGATATAATACTTTTAATGTCCTTTGTAAAAGAGAGAAGTGGAAGTGAAGAATAAAATAAAAGCGTGCTAAAAGTCTTGCAAACAAGGATTACGGAGTTTTCTGAAAGGGACAATTTAAAATATAAAAGGGACATTAAAAAATGAGTGTATTTAAACACGATAGAGAAGTATTGCGGGAGCTTGCAGAAAAAATTGCAAATATAGCAGCAGCACCTATTCATAAAGAGAAAGTTAAAATGTGGAAAAATGTGAATAGTTTAAAAAGTGAAAAACCTATGGTTTGGTTTTTGGATATTCCATGGCATGAAATGGGAGTGGAAGATGAGTTAAAATTAAAGACCACAAATGAATTTTATAGAAAAATCGAAAGGGAGATGCGAAGAAAGATTTATAAGTGGGAACATATGAAAGTTGATATGGTCGTCGAACCTAAAATTACATGCCCGTTAGTTATTAATAATAGTGGCTTTGGTATTGAGGAAGATGTTTATACTAATTATAGTGGCTTTGGTATTGAGGAAGATATTGATACATCAAAGGTGGATAGTGATACTGCTATTTATTCACGGCATTTTCATGTTCAAATAAAAGATGAGGAAGATATTCAAAAGATAAAAACGCCAAAAATAAGGTATGATAAGGGTGTTACAGAGAAAAATTATGAAATAATGTCAGAAATTTTTGACGGGATACTTGAAGTAGAAAAATGTGGAGAAACATGTTTTACATTTTCACCATGGGATGAATTGATTAAATGGATAGGAGTACAAGAAGGTTTGACAGCTTTGGCTTTACAACCCGAATTTATCCATAAATGCATGGAGCGTTTAACACAAGCGTACAATAGTATGCTAGATCAATATGAAAAGCTAAATCTTTTATCTTTGAATAATTGGAATCATAGAATAAGCTCTGGAGGGCCGGGATATGCTGATGAATTACCACAACTTGATTTTAACCCTAAAAAAGTGAAAGCAGTTGATTTGTGGGGATTTTCTGCAGCCCAAATATTTTCTGATGTTTCACCGCAAATGCACGAAGAGTTTGCATTAAATTACGAATTACGTTGGTTAGAGCGTTTTGGTTTAAATTATTATGGTTGCTGTGAGCCTTTGCATAAAAAAATAGATATTATTAAAAAAATACCAAATCTCCGAAAAATATCTATAAGTCCGTGGGCGAACCTTGAGGAGGCTGTTTTGCAAATTGGGAATTCCTATGTATTATCATATAAACCAAATCCTTCCATATTTGCTGAAGAGTTATGGAATCCTGAAAATGTTCGTAGAGATTTGATTAACATACTTGAAAAAACCAAAGGTTATCATGTGGAAATTATCATGAAAGATATTAGTACAGTTCGTTATCAACCTCAAAGATTGTGGGAGTGGGCAAAAATTGCTGATGAGCTAACGCAAGACTATTATTAAGTAAATCAATGAAACAGGGGACGGTTCTCTGGTGCGGCCAGGCTTAGGTCGTGATATTTAGCAGGTGAAAATCCTGTCTGGTAAGATTATAGCTGAATCACCAGTAGCGAGTC
>Ga0315284_10017645_pt1 | contig 10125 bp, 19 predicted proteins | sample YL17G09_16_MG_FD_203696 | JGI IMG/M metagenome (GOLD analysis project Ga0315284, IMG submission 203696) | Sediment microbial communities from Yellowstone Lake, YNP, Wyoming, USA - YL17G09_16 | ecosystem: Environmental > Aquatic > Freshwater > Lake > Sediment | place: USA: Wyoming | collected...
CAGATGTTGCATCTTTCTTCCATGGTTCATACTATACACCATCTAAACGAAGAGGTACATCAAAGTTCTATCATGAGGAGAGTCTTGCACTTCGGGCATCGAACCCGGTCCGCTCTGCCAGCCGTGACCTGGTAGTCACATCCACACTGACATTTGAAGGGCCCTCGGGCCTCCACGAAGAGCTGAATCTCCCTACTCCATGAGACCAATACCTTGATCTTCTCGGCCTCATCCGTCAGCACGCAGCCCCTCCATTCGCAAGAGATGCTACCATGCTCTTGAAGAAAGACTTGTCTGAGTCAGTTTCCTCGTAGATCTCTGTTACGGCGCTGGTTGCCGTGGCATGACCGTTGTCATTCCAGACCATCAAGGTCGTGCTACCGATCCTTGGAACTGAAATTGAAACGTAGCTCTTCCACTCGCCGTCATTGCCTTGTCTGAAAGTCGCAGCTTCCTTACCCTCAAGACGACGCACACGTCTATTCCAGAGGTCAAGCTCGTACGATGATCCTGACTTAGTCTTGAACTTCATCCTGGACTCCTCTGGTGACATGACTTTCGATCTGCACAGACTGTCTTGTTTCCACCATGATGATCTCCCTTGGTGACAAGATCGTATTGAACTGTCTGGCAATCATCACAGACCTTTCCAGGTGAGGCAGGATCAAACTTCTCTGGTTCGATCGGACAACCTGGAAGACAGTCGGCTGCGGTCTCTCCAAACCAGGGAGACTTCACGAGAACAGACTTCCTCTCGCTCCGAGCAATTAGAACGGGATCTGAAACACCAGACCTGATCTCGACCTCTTCAAACTTCTCACCGTCCTTGTTGCGCCGATAGCAGAGAAGAGCCTCACAGGCTTCTGGATTTCCGTTACGAGACAGTCCGATGAGAGCACAGGTCACGCTGTCGGCATCCTTGTACGCATCCAACTCTGCGTCCAGGATCCTGAAGAGATCTGTGTAGGCCATGTCTCGCTGGTACTTATGAGAAATGTCCCAGACAAGAGTGCGTTCTGCAAGTGGACGAGAGGCTCTGAATACGAGTGTCTTTTTCATGATTTCCTTTCAGCGACGGCAGCGGGCGTACATGTAGGGTTCGCCGTCCATCTTCTGGATGTACGGACACTTGCCGTTCAGACACTCAAGACGTGTGTGAGACATCCCTTGAACGTTGGTCAAAGGACGCTGGCAATGAGGGCAGAGTTTCGGGAAGTAGATGACTTCGACCTTGTTCATCTGAAGATCCTTTGAGCAGTGCAGCGTGCACAGTAACACGCGTAGAGTCCGGCTGCCTTGGCATATCGGACCATATGTTCCATCCCGTCACGGGCGATGAAGAGAATCATCTGGAGTTCTTCAGTGCAGAAGTGCATGGTCTTAATCTACCACATCTGATCGGAGATGTACATCCCACTCTGTAAGAAGAGCCTTGACCTTCTGGACATTGACGATGTTGTTCAATCCAGATTGGCGGAGCTCTTCAACGATATCCTGAACGTTCACCTCGTCTGCTTCGGAGAGACACTCAGCGACAAGCCTCAACTCATCGGGAGGTATCTCTACTAGCTGTTCCTTCTTGAGTTCTATCCCAAGAACACCAGCAATGATCGGAATGCTTTCGTCTGCAAACTCACGGGCCTCTCGTTCGCAGGGTCTCATCCTGTACTTGCTGCGCTTCTTTCCATAGAAAGAATCAGGATGCGAAACATGAACGACTGTCTGGTTGGCGTGCTGAAGCTCATGGGCCAGGACCATACCAAAGGCGATCTTCAGGTTAGGTGCCTTCCTATTGCCAGCAGGAGAGAAGCCTCTCTCGAAACAATCCTCAATCTTCTCCGGAGCCATATAGATGTCATGCTCAGAGAAGAGCTGATTGTACATGTGCAGTCCGAGAGTAGGACGCTTTCGCCGGCTTTCGTGCATGTACGAATGAATGCGGATGGAATGACCATCGCCCCTGAACAGGACATCGATCAAGTCTTTAACCTCTCCGCTTAATAGCTGGCCTGATCGAGCGCTGTAGTTGTCAAGATGGATCTGATTGGCCATTGGAAGTATTTTATCACTTCTATTCGAGGAGGTACACTATGCCATGCTTCCCACGAACGTCAGGATCTTGGTTACAAAGTCTGCCAAGATGTCGTAAGCCACAGCAACCATCAACCAGAACGGTAGATAGTCAGCTCTGACGAGTCCATGAAGGCTGAACTTGGAATGGCTGTAATCCCAGATCTTGATGCCAGCCTTCCTCAATGTCCAACCTGATGCATATTCTGCAGCAAAGATGAAGAGTACTGCAGCAGGAATGAAGAAGTACGGCTGGGGAAGAAGCATCCTCAGGAGCCCGAGTCCTTCCGCTCCCAGTCCATAGATTGGAATCATGTGAAGAGATGTTCTGCTTATGGCACTCCTGTCTCGCAGAACAATGAGTGAATGGAATCCGGTGAACAGGATTTCCATAATGACACCGACACATCCGTACACAGCGAGCCGAGCAAAGAATTCCCAGACCATCTTACACCTCGCGGAGTATCTCCGCTAATCGTTCTCCGCCTTCTGCATGTTCGGACAGACATTCCTTGAAGTACAGACTTGGAGCACTTCGTTCCTTGTAGTAGTTCCTGGCATCAGATCTATCGAACTCTGGCAACTGATCCAGTTCCATCTCGAATTGATCTTGGACAATCTCTTTCAGTTCTTGTAACCAGTCTTCAAACGTCCGTCGGTTCCCCATCCGGCTCCCCTGTGTAGAACTTATCAAGCTCAGTGATACGATGCTTCTTGCTAGTCCGTTCGATCGCGATCGTGTATTCCACAACCTGTAGTGCAGCCAATGGAAGACCGTCGATGTATCCCTTACTGGGGAATAGGACACCTTGCTTCAGAGCATTCTTTAGGTGACTGAGCTTCTTCCAGAAGGTGGCCGTGTCCTCGTTGGCCACCCACTGGAAGCTGCCCATCTCCCGCTTCTGGACCCACATCCCGTCGGGACCTCTTACCTTGTACATCTTCTGGTTTGTCTTGATGCGCATGTCAACCTGCCGTCTTGATCCAGTCGTTGCCCTTCTTCTTGTATTCCTGGCCCAGGCCGAGACCTAGTCCTCGCCCATGGAAGTGATGGCAGTCCTCGCACATGCACGCCCAGGGACCTTGTGATGTGGCTCCGTCGATGAAGACCTTCTTGATCTCGATATCGCAGATGTCACATTTCGACGGAGGGGTACTCAACCATTTCTTGGCCATGTCAGTATCCTATCATGTGTCAGCCGAGTGGTACAACTCAGAGGTATGGAATGCCGTTCTTGTCCTTGGTACCCGAGGCTGGAACATTGTACTTACGTTCGCAGTAATCATTGTAGATGTGTTCGGTGTCATCAAGCAATCGACGATTGCGTTCATGACCTTTCATGAACTGCTGCTTGAATCCCTTTCCCTGAATCTGATTCGAGATAGCTCCCAGAATTCCGAACGGAAAGGCGATGACACCCCACAACACCTGAAGAAGAAGAGAGATCCCTCCGACGAAGTAAAAGAAGCTCACTCCCAGCAGACCGATGAACACGAGTAGAAACATGATTACACCTTCCCTTCGACGTAGTTGTGGAGTCGACCATCGACCCGAGTCTCTGCGACCTTGTTGCCCTCGGCTTGAAGCTCCTTGACGGCCCGGGCAAGCATCCCTCTCCAGAATCCGCCTGAGACCTCAACCTCGAAGCGCTCGAAGCAGTAGCCAGAGATTTTCTCTCCTGCCAGCATCTTCTCCTTGATGAGCTTCACGGTCCGCTCACGGCGATCAGCTGCACGGCTGGTCGGAGCCGAAGGATTATTCGGATCCTCATCATCCGCGACCTTCATCTGCTGGAAGTCCAGCCCCGAGCTCGAGATGGAGAACTCATAGGGAACTGCTCCCGGACCGAATCGATTCTTCTGCAGCTCAAAGACACGGTTGCCAGTGTCAGTGTTGAGCTTCAGGTGGGCATGGACGTCAACGTCGTGCTTGATCTCGTTCGGTCCGGCGAATTGGCCGCCCTTGGTCGAGTGCCCGATCTGAATGACAGTGACTCCGTTGTTCTCCTTCCAAGCCTGCAGCTTCTTGCAGACGGTCTTCAGGAGCTTGTCACCTGACAAGTCGCCATCTCGGAGCATCTGCAACGAATCTTGGAACAGAATCTCAACTCCAGTGTCGTCGCAGAACTTCATGAGCTCGTCGACCTCCTCAATCTGAGTGAGGCAGAACCCACCGACAAGACCGAGCCGGTCGGCGCGCATCTTGACCATGTATCGGTTCTCCTCACCGATATTGTACAGTACGTTGAGCCCGGCGTTCTTGGCCATGAGGTCGGCCAGCTGCAACGCCATCGTCGACTTGCCTGCTCCAGGCGTACCCGTGAAGAGTACGGAGGCACCAGGCATCATCCCGGGCATCTCCTGTCCGCCGAAGACCTCGTTCAGGATCGCGACTCCAAGGTCGATGCGGCTGTAGAACTTCTTCGGGACAACGATGTCCTTGAGAACTTCGACCTTCTTGTTTTGAGCGATAAGTTGCATTGTCTTCCTTTGTTTGGATGGGACTGCTCTACAACCATTGAGAAGAAGATTATACTTCATCTAAATCCAGAAGTACATACAAAAAGAAAAGGCGGCTTTCGCCGCCCTTCCCGCCATAATTACATGGACTTGTTACATGGTGGCTTCCCCGATGATTCGGCCAGAGCGCTGCTTCAAACCCTTGGCTCCACCCATCCAAATGGAGTAGGCTCGGTCTGCAGGCTCCTTGCTCTTCTTGGCTGCCGAGACCGCCCAGCTGTGGTCCGCGTACTGGGTAAAGGCATTGAAGAGAGCCCAAGCAGAACCGGCGATCTTGTCGTGCCCCTTACCAGAAACGAACAAGTCTTCGACGGCCATTCGATGCTGTGCAATGGTCGGCGTCACTTCACGCTTCTGGTTGGGAGGGAAGACTTCCGAGATGATGTTCTTGACCTGAACAGTGTTGACCTGACGGGCATACAGGAAGTTGGCAAAGTCTCCGAACTTCTCGTAGTAGTTCAGAGCAGCCTTCATCATCCGGCCAGCTTCCTTCATGTGCTGCTTCGCCTTGATGTTGTGCGCGATGGTCACACGAGGAGCCAGGCGTGTTACCTTGTCTGAGCCATTTCGAATGTCCAGAGCCATGCCCAGGGTGTTCGAGCACACCACTCGGACAGGGGTAAACAACATCTGGAGAGGTCGAGTACCGTCATGAGCATTGCTAAGAAGCAGGTACCTCTCGATCTCGTCAATGTTCCCAACTCCCTTTCCAATTTCCATAACCCCAGGAAGCTTGGAAAGAATCCAGACCTTGGAGCCACCTTGCAATGAGCCGGCCGTATGATAGACCGCCTTGCCCTCACCGACCACGGAATCGAAGAGGCGGAATGCATCTCGGTTCTGGATTGGCTTGAAACTCTTCTTCACGACTCCAAGGATTGCATTGTCTTGGATACGGCGCGTAACTCGGTAGTCGTCAACCGCCGTTCGCTTCTGGTCATTGGTGACGATCTTTGCCGTCTCCACATCCCAGTCAAGGCTTGCAAGCTTGATAGCCTGCTCAGCATTCACTTCCTCTGGAAGTGCAGTCCCGATACCATGCCATGGGACCTGACCTGCATAGAACATCGTCTCGACGTCTGCGGGCATATTTTGTTCTCCTGGTTGGGGTGAGGAGAAGATTGTAACACATACACTCGAGAAAGTACAACACCCCGTATCGCCGGGGTCACGCGTGCACGGGGTCGTGCTGCAGCACTTTTACCGTTGACTCCCACCCACCTGACATACGCCCGGATGCGGTGGACTTCCGGGTCTGGTGTTACGGATCGATCCTCTGAGCACGTGCATACGCAGTCTCAGCACACACCGCCTCAAGACTTTCCTTCGTCTGTTCTTCCCAACGGAACGGTTGTTCTGCCGTGATGTAGATACTTTCCTTGAGTTCGGCTGCAAGACGCTTGAGATTCTTGGCATCTTTAGTTACATCAATGTCGCCGTACCAAAGCTTGGAACCTACGCTATCGTAGATGTTTCCATTGAAGTAGACGATACTCTTGGGATGGCTCTTTGAATACGAACTCTTAGAACCAGAGAGCATTTTTCCATCCCAACCAAGAATCTCTCTTACAATCTGTTGTTTGGTAAGCATCACTTTCTCCCTGTCTTCATTCCGTGGAATTCATCGAGTTGGAGAGCTGCATTTTCAAGTGTTCGCATCAAGATTCCTGCCGCGTTGATATGGTCTATGAGATCAAACCTGTCTTCAGTGGAGAATTTCTTCTTCTGTTTCTTGGAAGGCTTCTTCGTATTGAGTTCATCGAAGCTCGGATATGTGTGAACAGAATGACCATGTTCGATCTTCGTGTAGTACTCATTCACCTTGCCTTTACGAAGGTATGTTGCCTCGTAAATTGCATGACAATGTGGAAATGATTTTCCGCCACTACCAGAGACACTCATCCCGACCAATCTCCGCTCGATGAACATGTCTTTCTTGTTTTTCATATCAATCTCTATCCGGTCGAAATTTGATGAAGACAGGAAACCGAAGACTCCCCTCTTCAGTTTTATTCTGGTACTGTACTTCGATCATCCTGCCTTGGAGAACTTCGCTAAGCTTCCAGTACTCGTCACGTTGTGCATCTGAGAACCCGCTGCCGACCCTGGTCTCCACACCATCGAACTTGGCAATGAAGCCGCCAAGCCGTCCCTTGTGTTTACCTTTCCCCTCAAAGGTGCCCACGATACGACCGTCCGCATCCGTAAACTCCTTAAGCTTCAGGATTGCATCTGAACGCTTGAAGATGTATGGGGAGTTGAGATCTTTCAACATCGCACCTTCGTATCCCATCTTGATGTATTTGTCACGTGCAGCGAAGAGCTCTTCTGAAGTTGGGTTCACCAGTCTTGTGGTTGGCACGATGCTGGTAAAGTTCGGACAGAGAGTACCAAGAGCCTCCGTCAAGAACAGCCGACGGTTCCCGTACACATGGGTCTTCCTTTCGTCCCACTCTTTCTTCCACACCATGTCGAAGACATTGTACCGAAGAGAGAGATTAGGTCCCATGCCCTTCTTACGGATCTTCCCGGAGTCCTCGTCGAAGTTCGTAGTACCCATGACCTCGCCATCCCAGACGTAGTCATTACCGAGGACAGCAAGTTCTTCGAGGATGTGTCCAACACTGTCGATTGTCCTGCCGTTCCTCGTGTATGCCTGGCCATTGACCACCACCATCCGTAGGCCATCGAGCTTCGGTTCGACAGCCCAAGGCCCTTTGATCTCATGTTTTTCAGGGTCATACGGCTTGGCAAGAGAACACGGAATCTCAGTCTCAATGCACTTCGGATGTGCCTTGTTCAGTGTGGAAGAAGAGAAGCCTGCTCGTAGATCCTTGTTCAGGATGCGGCATGCCCAAATACAAGCCATCTCTGTCGGGGCACCAAGCAGTTTCTCCCGAATCTCGGCGGCTGCCATGTTACCAGTAATCTTTCGCTTTGAAAGATTTGAGCAGAGTGTATCGAACAGATCCCAGAACTTATCGCCGTAAACAGATTTGGTGGCGGAGTTCTTCCAGGACTTCACCTGATCATCCTGATCAACCGTTACGCCAAATGTGATCATCGGATCAAGCGCCCAACGCATGAATCGAAGACTGTCTTCGTTCAAGTTCCGGAGAAGTCGTTCCTTCTCTAGCTTTGATCCGATTGCCGCGACAGCCTCAAGGGTCTTTAGGTCCACGATTGTCTCCGATCACAGCGCCCATTTCTTTCACATCGTGAATGCTGAAGAATCGTTCTACCATGAGATCATTCAACCAGGATCTTCCAGCCATCCCAGCCATGTACGTCCCGAGCCCAATCATCAACCCGAATAGCTTTACGTCCGTGGTGATGAATGCCATTGCACCGGCCCATACTGCCATGGCCACAGACATCAAGATCGTCGCAAGATGTACCAGAAGAAACAGAATCACCTTGCTAAAGAGCCAGAGAGCATCTGACCCAGTGTATTTTTGATGTTGCCAAACTGGCTTCTTCATTTAATCCTCCGAGGAGGGGAGGCCGGACTTGAACCAGCACTGATCCGATACCTACGTACGGATGCCTCTACCGCGATGCTTCCCCACATGCAGGGTTACATCTATTGGGCTACTCCCCTCAAAAAACCAAGGTCGGTCCGACTACGCAAATTCACGGACTGTAGACTGTATCTCGCTTCCACGACCAGCTTCTAGGTCTCGGCTAGTCTAGCGACCTTGTCCTGCTTGAACTTCAGGCCTCCGCAGTTGCCGGCGCCACATCCGCTACAGGAGCGGCAGTGGCAACCTTCAGCTCGGCAAGAGCGGCAGAGAACGAGGCGAGCACCTCGTCGTCGGTCTTGTTGAAGTCGATCTGACCGCGGACCTTGCCGAGGTGCTTCTCGCGAGCCTCGGTCTCCGAGAGCTGCTTGACGGCCTCGGCCTCGACGGTGAAGCCGCTCAGATCGACGCGCCCACCCTTCTTGGCGATCAGGACGTTCTTGCCCTTGACCCCGCCGTTCACCTTGAGGAACCCGCTGTTCTCCTTGGTCTCGAGCCCGGCCGCAGTGGCCAACTCCTTGAGCTTGGGGAGCAGGTGGCTGCCCTTCACGACGCGCTCTCGACGAGCCGCCTTCTGCGCCTCCGCCTTCTCACCCGCCGCTGCCAGCTTCTCCGCCATCTCAGTATTGGTATTTTCAGTAGTCATTGTCATTCTCCACTTCGGGGTTGGTTGTTCGCCTTTGTGATTGGCGATTTGAAGATTGTACCACAGTCTTACCAGAAAAGAAACTATTTCTTTTTCCTAAATGATCAAGGGTGGTTACGACGTTGAGGATTGATTGCTTCGATTGTTGATGCGATTCCCGGTGACCGAGCGAACTGCCGCTTAAACATGAACATGGCACAGGCAGGTGAGCATAGGATCCAGGATTGTTCTCCGACTCTAAGACGACACTTCTTCATCTCTCCCATCTCCATTCCGCACAAAGGACAAGAGTCCCTAAGACCAAGCTTTTGTTTCTCTTCTCCAAGAGCTATCTGTCTCTGTAAGGCATTCATAGGAGATGGTTCACCAAGTGTGTCCAGAAGCCCCTCAGCTCCTTTAAGAGCTTCATCTATATCATCGGCAATAGACAAGGCCTACCTCAGTGAATTGTTCCATCTGGAGGGTTCTGGGTGATCATAAGATCATCTTCCCCAGGAAAGTCTACCGCGACTCTCAGTTCTTGGCTGTCATTTGAGATGGTGGGCTCACGTGTAGAGAAGCCATGATGCGCGCGGAAAAGGAACGGTTTGTGACAAAGGGCACAGAAGGCCGAGACCTTCATGATCAGCTGCCATGTTTCAAGCTCTGGCATCTTGACGATGACCATCTTGGAAGTTGCGGTGTACCTATCATGCTTGCACTTTTCATTGGGCATGTTGACTCCAGAAGATTAAAGCATGAGAGATTCCTAGCATCGTATACATTCCAGCCAGGAAGAGCAGTGTGACGTTCACCTTCTTCGGCACATACACGAAGAGAAGAGCAACCGTCAGTACTAGCATCACCACTACTTTAACGAAGACAAAGTACCCCATCCCATGATCCATCAGGAACTTCATTAGGGGATTCATCTCCATACCATATCCCGCCCTGATGGCGTACATGGTGGCTGCCATATCGAAGACATTGAGGAGGTAAAGGAAAGCTGCTACCAGGATATCGCCCTTTGTCGGTCTCGCGAATCTCACTGATCTACCTCCACAAGTTCCATTGGGCGCATCTCTGTCGGATGAAATGTACGCACGACTACCTTTGCCTCTTCGCCTTTCTTAGCTTCGCGAAGTGGACGACCACGTGGAAAAGGTTTGCCAACCTTCTCTTTGACCTTCTCTCCTGTCTTTGGATCTGTGCCTTCGACAAGTAGATTGTTGTAGAGTTGGTACACTCCTGGTTCCTCTTCCTTGAGCCAAGCCTTCGACATGAAGGTACGTGGAATCTTAGTAGCCGGCTTTTCATCTTCCATGACGATCGTTTCTCCAGTCACTAGTCCACTTCACATGCGAGTGGCGACATATTGAACAAATGCCA
>Ga0315284_10017647_pt1 | contig 10124 bp, 5 predicted proteins | sample YL17G09_16_MG_FD_203696 | JGI IMG/M metagenome (GOLD analysis project Ga0315284, IMG submission 203696) | Sediment microbial communities from Yellowstone Lake, YNP, Wyoming, USA - YL17G09_16 | ecosystem: Environmental > Aquatic > Freshwater > Lake > Sediment | place: USA: Wyoming | collected...
AGTAACATGCATCAGATCGGCTGCGCCTTGACCATGTATGCAGATGACCACGACTCTTTCCTCTATCCGGCCGTGTACAACGAAGGTTGGAAGGCCCGGATGGGGCGGTACCCCCAAGGATCAGCCTGGCCGTTCGCCATGAGTGCTTACGTGAGGCATGCCGATGTGGATGCCGGTTTCACAAACATAGAGGCAAGAATGGACTTCATAGATAATGGCGCGGATAGACGCCCCAAGTGTGCGGACTGCGATATCAGTGACGCCTGCAGTGGCGGATGTCCTGCCACCAACCTGCACTTGAAAGGTTCCCTCTTCAGTCGAAGCGCCCTTGAGTGCTTCAACAAGAGACTGTACCGCGAACTTCTCGCCAGAATACCAAAGGAGATGAAGGCTCCAGGCGCGTGACAGCGTTCCCGGACGTCCTGAACGATTGCGCCGTTTTCTGGAATAATGTAGATGCAGGTCCCTGAGGAGAGTAGGAGAGGGCGTGGGTATACGGGGTCGCATGAATAGCTGTATTCATGGGCTGATAAGATATGATGATCGTCAACTTGTGACAAGCGCTCTGGGCGCCCTCGCATTGGCGGCCTGGTGCATAATGCTCCTGCTGCCCGGGACGACGTTAGACAGGATATCCTCATCCATTGTGCTCTTTCCCCGTCTAGCCGACATCGCCTATCAGGGCGCTCGTCTTTCCCAGATATGGACTATGCTGGGCAAAGCCTGTTGGACCGGAGGCTTGATTTTACAGCTTATTACAGCGGTTCTAGCCCTGCTTATCATTCGGCAGTGCCGCGTCCTCACGGTACTTGCAGTGGGCAGCAGAACAGCCAAGCTGCTATCGGGTGCGCTTGTATCCTTCGTGGTGTTGATCTTGGTGGATTTCTTCACCTCCGGGTCGGGAATATATCCGTTCGGCGTTCAGATCCAATACCTCTTGCTGGTTACCTTCGCACTCGTATTTGCCGTGAGGGCAAGCGGATATTGGTGGCGCATTCTGATGGTCACGCTAGTAGCGTGCGTGGTCCTGCAATCGGTATGCGCCGTGTGGCTCTATGCTGCCGGGGTGGACACGTTTGCCTCCACAAGCGTCGGCATTGCTCGGGCAACCGGAACACTAGGAGATCTTAATCCGAATTATCTCTACCCTCTCTGTCTCATGGGAGCATTGTTGCTCATGCCTTTCGCGGCAGGTGTGGACAGATTGCCTCTTCGTCTAGTATACTGGCTAGCCATCGCAGTATTGATAGCCGCACTGCTGCTCACCTTCACACGTGCAGCGGCTATGGGACTGGCGGCGGGTTTGATATGGCTGGCCTACGAGGAACGACGAAACAGACGATACCGTATGCTCGCTGCGCTGGCGCTTGTCGTCATGGCGTCCGTCTTCATGGTAAGGGCGACCGACAAATCAGGACACCTGGGTGTAGACAGGGCAGCACTCGGTCGTGTGCAGATATGGCGCGTATCCACCAAGATCATCCGGGACGACTGGCTGTTGGGAGTAGGATACGGCGAGTACCAGAATGCTCAGATGCGCCATATGGACCCGAAACTGGCGAGTTTCAACCCCATGAATGTGGAGGCGAAAAACCAGGCGCTCACCATGACGGCGTACCACGGAGTGCTCGGGGCCGGTGTATTCCTGCTATTTGTGTATGCCACATGGTCAGCATGCAGAAACGGCAAGAAGGAAGACCTCACTCCCTGGGAACGGCGTATGAAGCGTGGCGTCAAGCTGGCGGGAATCGGGATTCTAGCAGCGGGGCTGACGGACACTCCACTCTACAGCTACGGCCGATTTCCCGGCACATTCGTGTGGCTGGTGTGCCTGGGATTTCTGCTGCACCTGGAGCTACGGAATCATCCTCCCTCCGGCGAGTGGAGATATGCAAAGGCATTCCGTAGAGTGTCACTCATAACGACAGCAGTTGTACTACTGGCAGTGATCTCTGTGGTTACCCTTGGGGTGATAGATGCGCATCGTGCCTCCAGGGTATTCGATGCAAAGATAGATGCGGTCAGGGCGAAACCATCCCGCGTCTCTCTACGTTATGTCCCCAAGGCAATGGAAGACTGCGTCATCGCAAACGAAGACCACTTCTTCTTCGAGCACCGTGGCTACAGCCTGGTGGACATGCACCGGGCATTGCGGGTAAACATACGTGCGGGTAGAGTGAAGCAGGGCGGGAGCACCATCACCCAGCAGCTTGCAAAGAACTTGTTTTTCACAAATGACCGCATAGTTCGCCGGAAAGTGGCGGAACTGATCATGGCAACGAAGTTAGAGCGCAGACTGAAGAAGGACGACATCCTGGAACTGTACCTGAACACCATAGACTTCGGGCTGGGCGCTCATGGAATGGGTCCCGCGGCGCGAGTGTACTTCGGCAAGAATGCCTCAAAGCTCACGGACGCGGAATGCGCCCTCCTCGCCGGTTTGGTGTCGCGCCCGCCGAAGGATGCGCTCACACCGGATCGCGCCAGAGCCGCGCTTAGTCTCACTCTGAGCAGATTGGAAAACGCGAATTACGGCAGATGGACATCCGTGCAGAAGGAGATCGCCAACATGGGAGAGAGCCAATGGCTCACGAGATGTCTGCGTCACGCGCCGACGGCCGTGCGTCACGGCATGTGATAGCAAAGCGACACGGCTTTACGCTGATCGAACTGCTCGTGGCGATGGGCATCGTTGCCGCGCTGTGCGGGTTGCTCATGCCTGTTCTTGCCAAAGTACGCGAGACGTCCAGGCGTTCGAAATGCATGAGTAACATGCATCAGATCGGCTGCGCCTTGACCATGTATGCAGATGACCACGACTCTTTCCTCTATCCGGCCGTGTACAACGAAGGTTGGAAGGCCCCGATGGGGCGGTACCCCCAAGGATCAGCTTGGCCGTTCGCCATGAGTGCTTACGTGAGGCATGCCGATGTTTTCAGGTGCCCGAACGACGATCTGTTTCCGCGGGATATGCAGTTTGCCTGGCCGGGGCCGTCAGACGCAAAGGATCCCTCGAAAACCCGTGTGAGCTACATTTACGTGGGGCTGAACATCTGGGCCGGTCCGGGCAAGCCCTGGACGACAGAACGTTGGCCGGGGTGCCTTCGACGTCTTGCCAAGGCGTCGCCGGATGAAGACACCGATGACGTCTCGAACGACAAAGGATGGGTCGTCAGGGATAAGGACTGGTGGGGGCCGCGCGGCGGCTGGATCACAGTGCATGACCCGTCTGCGTCCGAGGACAGGCCGCTGAACTCCGGCTCGAACGTGCTGCTTCTGGATGGCTCCGCCCGGTGGCACCCCTATTGGGACGATTAGGATCCTCGTGGTCAGAGGCCGCAGTCGGCCTCCCTCCCTGGCCGGTCGGGACGAGCTTCGCCCGAGAGGTTCTGAGCTAACTCGGCGGTTCGGACTCGCGCGGCGCAGAAGCCAATCATCGCGTAGGGGCGACCGGAGGATGAATGGCCGACGTGCGCCCCACACCCCCGTCAGCATGAACCTGGCGACTCTCAGGGCGCACCTCGTCCCGATCAATCGCGACTCGGGGCGCCCCTACCGCATGATCGCGCTGTCCCCTGGTCACCACCTCCCCAGTTCACGGTCTGCCGACGAGCCGTCGGCTCACGAGCGATCTCTGGGAAGCATACATTGTGCAGTTTAATTCTAGGAGTATCTGTGGTAGACAGGCATGTATGCCCGGATCGCCCGTATTCTCGCGCCGCGGAGCAGTGGGTATGACCAGATCATTGGTGCGCCGGTTGATAGCCGCTCTCGGAGTTGTGTCCTGCCTCGCCATCTCTCCGCCTGCGTTTTCCGGGCCGACCATCGGAACGCTCCACCAGAGCTCCGCTGCGGGGGTCAATCGGCGGTTCGAGCTTACGTTCACGCTCACGGACATCCAACCGCACGGCGAAGTCTTCCCCTCGGACGGCAACTTCGGCTACAACCCGTTCCAGCCGGAGACGACGACATCCGGCCCGATTCAGACCGCGCCCGGCGTGAAGGTCTGGGCCGAGATCACCGCGCCCGACGGCTCCACGTTCACGCTGAGCGGCTTCTGGTGCGTGGAATATGAGTTCCTCGGCGACACGTCCTCCGGCTACGAGCGGATCGTGCCGATCAACCACCCGCAGACGGGCGCCGCGGAGCACTGGCACATCAGGTTCATCCCGACGATGGCCGGCTCCTACTCCGCGACGGTCTACGCGGATGATCCTGATCCCTCATCTCCGCCATCAATCGCCACGACCTCGTTCGAGGTCCAAGGCGCGCAGCCCGCGGATCACGGCATCGTCCGGGTCAGCGGCGACGGCAAGACGCTGGAACTCTCCGACGGCACTCCGTACTGCCAGCTCGGCTTCATGATGCCGCAGGGAAGCCCGCCGGTCGCCGATTATCCGGTGCTCAACGGGAAGAAGGGACTCGAGATCCTGGCAGACGCCGGAGGGAACTTCATCCGCAGGTGGCTGGTGAACACGAGCAGGGAGGACATCTACCGCGGGATAAGCTGGCATCAGGGATCGGGCGAGGTCTATGACACCACGGTCGCCAGACGAGGATCGCGCTCGAAGCGGATAACCGGCGGCGCGTCCACGATCACGGCCGTGGACCGGAGCTTCCTCGGATGCCGCCCCATTCACACATATACGGGGAGCATCTGGGTCAAGGCGTCCACCGGCAGCGTCGGGCGACTCCGCATGCGCGTGAACGAGAGCAACGGACCGAGCACGATCGAGCGCAAATCGGCCTGGATGAGCGTGAGCGATCTCGACTGGCAGCAGGTCTCAGTCACGTTCACCACAGCCTCCGACGCGAAGTGGCTTCACTTCAAGCCTCAGTTGGAGGCCGGATCTTCCGGCACATTCTACCTCGACGACATGGACCTCCGAGATACGACTCCGGGCTCGGCGGTGGACTGGAACATGATTCAGAATCCGTCGTTCGAGCAGTGGACGCCGATCCAGCTCGACGTGGCGAACCTCTGGCGCGCGGAGTATTGCCTCTCGAAGTGCGAGCAACTGGGCATCAAGGCGCAGCTCACGCTCTTCGACTACCGGCTGTGGAATACGCCCTCGCCGATCGGGTTCTACTACAACTGGTATGGAGACAGCTTCTGGGGCGCGATGGCATCAGGCGACTGGCAGGAGACGGAATCCGTCAAGCAGGAGAAGCGCATCCTCAGGTATGTGACCGCGAGATACGGCGGCTATCCCAGCCTCGGTTTCTGGGAGCTTACGAACGAGATGTCGCCGGATTTCGCGGAGGTCGCGTATCAGTGGCAGCGGAATACCAGCGAGTATATCCGGTCCATAGACCTCGGATACGGCGGACTCCCGAACCAGAGGCCGGTCACAAACTCATACTGGAGCTCGCCGGCGAGTACGGTCGCATACGAGCAGATTCCGCACATGCAGGTGAGCTCCGTCCATTCGTACATCTACACGAACACGAAGCCCGATCTCAGCAACCGCGTTCCCGGCTGGGGAATTGACGGCATCAGGATTGACGGCACGAGCTTCCAGAGCTGGCCGACCGCGTATCATGCGGCGCTCGATTACGGATCGGTGCTCAGCGAGGACTCACTGATCGCCAGGACCTTCGGCACGCGCCCGAACACGCACTACAGGCTCGGCTACCGGCTCAAGATCGGGAGCATGAGCGGGACCGACCCGAAGGTCCGAGTCGCGTGTTATCGCCACGACGCTCTCGGCGTGGACATCGAGAGCCACGAGCTGAAGACTCTGCCGCCGACGGAATGGGAATATCACAAGATAGTATGGTTCACAGGCCCGGACGATGCGGACGTGGCAGTCCAGTTCGGCCTGATGAACACACGGAGTCTCGAGCTATGGCTCGACGACATGGAGCTGTTCGAAAGCCAGGACGGCGTCAACTGGCGGCAGCTTGTGTATAACTCCGACTGCACGGCCACAGACTTCGGCGATGACGAGCTGATATGGGCCTTGTACAACACGGGGAAGTTTCGCAGCTTCTTCGGCGCAGGCCCGGATGGATACGACAAGGCATGGACCTTCGGCGAGTCAGGGCTTTTCGACTGGTCAACGAGCGCGAAGAACTGGGTCTTCAGCCAGCATGCGAGCGCCGACACGACGGGCATCCATTCGCATAACATGGTCTGGGCGCAGGTCATGGCAAGCGGAGCATTGAACAGCCCCTGTTACTGGTTTTCGTACGAGTACATGCTGGCTAAGGCTGCCGCCGGGATAGACGTCTACACGCCGACCTGGAAAGGCGTTTCCCAGTTCATTCAGCAGCTTCCGTTCAAATCCGATTCGCAGATCATCGCGACCGAGCCGTTCTTCAGCGAGGTTTCCGGCATCACGAGCACGGATTCGAGCATCCGACTGGTCGGCCGGAAGAAGGAGAACTCGGCGTATTTCTGGGTTTCGAACCTCACGAACACCTGGGCGAACCGGATTCAGCGCGGGAATCCGGCTGTTCCCATCTCAGCGACTCTCAGCGTCCCCGGATTCGCTCCGGGAAGTTACACTCTGCGCAACTACGACAGCTACACGGGCGCTCTGCTCTCGACCCAGACGGTCTCCATCGCAGGAAGCGGAGTGCTCGCGGTGCACGTCACCGATCTCGCGACCGATACGGCGTTCATCGTGACGCCCGAAGCCCCTCGAAAGCTGCACCCGCTGTTCCTGCCCGACGGCGCTTCGGTCGAAGTGCCCGATGCGGTGGTGGTGTCCGACTCGTACGACGAGCCGGGCGTCTATGTGGAGGTTCCATCGCGGGCTTGGGGTGTGAAGGTCGTCCCGCCGCTCGGCGTCCTGACTTTGCGTGGAGATCAGCACTCGATCAAGGGAACGATGCGGACCGATGGCGGAAGTCGCTGCATCGAGATTCCGCCGGACGGAGAGTTCGAGCTGATCTCGACGGGACTCCCGCCGAAACCCGTGGCGATCGTGCCGAACAAGCAGTTCGGAGGGACGGCGCCGGGACAGCACGCGCCGAAGCTCAAGGACGGCATCGGACTCTACAACGTCGGGCTGCTCGTGACGAGCTTCGGGAAGGTCACGGGTGTCGGCGACGGATTCTTCTACATGGATGACGGATGCCTCCTCCAGGATGGTTCGGGGCATAGTGGGATTCGGGTGGAGATCTCCGAGACCCCCGCATGGCTCGATATCGGGCACTACGTCATCGTGACCGGCATCAGCTCGACGGCGGTCGTCGGCAGCCGTGTGGTGCGGTGTCTCCGCCCACGCAACTCGGCGGACATATCCGCCTCGTAAACCCGAAATTCGAAATTCCCGCTGCGGGCTTCGTGCTTCGAGTTTCGGATTTCCCGCACCCGCAACTTCGCACCGACTGAAGGAGAAACCCTGCTTGGCGGGCAATCCAGCAGTTGGGGGTGCAGGCAGTGCGAGCATATGACATCATCCTCAAGAAGCGGGACGGCGGACACCTAGCGTCGGATGAGATCGGCTTCATCGTCAAGGGCTGCGTCTCCGGCGAGATGCCCGATTCGCAGATGGCCGCGTTCCTGATGGCCGTCTACTTCCGCGGGATGAGCGCCGCCGAGACCGCCGACCTGACGATGGAGATGGTGCGCTCCGGACGGACCCTCGATCTCAGCTCGATCCCCGGAATAAAGGTTGACAAGCACAGCACCGGCGGAGTCGGCGATAAGACGACGCTGGTAATGATTCCGCTCCTCGCGGCGGCGGGGATCCCGGTCGCGAAGATGTCCGGCCGAAGCCTCGGGCACACCGGCGGGACTCTCGATAAGCTGGAGTCAATCCCCGGGTTCTCCACGTCACTCTCGCCGGAGGAGATGGTCGCTCAGGTAAAGCGGATCGGGGCGGCCATCGCGGGTCAGACCGCCGATCTCGTGCCCGCGGATAAGAAGATCTACGCACTGAGAGACATCACCGCGACCGTAGATTGCGTGCCACTGATCGCGGCGAGCGTGATGAGCAAGAAGATCGCCTGCGGGGCCGACGCCATCGTGCTCGATGTAAAGGCCGGGTGCGGCGCGTTCGTGAAGACGGTCCCGGAGGCGATGCGCCTCGCCCGGGCGATGGTCGAGATCGGGAATCAGGTCGGACGGAAGACGGTCGCAGCGATCACGGACATGGAGCAGCCGCTCGGACGAGCGGTCGGAAATGCGATCGAAGTCAAGGAAGCAATCGAGACATTGAAGGGTCGTGGGCCGGACGATCTCGTCGAGCTGTGCGTCGTGCTCGGAGGGATCGCGCTCGTGCTCGGCGGGAATGTGTCTTCGCGCAAGGAAGGCGAGCGGATCATCCGGGAGATGCTCGCCGACGGTCGAGGCGCTTCGAAGCTCCGCGAGATCATTGAGGCGCAGGGCGGTGATCCGTCGGTCCTCGATGATACTTCGCTCCTTCCGACCGCGCCGATCGTTCTCCGGATTCCTTCGCCGAAGTCGGGCTACGTCACTCGATTGGATGCGATGGGAGTAGCGTGCGCGGCGACGGCTCTCGGCGCGGGACGAGGATCGGCGGGCGCGAAGCCGGACCTCGCGGTTGGAGTGTATCTGCACAAGAAGATCGGCGATCGCGTCGCGGAGGGTGATCTTCTCGCGGAGATACATGCGCGGGATGATGAGTCGGCGCGGGAGGCGGAGTCGCTCGTGCTGGGGGCGTATTCGTTCGGCGAGAAGCCGGCCCCGAGGGCGCTGGTGCATGAGATCATGAATGGTTGATCGTCGGACGGTTCATGGTTGGAGTCTGTCCTCGGCTCAGTGCCGTCAGCCATGATTGGGACAAGAAAGGAGACGGTGATGCAGAACGACCTTGACAGGGCCAAGAAGGAGTTCACCAGGCTGGTGGCTGAGGATTTCGGCTCCCAGAAGATGCTCGATTTCGTGATCCACATCTGGGAGAACGCCGACTTGAGCCCGGATGACGCCGGTTGGGTGCTCTGGAATATCTGCGATCAGTATGCACTCGGAAGAGCGAACGACCCAATCACCCAGCACAGGTATCAGTCCGAGTTCTTCGAGTTGGTCAAGCGCAGCTTCCCGGAGCGGGCGCACTGGGTGGTTTGCGACGGGACCCAGGCTAACGGGCAAATCCGTGGCGGCTTCCTGGATTTCTGGTGGGGGTGCTACCAGTTCGCGAACGACAACGCCCCGCGTGTCGCGGAGAACCGGGGCGCGCGTTTTGAAGCCCACAGGGCCAACGCGGGCTCACATATGAAGTTCGGCGAGCTTGAGCGTGCGGGGTCGGCACTGGAGGCAATGGCCGCCCTGCTTGAAGAGGACGCTGAGTGGCCAAGTCTGGAGTTCGCGAGCGTCACCTACGTATCCTTGCTGGTCGAGTTCTATGGGGCGACCGGGCAGACCGGCAAGGTGGAGGAAACGGGAGAGAACCTCGAGAGAATGCTCGACGACTGGCTTCAGCGAGTAGGTGACGCAAAGATCGTGGGACTCGAAGAGAAGCCTCTGTTTGGAAGCTGGCAGGCGATCAATGCAGACCGGCCACCGGCTGCGGTTTTCGTTGGAGTGCACGATGCCGCCTGCGAATTCGCCAAGGCCGGCAGGTTTCCCGCCGCTGAGCGGCTGTTCCGCATTCTGCAGGATCGTGGCCGGACAATGACTGACTATGGCGAGGCCCTTTTCCTGCTGTCATGCTGGCGAAACGGGCGCAGCAAAGATGAGATCATTCGGATGCTCAGCCGGTCGAAAAAGATAAGCCCGGAGTATCTTGTGCACATCGCGCCGGAGATGGCGGATGTTGTGAGGAATTCGCCGGGATGAATCCCGGCGCTGGGGTGAATCCCAGCGCTAGGTTCACGAACTCCGCTGAAGCGGACTCAGATATGGGGAGGCGTAAGTGAAAGCACTGCCGGCCATTGTTGTTCTGCTGTTTCTACTCGCACAGATCTGTCAAGGAGAGGAATCGAGCATGTCCACCGCAACCATCAAGGTCAAGCCGGACCAGGTCATCGGCACGATCAATCCGAACATCTACGGGCACTTCACCGAGCATCTCGGCGGGGTGATATATGACGGCATCTGGGTCGGCAAGGACTCGAAGGTGCCGAACGTAGACGGGATTCGGAAAGACCTCGTTGAGTGGATGAAGCGCATCAGCCCGCCGGTCATCCGCTGGCCGGGCGGGTGCTTCGCG
>Ga0315284_10017648_pt1 | contig 10124 bp, 10 predicted proteins | sample YL17G09_16_MG_FD_203696 | JGI IMG/M metagenome (GOLD analysis project Ga0315284, IMG submission 203696) | Sediment microbial communities from Yellowstone Lake, YNP, Wyoming, USA - YL17G09_16 | ecosystem: Environmental > Aquatic > Freshwater > Lake > Sediment | place: USA: Wyoming | collected...
CCCTCGAACGAAGTTCGACACTCGCCGCCTCCCCGCGCTCCTGCCGGTTCAGATCCTTTTCCTCCAGCAGGGAGGGGTCGCCATCCAGGGCTGCCAGGAAAGGTTCTACTTCCAGGTCCAGGTACTGAACGTAACTGCGCAGAAAGCCTCGCGCCTGGACAGGCGAGGGGAAGATATCAAAATTCCCCTTGTCCATTGCCTCCACATAGCGCAGACGGATGTGCAGGGCGGTCGCCGCCTGCTCCACCGTGATCCGGCGCGTCTCGCGCGCCTGGCGCAAATGTTGACCTATTAATTCCGACGTACGCGGTTCAACCATCACGCTCAATTATACCCGTATGGGCAGAGCAGACGCCCTGTAGAGACGCAAAATATTGCGTCTCTACTGAGCAGACGCCCGCCGATAGCGGACTTATTGAAATCGCATGATGTGGGCGGATATCTCCCTCTCCCGTCGGGAGAGGGGGATCGAGCAAGGCTCGATTCGGGGGTGAGGGAATGCGGACGCCACCCTTCGGTGGGCTTACCGATGGTTATATCAGTCAGCAGATTCAGCCGCAGGCTCTACTTCAGGCTCTGCCTCGGGCTGTGCAGCCTCAGATGAAGGTGCGGGCGCAGCGGGTGCAGGCGCAGCAGGTGCAGCCTCGGCCTGTACAGCAATGGCTTCACCTTCGCGGTAAACGAATACTTTGATGGACGGGATCAGGTCGACCGTGAGGCGGATGTTGACCTTGAACTCGCCCAGGGTGCGTATGGGTTGGACATCGATCTGGCGGCGGGCAACTTCCACCCCCAGCTTGTCCTTGATCGCATCCGCGAGCATCTGGTTGGTCACCGAGCCATACAGCTTGCCGGTCTCGCTGGCCTTCATGGTGAAGTTCACAATCGCACCGTTCAGGCGCTGCGCCACCGCATCCATTTCCTTGTTGATGATGGCTCGTTGTACCGTTGCACGCGACTTGATGTGCTCCACTTGCTTGAGCGCACCGAGCGTCGCCAAAACGGCCATGCCCTGCGGAATTAAATAATTACGGCCGTACCCATCGGCGACTTTCTTGACATCGCCTGCACGGCCCAGTTTGTAGACATCTTTTAACAACAGAACTTTCATTTTTTCACAAGCCCTTTCTTTGTTCAGTAAGCGGCGGTACAGATCACCGCTTCGGCGGTACAGAACACCGCTTCGGCGGTATAAACCACCGCAAGCCCGCTAGCAGCGGATCGCTCTCAGTTCGAGCGGGCGTCTGCACGGTTAGCCCACCTTAGATGGGCATCCCCAGAGTATCGCTCAGGCGAAGGGTACAACGCATAAGCGGGTCGCTCATAAATCGAGCGTGTCACTCTCAGTTCGAGCGGGCGGATTTTACCACAAATAGGCCGGTTGGCAAGAGCGGGCGGGCACCCAATGATGTATAATCAGGGCGAAATGGAAATTACCTGGTTTGGTTTATCTTGTTTCCGGCTGACCGAGCGCGGGCTGGCGACGGTGGTCACCGACCCGTACGACCACGAGGCAGCCGGTTTTTCTCCCCTCAAGCTGCGTGCCGACATCGTCACCGTCAGCCACGATGCGCCCGGTCACAACTTCACCTCGGGTGTGAAAGGTTTCAGCCATCTGATCACCGGCCCCGGCGAGTTCGAGATCGGCGGTGCGTTCATCACCGGCGTGCAGACCAACGGACACAAACGCGATGCCGACGAGTCGCGCAACACGCTGTATGTTTTCGAATACGAAGGCGTGACGGTGGCGCACCTGGGTGACCTACGGCGGGTGCCATCCCAACAGGAGATCGAGGCGCTGGGAACGGTTCACATTGCGCTGGTGCCGGTGGGTGGGGGCGGCGGGTTAAACGCCGCCAAGGCTGCCGAGGTGATCAGCCTGCTCGAGCCGGGGTATGTGATCCCTATGCACTACGGCCTGCCGGCCTGCGCTATCAAACTGGCTCCGCTGAGTAAATTCCTCAAGGAAATGGGCCTGGCGGGGGGTGAACGCGGCCAACACGAAGCACTGCCATCCTTGAAAGTCACGCGCAGCTCGGTCCCGGATGAGACGAAAGTGGTCGTGTTGGAGCACGAACATGCCTGAAAAGGAATTGTTGGTTAAATTATTAATGACCTGGGATATTATGCCAGGCCGCGAGCAGGACTATTTCGAGTTTGTCGTGCGCGAATTCCTGCCAGGCATGCAGAACCTGGGCCTGGGGCCCAGCGATGCCTGGTTTACCGTGTTCGGCAGCCAGCCGCAGATCATGGTCGCGGCGCAGATGGATTCTCAGGCTGCCTTGGAAGAGCTGCTGCGTTCGCCCGAATGGTCCACCCTGACGGGCCGTTTATTAGATTACGTGATCAATTTCCAGCAGAAGATTGTCGAAGCGCGGTCGGGATTTCAGATGTGATCCCCATCCTCGAGCCAGCAAGGGCGGGGTCTCGGGGCGAGGGTCCGCCTCCGGTGGTCTGTACCCGCCCACGCCCCTCCTTCGCCCTTCCCCTCCTCAACTGGTATTCGCAGCACGCCCGTTCCCTGCCCTGGCGGCGGGTAGACCCCACCCGGGGCGCACATGACCCCTACCGCGTGTGGGTCTCCGAGATCATGCTCCAACAGACCCGCGTCGAAACCGTCATCCCGTACTTCGAGCGCTGGATGGAGCGCTTCCCGACGATAGCCGCGCTGGCAGCCGCCTCGCAGCAAGAGGTGCTGGCTGCCTGGGAGGGCCTGGGGTACTACAGCCGGGCGCGCAGCCTGCAGCGTGCCGCCCAGATCATCGTGCTCGAATATGGCGGGCAGCTGCCGGGCGATATTTCCAAGCTTCGCAAACTGCCGGGCGTTGGCCGTTATACCGCTGGAGCGATTGCATCCATGGCCTTCGGCCTGGACCAGCCCGCCCTGGATGGCAACATCCGCCGCGTGCTAGCCCGCCTGTTCAACGTGACCGAGGATGCCCGTTCGTCCACTGGGGAGCGCCGCCTGTGGGAGCTGGCTGCCCAGCACCTCCCGCCCGCCCGCGCCGGAGACTACAACCAGGCCTTGATGGACCTCGGCGCAACCCTGTGTACGCCGCGCACTCCGGACTGCCCACACTGCCCGCTGGCGGATAGCTGCCAGGCGTGGGCGTTGGGTGTGCAGGAACAGCGCCCGGTGACCAAACCCAGGCCTGCCATCCCGCACTACACCGTCACAGCCGCCGTCATCCAGAAGGATGGCCTTTTTCTGATCGCCCAGCGTCCCGAGCAAGGCCTGTTGGGCGGGCTGTGGGAATTCCCAGGCGGCAAAGTAGATCCAGGCGAGGAACTGCCCACCTGCCTGCGCCGCGAGATCTGTGAGGAGCTGGGCGCGGAGATCAACGTGGGCGAGCTGCTGGGCGTTTACCGGCATGCCTATACCCACTTCCGCATTACCCTGCATGCCTTTCACTGCACGCTGCGGACGCCCCAAGAGCGGGCTTACCGGCGGACGCCCCTACCCCCGCCTGAGGCGCAGCCTCAGGCCCCGCGCCCAATCCAGGCCGCCGATATCCGCTGGGTGAAACCGGAAGAGCTTGTCGATTACCCGATGGGCAAGATCGACCGGCAGATTTCCAAATATCTTGGGTCTAAACATGAATAACAACCAGCATATCCCTCACCCCCCACTGCTTGTAGACGCTCACGAAGACCTGGCCTGGAACATGCTCGTTCTCGGGCGGGACTATACCCGCCCGGTGAACGAGACCCGCCTCCGCGAACAGGGGTCGGACATCCCGAGCCTTATGGACGATACCCTGCTGGGCTGGCCCGAATACCAGCGCGGCCGCGTGGCGGTCATATTCAGCACCTTGTTCGCCTCCCCGCGCCGTCACGGCGAAGGTGATTGGGATTTCCATACTTACGCCAGCATTGATGAAGCCTATCGCCTCTACCAGGCCCAGTTGGATGCTTACCACCGCCTGACCGATGATCACCCCGATCAGTTCCGCCTGCTCCACACTCGCCGCGACCTCGACGAAGTCCTGGCGAAATGGCAGGATTTAGAGACGCAAGATATTGCGTCTGTACACCCGCAAGATTTTGCGTCTGTACAATGCGCCGGCAGCCCCCCAATTTCCGCCAGTTCTTCAGTAAGCCCGCTATCAGCGGGCGTCTGCAACGCTCCCGTTAGCCTGTGTGTGCTCATGGAGGGGGCCGAGGGGGTGCGCTCTCCGCGTGAGCTGGAGGAATGGTGGGCGCGCGGCGTGCGCATCATCGGCCCGGCATGGGCCGGCAACCGCTACTGCGGCGGCACGGGCGAGCCCGGCCCCCTGACCAGCGAAGGCTATGCCCTGCTCGAAGCCATGGCCGACCTGGGCTTCGGCCTCGACCTCAGCCACATGGATGTAAAATCCGCTTTACAGGCGTTGGATGCCTTTCCTGGCACGATCCTTGCCTCGCATGCCAATGCCGCCAGGCTGCTCAAAGGCCTGGATTCCAACCGCCACCTGCCCGATGATGTCATCCGCGGGCTGATCGAGCGTGACGGTGTGATCGGCGTGGTCCCGTATAACCGCTTCCTCCTGCCCGGCTGGAGCAAAAGCGACCGGCGGGAGGCTGTCAGCCTGCAGTACGTGGTGGCGCAAATTGATACCCTGTGCCAGATGGCTGGCGACGCCCTGCATGTGGGCATTGGCACCGATTTCGACGGCGGTTTCGGCCTGCAGTCGGTCCCGCCCGAGCTCGACACCATCGCGGACTTGCACAAGCTGGCCCCCTTGCTGTCTGAAAAAGGTTACACACAAGCCGACATCGCCGCCATCTTTGGGCAGAACTGGATCGACCGGCTGCAGCATATTCTTCCTGGAGGTTGATTGGCTGAATGAACAATCCTGAAATTAAAAATATGGCGGAATCTGCCCCGCGGATTTCCAATGGGCGCACGCTCCGCATCCGCCTGGGCCTGATCGTCTCCATCCTGGGCTTGTTGATCTTCCTGTTGGGCGCTGAGCCGGGCCTGTTCGGCCTGGACCGCAGTCCGGTGACTGGCTTCGTGCAGATCGCCGTGTTCCTGGTCGGGTTGGGGATCATCAACCTGGGAGGCTATATCAGCCTGAATACGTTATGGGATGGCACCCCGAAATCGATCGTTTATGATATCGGCTTGCGGCTGGTTGCCACCGGCTATGTGATCGCGGTTGCCAGCGGGATGGCGGATGTGTTCGGTTTCGGCAGCCAGAGCCTGCCTGCCGTGCCGCGTTTTGGCGCCTGGCAAAAGATCGGGGTGAGTAGCGGACAGTTCGTGATCGCCGTGGGATTCTTGATGATGATCCTTTATCCGCGCTGGATGAGGTTCCTGGGCCTGAAGGGTATCCGGCAGATTAAGATCACCTCCGGACGGATCAAAAATAGCCGGTCAAGGAAAAGCCATGGAGATTAACTTTCGTATTTCATGACTTTATGATATATTCATTGAAGGTGTAAGGTAGAGAGACAATATCTTATGTATGGAGAATGAAGATGACCAAGTTAATCCACATCGGGGGCATCGGAAAAGCTTACGAAAAGAAGCTCAATGGTGGCGGTCTCTATTCTATGCAGGACCTGCTGGATAAAGGCGCGACCGCCAAAGGCCGCAAGGCAATCGCGGAGAAAACAGGTATCAGCGATGCCTTGATCCTGAAGTGGGCCAATCGTGCAGACTTGTTCCGAGTCATTGGGATTGGAGATCAATATGCCGATCTGTTGGAAGCTGCCGGGGTTGATACCGTTCCCGAGTTAGCCCAGCGGAAGGCTGATACCCTTTTCCAGAAACTGGTTGACACCAATAACGCCAAGAAACTGGTCAGAAAATTACCGGCCCTGTCGCAAATTAAAGACTGGGTTGTACAAGCCAAGAAGCTGCCAAGGCTGCTAACCTACTGAAAACGAATGAATGATAACAACGACCCGGATTCCCCGCTCTCTCCAGCCCAGCCGGCCGAGGAGATACCCGATTGGGTGAAAGCCCAAATGCCGGAAGCTGAGCGGTTTTCTGTATCGCCGCTTCCCGCTGAGCCGCAGGCTGACCCCGACGGAGAGCCCGCTGAAAGCGACGGTGTAGGCGGGCCAAGGCGGGCCAAGGCGGGCCAAGGCGGGCCGAACGCCCGAACGCCCGAACGCCCGAACGCCCGAACGCCCGTTCACCTGCGTCGTCCCCCGGTAAGCCCGCTCTTGGGGCGTCCGCCTCAGCCGAAAGCTGTGACCCTGGCGGAAAAGCACAAAGCCCGCCGGCAGACCTCCCGCCGCCTGTTGTTCCAGGCGGGCGACAGTGAGCCCGTTATCAACGGGGGTCTGCAGAGTTCCGCAGCCCAGGAAGCTCCCGTGGAGGCGCAGTACGAGCGGACGCCCGCCAAGGGCGGGCTTACCGAAGAGACACAAAATCTTGTGTCTGACCCACAATATCTTGTGTCTAACGTTGGAATGGCGCAGGCCGCCAACGGTTCGAGCGTGGCTGCGCCTCCCCAGAACGCGTTCCTCCAGAAGGTGCGTGCTTATGCCCAGCGGACGTGGCCGCGCATGCGCCCGTACCTGTGGCGCGGCCGGGTTGCCCCGGCCTTCTGGACGGTCGCCAGCGTCTTCTCCCTGGTGGTCAACATCATCCTGGTCGTCGCCCTGATCCTGCTGGGACGGCCGTTGTTCTTCCTGAAGAAAACAGTCGTCTCCGAAAAGCTGATCAACGGCCTCTACTACAATTTTGTATTGATGGATAAGGCCCACATCCAGACTACCATCACGGTCAGCGATACCATCCAGGTCAACGACACCATCCCGGTCGTGTTCGACCTGGTACTCTCGCAGAAAACTGTGGTGACCCTGACCGATAGCACGCCCATTAAAGGCGCCACCATTTACCTGAACGGGCAGGCTGTGCCGCTCGATTTGGTCCTGCCCCAGGGCACCAAGCTGGGCATCCAAATGAACCTGACCGTGCCTGTCAAGCAGGAAGTGCCGGTGGTGCTCAACGTGCCGGTGAACCTGCAAATACCGGTCGACATCCCACTCGACCAGACCCAGCTCCACCAGCCCTTTGTGGGTCTGCAGCAGGTGCTCTCACCTTTCCGCCAGCTGCTGAGCGATGTACCCGATTCGTGGAGCGAAGTGTGCAAGGGATCGCTGAAGCCTTTCTGCGTCCTGCTGCGCTTCAAATAATCTCCCGCAGGAGCTTGAATGCCTCCTTCTAGCCAAAATATTACCAAGCTGACCCTCTCGAACGGCCTGATGGTCCTGCTCAAAGAGATCACCAACGCTCCCATCATCAGCCACTGGGTCTGGTACCGCGTCGGCTCGCGGGATGAGCCCACCGGACTCACCGGCATCTCACACTGGACCGAGCACATGCAGTTCAAGGGCACGCCGCATTTTCCGGCCAAGGTGCTGGATAAGGCCATCGCCCGTGACGGCGGGTATTGGAACGCGTTTACTTTTCTGGATTGGACCACCTATTTCGAAACCATGCCCGCCGACAAGATCGACCTCTCCATCCAGCTGGAGGCCGACCGGATGCAGAACAGCCTGTTCGAGCCGGATGAGGTGGCCTCCGAGCGCACCGTGATCATCTCGGAACGACAGGGCAGCGAGAACGAGCCCACCTTCCGCCTGGGGGAGGAGGTGCAGAATACTGCCTTCCGCGTGCATCCCTACCACCACGAGATCGTCGGCGATATGGCTGATCTGCACCTGATCCAGCGCGACGACCTGTACCGCCACTACCGCAGCTACTACACGCCCAACAACGCCGTGCTGGTGGTGGCAGGCGATTTCGAGACCGAGGCCATGCTGAAGCGCATCCGCGAGCTGTTCGAGCCGGTCCCGTCCGGGCCGCAGACGCCGCGGACGCCCACCGAAGGTGGGCTTACCGACGGAAAGCCCGCTGAAAGCGACGGTGGCGTTCACCGGCGGGGTGCCCCCTCGGTAGAGACGCAAAATATTGCTGTAGAGACGCAAAATATTGCGTCTCTACAAGGCGGGCGTCTGCAGCGCCTGGTGCGCCTCGAGCCGCCGCAGACCGGCGAGCGCCGCGTGACCGTGGAAGGCCCCGGCGAAACTACCTACGCCCAGGTGGTTTACCACGCCCCGCAGGGCCAGCACCCCGATTTCTTCGCCTTCACCGTGCTGGACAGCCTGCTCTCAGGCCCCAGCAGCCTCAACATGTTCGGCGGCGGCATTTCAAACAAGACTTCCCGCCTGTACCGCGCCCTGGTGGAAAAGGAGCTGGCGGTCGGAGTGTCCGGCGGGTTATCCGCGACCATCGATCCTTTCCTGTACACGATCAACCTGACCATCCATCCCCAGCGCCCCGCCTCGGATGCGCTCCAGGCCATGGATGACGAGATCAAGCGCCTGCAAGACGCTCCCCCGCCGTCCGATGAGGTGGCCCGCGCCGTCAAGCAAGCGCGCGCCTTGTTCGCCTACGGCAGCGAGAGCATCACCAACCAGGCTTTTTGGCTGGGTTTTGCCGAAATGTTCGCCACCTACGATTGGTTCCTAACCTATCTCGACCGGCTGGCCGAAGTGACGCCCGAGCAGGTGCAGCGTATTGCCCAGACCTACCTGCGCCCGCAGAACCGCGTGCTGGGCATCTATCTGCCCACACAAGAAAATGCGGACGCCCCAAGAGCGGGCTTACCGGCGGACGCCCCAAGAGCGGGCTTACCGGCGGACGCCCCAAGAGCGGGCTTACCGGCGGACGCCCCAAGAGCGGGCTTACCGGCGGAAAATGGGGTAGATTCATGAACCCAACGCAGGCCCTGCCCGGCCCGGACGACATCACCCGCATACAGCTGCCCAATGGGATCATCGTCCTGGCACGCGCTAATTTCAACAGCCCCTCGGTAGTGATCAACGGCTACCTGGAAGTCGGCAGCCTGTTTGACAGCGATGAAAAACTCGGCCTGGCCGATTTTACAGCCTCCGCCTTGATGCGCGGCACCCAGGCGCGTAATTTTCAACAGGTTTACGATGCGCTTGAGTCCGTCGGCGCCAGCCTGGGCTTTGGCGGGAGCACGCATTCCAATGCCTTTTTCGGGCGCTCCTTGACCGAAGACCTGCCCCTGCTGCTCGACATATTGGCCGAGGCGCTGCGCCGGCCAGTTTTCCCGCCCGAGCAGGTGGAACGCCTGCGCGCCCAGCTGCTCACCAGCCTGGCGATCCGCGCCCAGGATACCGGCGAGATGGCCTCCATGAATTTCGACCAGATCGTTTATGCCGGGCATCCCTACAGCCGCCCGGACGATGGCTACCCCGAGACGGTGCAGGCCATCCGCCGCGACGACCTGGTTGAATTTCGGCAGCTGTCTTACGGGCCGCGCGGCATGGTGGTTGCGCTGGTGGGGGGTGTCGATCCCGCCCGCGCCGTCGAACAGGTCGCCCAGGCGCTCGGGGACTGGCAGAACCCGTCCCAGCCTGAGCCGCCGGCCCTGCCGGAATGGGTACCCCTGGAAAAGTTAGAAACCCGCCGCGTGGCCATTCCCGGCAAGAGCCAGGCCGATATCCTGCTCGGGACGGCCGGGCCAGCCCGCAGCGCCCCCGATTTCCTGGCCGCAAACCTGGGGAATAATATCCTCGGGCAGTTTGGGATGATGGGCCGCATCGGCGAAGTGGTGCGTGAGCAGGCCGGCCTGGCCTATTATGCTACCAGCAGCCTGGGCGGGGGCGAAGGCCCCGGGCCGTGGTACGTGGCGGCCGGGGTCGATCCGGCCAATATTGACCAGGCAATTGAGCTGATCCGCTCAGAGATTGGCCGGTTCGTGAACGAGCTGGTGACCGAAGACGAGCTGTCCGACAGCCAGGCCAACTACATCGGGCGCATGCCGCTCTCGCTCGAAACGAACGCCGGCGTGGCTGGCGCGCTGATCAACATGGAGCATTATGCCCTGGGCCTGGATTACTACCGCCGCTACCCCGGCCTGATCCGTTCCATCACCCGCCAGGATGTGCTGGACGCCGCCCGCCATTACCTGCATCCCGACCGCCTGGGCATTGCGGTGGCAGGCCCGTAGGGGGGGCGCACGTATCCGGATATCGTACGGGGCGGGGGTGACCCCGCGGACGCCCACCTTCGGTGGGCTTACCGATACAGCCAATGAAGTGCATCTGCGTCATTCGTTGGAGAGATCTATGATTTACCTGCTTGCACAAAA
>Ga0315284_10017650_pt1 | contig 10123 bp, 12 predicted proteins | sample YL17G09_16_MG_FD_203696 | JGI IMG/M metagenome (GOLD analysis project Ga0315284, IMG submission 203696) | Sediment microbial communities from Yellowstone Lake, YNP, Wyoming, USA - YL17G09_16 | ecosystem: Environmental > Aquatic > Freshwater > Lake > Sediment | place: USA: Wyoming | collected...
CACTTTTGTCCCCACATGAGCGAGACAATACTCATCAGACATGCTCCCGTGCATCACAAGATAGACTCCGGCATAAGCCGACTTCGCGAATATGACCGAACACACGAGATTAAGGTAAGAGTCTGCAGAACCGCGGTCGGTGGAACGCTGGGCGCCTGTGAATACCACGGGTTTGGTGAGCCCGCGCAGGAGGAACGACAACGCGGCAGCAGAGTAACCCATCGTATCAGTCCCGTGGGTGACGACGACGCCCGCAGACCCGGAATTGAGTTCCTTGGCGACAGCCGCAGCAACCTCAACCCAACGGGCTGGAGTCATATCCTCACTCATCACATTCATGATAGACTCAGCCCTGATGTTAGCCAACCCACCGAGCTCAGGCATGCTCTCCAACAAATCCGAGGCCGAGAACGCGGCATTCACGCCGCCAGTCCGATAATCCAATTTCGACGCTATCGTACCGCCAGTCGAGAGAATGGAGACCACAGGCTTGGAGGAGTCATTATCTATGTGGCTGGTAGACGCAGACTGCAACGGCTGATGCTTCTCAAGGACGCGAATACCCTCAATCTTCGAACACGACAGCCCCAAATCATAGCCGCTATCAAGCTTCAATGTTATGTAATCACTGGCCGTCAACTGCGGCCGAGGCATCAACACCCCAATATAGATTTTACCCTCGCATTTTACTTCAACCTTATCCCCTGGCTTAGCTTCTGAGACCATCTTCTGAATTCCTCGGTTAAGTCATCATCGAAACCGACTAAAATAACAGTGAACTTAGGATTAAATGCGGCGATAGACTCCACCATCGCCCCTGCCGCATCAGACTTAGAGACTCCCCCCACCCCACAGTCCATACCAGGAAAAGCCAATGAGGAAACACCCAACTCATCAGCCTTCCGCAAGGCAGCGAGAGTCGCCAACCCCACGTTCCCGACACCAATACGCTCCGCAGGCTCAACCATCGTCGGCGCATGTATCCACATAATGCGGCATAAGCCGCATTATGACTTGCATGGTCGCAGGAGGGAATCGACATCCACTTTAACACAGACATCAGGGTATCCAGCCGACCATGCAATGACGTACTTGCATGACATACTACCAGCAGACGTTACGACAGCAGAACCCATGGGAATAGGAGCCTGAGCAACAGCCTCCTCCTCGACAACCCGCCCACGAGCTCTTCGGATAGCCAAAGCCACCCCACCCCCCATGAGACCATGAGAATTCGCAGGATTCACGATGGCATCAGCCTCAACGCGAGTCAGATCGCCACAAAGAACTAGAATGCCAGCCATACGTCATTATTATAGAGTATTTGCATATTATTAGACCATGGTAAGAAAGTGCAGCACATGCGGCAAGGAAGCCATATCAAGGTACAGCGAGTTCAACTGCCCAAACTGCGGAGAAAGCAAGGTAGTAAGATGCGAATCCTGCAGGACGCTAGCAACCCACTACACATGCAACAAATGCGGCTTCAGCGGCCCATAGACTTATGAAGGTCCTAAAGGTAGACTCCAAAGCGCCGAATCCGACGGCCATACAGCTTGCAGCAGACATACTTCTTGAGGGGGGCGTCATCGTCTACCCCACAGACACCGTCTACGGAATAGGCTCAATACTAAAGGAAGAACAGATAAAGCGGATATTCTCGATAAAAGGCAGAGACTACAAGAGCCCGCTGAGTGTCGCGTTCGCCAACATAAAAGAAGTTAGGCACTACGCGGAGGTGAGCGGCGAGCAGGAGGCTCAGATACTTAAGGAGCACAAGGACGGAATGACCTACATCCTGAACAAGAAAAAGACCATCCCAGACTACGTGACCGCAGGCCTGCCCACAGTCGGGGTTAGGATACCTGATGATGAAGTATGCAGGCAGCTGATTAGGCTAAGCGGCCCCATCATAACGACTAGCGCCAACCCAACTGGAAAGCCGGCACCGACGAGTGTAAAGGAACTGGACGAGACAATAGGCAACCAAGTCGACCTCGTATTAGACGCAGGCCCCACGAAATACAAGAAACCATCAACCGTAAAGGACCTGACGAAAGACAACAGGATAATACGGAGTTAGAGTGTAGGGTAACCTGTTGTGGCAGACGTATCTACCGCTAATCTTAGATGTAAGTTCCTTAATTTGCCTTTAGACCTTACCAGTATTTTGGCGTGCTCATCGGGCTTAGCTTGCAGCATTGGCTTTTTATGTCGAAGCCGATACAAGATGCGTTGCATGCCCGGTTTGTCTTAAACCTGCATTTGTTTGCCATATTCCACCCCTAAGGAAAGATAATACGGTTGAACTGCTATAAAAACCCGCAAGATTCGTCAATTCACAGGAATTCGATGCTATAGTCGATTGCCGTGGCAGAATGGGTGATTCTGCCGATGGAAATCCAGTCCACGCCTAGGCGGCCGTATTGTCTGATGGTCTTCATGTTAACGCCGCCTGAAACCTCAAGTAGAACCCTCTTACGTAAGCCACGCCACCTCATCTCATCGATAGCCTCCCGTATCTCAGCCGGACTCATATTGTCGAACATGACCATATCAGCCCCCAAGTCAGCAGCCAACACCGCATCAGCGGAGGAGGTGACCTCAATCTCGACCCGGGACTTGACCTTAGAGTCTGCAGCCGCAGCAAGAGCCTTCCTAACGTCATTGTCGAACAACACCATGTGATTGTCCTTGAGGAGAATCATATCATAGAGGCCGAAACGGTGCGTCACACCGCCCCCTAAGACAACCGCCTTCTTCTCGAAGTACCGCAGGCCAGGGGACGTCTTGCGTGTCGCTGCTATCTTACAGGTCTTCGATACCTTACGTAACTCATCAACGTATGAGCGCGTCAGAGTCGTGACCCCACTCATCCGCGACAGGAGATTCAATGCCGTACGCTCAACAGGCAGAATGTCCCTAGACCAACCATAAAGCGACATAATACGCTGCCCACAACTTACTTTAGAGCCGTCTTTAACGTGCGCCACAGCCTTAATCCTATGGTGCTTGAACAAGACCTTCAGTTCATGAACCCCAGATATGTAACCGTCCTGCTTACAGACTATTTCAGCGCTAACCCGCCTGTTGGGGGTTATGGCAGCAGTAATATCCCCTAAACCAACATCCTCTGAGAGTAAAACCTCAAGGTACCTGATGAGATGCTTATCGTCCATATGAGAACGCAGGTTACGCTGAAGAGCGCCCCTCAATCTTGCGGGTGGGCGGCTTCTGCACCAGTATTATGTCCCCGACCTCAACGACCTCATCATAACTGACGCTGTCCTCCTGCAGGACCTTCCGCACATCATCACTTGAGAGGCCGCCGCCGCGGAAACTCTTTAGGCAAAGGCGCATAATCTCGCCCTTATCCAAATTCAGTATAACATCCTCTACTTTGCCGACATACATCGCCTTCTGCGTGTATATGTCCATCCCATATAACTCTGAAAGTCGCTTGCTCATGTTAATCACAGGGTAACTTAATCCCCAGGTAATAATATGAACAAAGGTTAAAAAAGGGCAGGGTTAGAAGAACCCGTTAAAATTGCGTTTTACCGCCATTTTTCTCCGTTTCTTCCCACCAGAACCCCGATTAACCCAGAAAGTAGCAAGTGAGAGGATTAAAAAAATCAAAAATAAGGAAAAAACTTCCATTCGATTGACTAACCTATCAATGTCATGGAAGGTGTTATTGAAGTCATTTACGGTGTTGACACCGCTGAAACAATTTTTATTGATACGCAGCGGGCTTGCGCCTGCGTCGGTTTTGACGGTATTTACCGAAAAGAAGTCCCGTAGCAGATAGTTGGCAGCCCATTCATCGACCTCGCAGACATCATCAAATATCGCATAATCATAGTCGATAGCTTCGGTCAGGAAAACATTGCATTTTATGGAGTCTCTGAAGGACAGAGTGGACCCGTGGCGGATGTTCTTTTCCACGGCAAATGCCGGGATGAATACGGTACAATATTGGTTTTGCGTCTGCACGGTGGTATTGCGCAGCGCATAGGATAAGCTCGAATCAATGTTTTCAGGGCCTACGAATACCATCTCATACCCACCACCATCTATTTCCCTCGCTAGCGCGACCTCCGACGGACTGATATCAAACTGAGCGGAGAGGTTATACATCCTAAGCCCTGCCCCGTAGTCTGATGGGAAATACCGGTTTTCATCTGGAGGGTTTGTAAATAACCGAACACGAGATGTATCTAGGTTGGTATGTCCCCCCCGGATTATGGAATACATCTCGGCATTCGCCACAACCTCCCCACTATTCCTGGGGATAAGAGAGTAGAAACCCATGAATTTGTCGCGTATCGGAGCCAGAAGTCGACTCAATCGCTCCTGGGACTGACTGATCACCCTATACTCAGGAAGCAAGTGGAGAGAATAATCCCTGAGATACTTGCCTTCATACAAGTTGAAGTTGCCCACAAAAAGGACAAACACAACAAGAGAATAGGATATAACCATGAGGGCCGCACCAGGGGGGAAGGAATTGATATACTTACCAATGATCACGATGAGGAGGGAGAGGGGTATTATCTGATAGTAGGTGGCGAATAGGTTGGTGTCGCCTCTGCCGATAAGTGCAATGAATGAGGCAAGATATGATACCATGAAGACTACTGCGAGATTATCCTTGAATTTGAGGAAGTACAACAACACAGATAATAAAACCACATAAAGGGTGAAAGACCTGAAATCTGAGAGAACATTCTCTACTAGTTGCGTTCTGAGGGAATCGAAAGTGATAAATTGGTTGAAATATGCTGCATGCGACAAGACAGTATAGATGAAAAAGTTAGGGTAGATATTGTATAGGAGGAGTAGAGTAAAAGACGTTGGGATAAGGAGTACAACGACCTTAAACAGATAATCCCTACGCGTAGATAAAGACGAAACCACCCCCTTAAACCCCAAAGAGAAGTTGAGATTAGTTAAAATAATCGCTAAAACCAACCCTAAAATCAAACCGACCGCTATCATCTTCGAGAGCACAGACAAAGCCAAGAGGATGGAGGCTGCAAAAACCGATTTTAGGTTTCTGCTAGTGCGCAAAAGCAGTAAAGCAAGGAGTGCGAACGCAAGCGAAAATGTCGATGCCAGGCATTCAGTGGTAAGAGGTAGGATGGAGAAGCAGTAGATAAGGCCAATAGGTACTGCCAAGGGGGGTGTCTTGATGGGAATCAACTCGAAGATGACGGAGAGAATCACCCAATTCAACAGGATAAGGGGGAGTTTCGACAGGAATTCAATGTTTGAGCGGCCGAAATGGGATAATACCCACCCCACAAAGAAGACGAGGGGGGGCTGCTCACATTCAGGCTGTCCATTATATATCGAACCGTCTGCTAGTCTATCAATACACCGGTACCATCGATACTGGAAGACGGGTTTGTCTGATGAAGCCCCAATATAGAAAAAAAGTAAGCCCGAAACTACGAAAATAAAAGCGATTAAGACGAAAAAACGCTTCATCCAAGAGTATTGGTAGATTATCTATTAATGGACTGGAGGGAGGGGGGTCAGTTCGAGTATTGGGGGATACGATACGGCAGGAAAAACACTAATGGCTAAAGACCGACCACACAACTGAATGCAAACACCCTCTGGCTTCGGATTTATAGCCCCCGGGATATATCACTAATAGTATGGCCTCACCAGTGGATGTTAACACCCTGCTTTTCGTATTCACGGGTTTGGTTTTCGCAGTCCTCGCCCTCAAGTCCGTAGTCATCGTCCGCCCCTACGAGCGGGGGATAGTTGAGCAGTTCGGGAAATACTCGAGGACCGTCGGCGCAGGCCCCAACATCATAATACCATTCGCTGAAATAGCCTACCGGGTCGATATGAGGGAAGCCCTCCTTGACATACCGCCGCAGGAGGTCATCACCAAAGACAACGTGAAACTGACCGTCGACGCGGTCATCTACTTCAAGGTGATGGACCCCTTCCGGGTCATGTACAACGTCGCCATGTTCGAGGACGCGGTCATGAAACTTGCGCTCACTAACCTCAGGAACATCATCGGAGACATGCAATTCGACGCAGTCCTCGCAAGCCGCGACAAAATCAACGTAGACCTGAGGAAAATCCTAGATGAGATAACAGACCGTTGGGGCGTCAGAGTCACCCGCGTCGAAATACAGGACGTGCAGCCACCCCAGGACGTCGCTGAGGCGATGAGCAGGCAGATGAAGGCTGAGAGAACCAAGAGAGCATCCATACTCGAGGCTGAGGGGGTCAAGGCATCCGACATACTCAGGGCAGAAGGTAAGAAACAATCTGACATACTATCCGCTGAAGGCCAGGCCACCGCCATAGAGACTGTAGCTGAGGCTGAGCGGAAGCGGACGGTCCTCATATCCGAAGGCGAGGCAAAAGCCATCTCGAAGGTTTTCGGTGCCATACACGACGGCAAACCCACGAAGGACATACTCATGATAAAATACCTCGAGGCCCTCGGGAAGATGGCCGACGGCAAAGCAACTAAGATATTCATGCCGCTCGAGACGAGCGGCATGCTAAGCGGCGCCGCAGCACTCGGTGAGATGCTCAGGGGAGAACCAGCAGGCCAAGATAGGATGCTAACGGAGCCCAAGGCCGAAACCCCAAGAACTAACCTTCAAATGGAAAAGGACCGCAGGGAGAAACTCAAGGAATTCCTAGAGGCTAAAGACAAAAAACCCCAGGAAAGGGGTGGAAACGGGGAAAAATAGTCGAGTGGGGGGGAAACTAAAGGAGTAGATTAAGAAAGGGCTAGATGATTAAGTAAAAGTTAGGCACTACAGAATATCATGAGACTTACACTCAACCTTAACTTCACTTCTTGAAGAATAGCCCCATTATCTCCTTCATCTCATCTGGAGTCAGATTCTGCTTCTCCAGCACCGCCTTGACTGCCTTGTAGTCCCTCATGGTCTTGAGGGCGTTTTTTTCTAGGGGTTGAGCGAGGTGCGAGCGCGTATACATGAGTATGTCCTCTATCATCCCGGATTTTAGTTGACCGAGGATGTTATCGCAGTCATGTGGGTTCAGCAGGCCGTCCTCCCTAAGGTCAGCTACGACAGCAGTGACGATGCCATAGGCCTTAACTAACTCCGTTATGTCAGCCTTCACTGCCGTATTGGATTCCATTCTAACGTGCCACCTCTACCTACTTGGGCACCACCTTTATGGCTTCGACAGGGCATGTTGACACGCACGCACCACACTCTATGCACGCATCCTTGTGTTTGACGACGGACTTCTTGCCCTTCTTTGTGTCAGCCATCTCGTAAACATTAGGGTTTGAAGGGCATACGCTCACGCACGCAGCGCATCCGATACATTTATCCTCATTGACTTCTGTTGGCATTTTATGTTACCTCACAATTAACCTGAGTTTTAAGATAATTAACCACGACCTTAAAAAAGGCCGGTTTTCAACATAATGCCGGCTGAAGCCAGCATTATGTCTTGCGAATCGCACCCCTCCACCAATCTGCGACCTAATATGCGATTCGTAATCACCATTTACCGCGCTCCGTAGTTTCCTTAGCCACTATGACTGCGGCATCGGATGGCTCAGAGTCACCCCACAGATTAGACACCTCAACAGCCTTCCTGAGGAGTTCAGGGTCTGATTCGATTGAATATTTGGGTTTGGCCTTGATTTTAGCCAGTAATTTCATGGCATCCACGCGGGTGTCCACGCAACCATCCCGGTCTAACATAATACCCTGAACAGGAAGACCATAGGATGCCATCTTAGCGGTGCCCTCCTTCACTTCCATACTACAGCCGACACCCAATACCGCCTTCGGCCTGTATTTTTTGACCATCCTCTTGATGAGGGAACCGCCAGGGGCGATGAAAACCTTATAGCCAAGTGACTCAGCCTCCTCCTTAATCTTCCCTATCCCACATCGGCCACAATTCAGGCACTTTATCCCCTCGGGCGTCAGGGGGGCTGGGCAATGGGAGTTGCGCAGACACTGAGGTATGAACATGGCGCGGTTAACATACGGCGTCTTCTCGAATGCGTCCTTGTAGAGGATGTTGCGAACTTCGATTATCATGTTCCCGACTATGTCCTCCACTCCAACCACCCAGAAGACGTACCTTATCGGAGCCTCAAGCAGGTTCAGGATGAATAATGTGACCCCGGGTATGATAATCTGCCTGGTCCTCCAGAACATGTAAGTTAAGGTGATGCCGAGGATGGTTAATATGGAGGCTAGAAATCCAGTAACTAAAATAATCCCACCAACAACCAACCCAGCGTTTGAAACCAGCCCACTTAACTCCATAATCCCCCCCAAATCCAATCATACGCCCGCTACACCCAACAGGATAGTCACTTCTAGTGGATGCACCAGTTCATAATCCTATAAGATACCGGCAACAACCCTTAAATACTAAAACTCAGTAGTCGATACCATACCTAGACCGTATACCCTTGCTAAACGGGTGTTTCACCCGTTTCATGATGGTAACGTAGTCTGCGACCTCAATAACCTCCTTCGGGGCGTTGCGACCAGTCAAAACTAACTCCACATGCGGTTTACGGGAGTGTATTATCTTCAACACCCTCGACACGGAAGCCAGTTTCCTATGCATCGTATTATTAATCTCATCCAAGATGACGACGTCATACTTCCCAGACGATACCGTCTTCTCAGCCAAATCCAACGCCTCCTCCACCTTCTCCTTCTCCTCCTTACGGGTGAGGAAACAGTCCTTGCAGTTGCCGCACTCCAAGGTGCCCTTCTTCATCTCCTCGGAGTAGGGGCAGGACTTCCCGAACTGCTTGATTTTGAATGTTGACAGCATCTTCTCAGCAGCCTCCACCTCACCTGCGTGGCCGCCGCCCTTCAGAAACTGTATCATATAAACGCTCATCCCATGGCCTACAGCCCGTGTGGCAAGGCCGACTGAAGCTGTGGTCTTGCCTTTACCATCGCCGGTGTAAACGTGGACGAGGCCTACTCTCTTGTTCTTTGGCATGATATCATCCTACACTACATATGGAGTAGCCGCAGGTGTGGCATGTGCTGCAACCCTCCTCAAGCGTCAACTGCCCCCCACACTCGGGGCATTTCTCCTGCGGTGGAATCTCCCCCGACTTCTTCACAGACTCTATGTTCAGGACTTGGTTGCTCCGTGAGCCGTCCCTGTATATGGTCACTCCCTTACAACCCAGGTGATAAGCGAGCAAATACACCTTCTGGACGTCTTCGGTGGTCGCGTGGCTTGAGAAGTTGACTGTCTTCGACACGGCATTGTCTGTATGCCCTTGGAAAGCAGCCTGCATCTTAATATGCCATTCGGGTGTGATGTCATGGGCTGTGACGAATACGCGACGCACATCCTCCGGAATCTCCTGCATATCCTGGATGCTCCCGCGCCTGGCAATCCTCCTCATCAAATCCTCGCTGAAGAAACTCCTCCCCCTCGCAATTCTCTCGAACAGGGGATTAACCTCAAGCATCTCCGTATTATCAAGTATGTTCCTGATGAAGGAGATGGCAAACAGAGGCTCGATGCCGCCGGATGAGTTCGCGATGATGCTAATGGTCCCGGTCGGTGCGATGGTCGTCGTGGTCGCATTCCTCATCTTATCGAACCCGCGCTGAGGCCACACGCTCTTTTTGTAGTTCGGGAACGAGCCGCGGCTTGCAGCCAACTCCACAGAAGCCCTCTTCGACTCCTCATCGATGAACTTCATGACATCAGATGCAACCGTTATACCCTCTTCGCTGTTATACGGCACCCCCAACTCTATCAGCATGTCAGCAAACCCCATGACACCCAACCCAATCTTCCGGTTGCTCTTCACCATCTCCGTTATCTTAGGTAGCGGGAACTTGCTCATGTCGATGACGTTATCGAGGAAGTGGACTGCCGTATGCACGACCTTACGCATCTTCTTGTAGTTTATCTCCCCCCCTTCCACCATCCTCGCGAGGTTGATGGAACCGAGGTTACACGCCTCATACGGCAAAAGTGGTTGTTCTCCACATGGGTTCGTGGACTCTATCTCACCCAAAGCCGGCGTCGGGTTGTCCTGGTTTATCCTGTCGAGGAATACGATGCCAGGCTCGCCGTTCTTCCAGGCCATGGTGAC
>Ga0315284_10017651_pt1 | contig 10123 bp, 13 predicted proteins | sample YL17G09_16_MG_FD_203696 | JGI IMG/M metagenome (GOLD analysis project Ga0315284, IMG submission 203696) | Sediment microbial communities from Yellowstone Lake, YNP, Wyoming, USA - YL17G09_16 | ecosystem: Environmental > Aquatic > Freshwater > Lake > Sediment | place: USA: Wyoming | collected...
ACCAATTAATTTTTGAATGGTTGCCAGTATAATCATCAACCCTTTTAATTTTTCTTTTTAATATTTTTTTGTCAACAATTTTGTTAGTTAATTTTTTCATATATTTTTAATATACTCTGCCATGCATCTTTTTAATGCATCTTCTGATGGGTCCATAATAAATCCTGCTTTTTTTAATTTATCGCCATTAATTATACAATTAGATCTTTTTGCAATCATTATTTTATCTAATTGCACCTCATCAATAATTTCGAATGAATGTGATGGAACGTACTTTTGATATTCTCTCATAATTTGAGCGGGTGTTAATGGTTGTGGATTAACAACGTGAAATGTGCCAGTTTTACTTTGTTTAATTGCCCAGTCTACACAAGATACCAAATTATGCATAAAAGTCATTGAATTTGGAATATCAATTACTTGTTTATAGTTTATAAGTTTATTAATTGTATTACGTGGATTATTTTTAGTAGATATCGGAATTCTAATGCGCAATGTGGTTACATTACTAAAACCGCCAAGCATTAAATCACAGGCATATTTACTTTTAGAATAGTATGATTTTGGATTTGCAAAATCATCTTCTTTCCAACCAGTATCCATCCATTCATTTGATCCAGTATGATAGCTGTTATATCCAGGTGGCATGGCATAATTTGGTGATTTCCCAAAGAAAATGCAACCAGATCCAATTTGGATCAAATGAATTGATTTCTTTGCACAAGCATCAGCCAATAAAATTGGAAGCGCAGTGTTAGTTATTGAGGTTTTTTCCTTCATAACTTCACACTGATCAACATTTGGTCTTCCGCAAAAACCTATTGCATTAATTAGTACATCAGGTTTATTAACGTCAAGCATATTATCAATTGCTTTTGAACTTAAATCTACTCTTGTATCAAGAATTTTATATGGCAAATGATTAGCAATAAATCCATTGCCTATAGTCAATACTTTCATGTTATCTCCAATGTGTTAGCAACCAACAACATGTAATATATCGATCGAATTGGTATCTCCGATAGGATTTGAACCTATGACATCAAATTTAGGAAATTTGAACTCTATCCGGGCTGAGTTACGGAGACATGCATATTATATACGTTTTATTTAGCGGGAGCCACTATAGCGCTCATAAACTTACCATCCAAAGAAATTGGTGGCGCTCCAACAATTAACCCGGCAAGTTGCTCAAAAATCCATAACATCTTATCTGACCCAACTTGTGGATGGGTTATTTCCCTACCTCTGAATCTAATAGTAAATTTAACTCTATGACCATCTGCTAAAAAGCCTTTAGCCAAAACAACTTTATGATCAAGATCATTTAGATCAGTATTCGGTCTAAAAGTAATTTCTTTTAGTTCCTGCATTTTCTGACCCTTCTTCTGCTCAACTAGCTTCTTCTTCTCTTCATATTTGAATTTTCCAAAATCAATAATTTTCACAACAGGTGGGTCCGCCTTTGGATTTATTTCAACTAAATCAAGAGATAAATCTTTTGCTATTTTAAGTGCCTCAAATGTATCCATTACACCAAGCGATTCTCCATCACTCTGAATAACTCTAACTTTTGGCACACGAATATAATTATTTATACGAATTCTTGTCTGATTATTTTGCATTTTTTATTTTACCTGTATCTATTCCGTATTCTTTTAAGTGAGAGATGTCTAATTTCCATTTTTTACTGCTACGCTGTTCCCATATATCAAAAACCTTTTCAATATATTTGTAGGCAACATTACGAGTTAATTTATTAATTTTAATAAAATGAGCGATGGCTTTTTCACCATTACCGCTAACATTTGCGTATCCCATATGTTTAACCATATGACACGATTTGCACAAGGCTATCATGCCAACTAATTTTTGTATTAATTTTTTATCGTCGTAATTCCATATTTCATGGCACTCTATTCTAGAATCATCGCCACATATTTCACAAGCATTATAAGCCCTTGATGCAACTTGGTGCCTTATTATGTCCCATTGAGTTCTTGTAACTTCGGATCTAACATTGCTATAAAAACAAGTTTTTGGTACGAGTTCGATAGTTAATTTCAAATTTTCCTTAGAGGTCCTGGTGAATTACGATATCACGCATATCTTTTTAGAGAAGATTGTTCTGCCTCTGAACTACAGGACCAAAGCAATGACTTTAAAATCATTGCCATTATCTCAATCTTGTAATGCTTTAGCTAATTTAGCAGCCTTACGTTTATCATTCCAAATATCAAATGTTCTTAAAGCAACGCCAAAAGCTGTGCCAATTAGAACAGTAATTCCTAACATTTCAAAAATATATACAAAGTTTATGTGCATGATTTCTCCATTTAAATTAAATATCTCGTAAAGCCAATTTCAAATTACTACATAATTTTTTAGATTTGAGCCCGGGCTCTAAAGCAATCGCCGTCAGTGAATTATCAAGGTCCGGCTCCCTAAACATAGTGCTTGCTATACCTTCCCGCAAGGCGTCGTTAATTAAATTAAATAACTTTTCTTCGTTCTCAACTTCTAAAATACAAATGTAATTGGATTCCTTAATCCACGAACCTGTAATATCAGTATGCTCTTGGCTAAAAGCAAAGGCGGCGTGAACGCTTTGCGCTAACTTAGCCCCAGGCTTTAGGTCTTTTCTTACAACTATATATAATTTTTCGTTCTACAAACTCATATCACGCCTCTCCCTTCAACCAGGAATTAACCTTGTCGATGGTATAAGCTGGCGCTTTATACCCCGGTACGTGCCCCAGAACAATCTTTAAAATTGATTCTGATGAAGGTAGGTGGTCTTCTCTACATTTGCGCTCAAGCTCGCCGTAGGCGGCTCCTCGCAAGAATGCATAGGCAAGCAAATGATGCCTAATATCTTGCCCAATAAAACGCTTGGTCGCAGTACAATACCAAACCTTCTCTACTGATTTGCTTTTAAGTAATGATTGGCGCGCTCTCTTTGCCTCTGCAGCCATACCATTTATTTTACCAATTAAACAAAATTTGAAACCGTGACCCTTTAAAACATTTTCCATAACATATCTCCTTATTAAAATTTAAAACAAAACATTGACTGATTGTTTTATTTAATAGGGGGTGCGCGGGCGTTGTAACTCTACAAATTCATTTTTATTTTCTCTTTATTTCTATATATCATTTATGGTGGAGAATTTGGGTACTGCCCCCAAGTCCTGAATAATTCACATTCAAATTCGTTACAGGTTTGTTTAGTTAAGAATGTAACTAAAAACATTTATAGATATCGCTCTATGAACTATTTACTGTTTATCTTGAAACTAATACCGTAACCATATTAATTTCCAGTTTTAGTGGTTTATGCCCATTTGATTACAAAAACTATCTCATCTCAGGACATCAATTAAGCAGCTAGTGCTAATTGAGTATATGCATTATCGTTTGCAAATATACGTTGATCGCTTTTAACCCGGGTGCAATCGTCCGGTACCTGCATTTAAACACTACAAACTCAGTCGAAACTATTTATTCCCCATATCTTTTACTTACAATCACATGATTTAATATGCGTTGTAATTAATCTTTCTTTATCTTCATAATGGCTTCATATAGCGTATCGCCATTATAATGTGAATGAGTTTCCTTATCAAAAACAGTAATTTCATATCCGCTATGAATATTTTTAAGTTGTATTGCATAATTCTTTTTAATTAGATTTAACAATACTGTATAAGCTTCTGCTTCTAATTTTGCCATTTATAAATACTCGTCGATACTATTAAATAAATATTCATCAATACTGACTTGATCGCTCTCATCAATAACAACTAACGCCTCACCAACTTCTTCTGGAATATTCTCGTTATCTAAAAAGTCGGAATGTTTGATGAGCACATCAAACGCATTCGTGCTCTTTATATCTGTTTTAAATAATGATTTGGCTTTTGTTAATATTGATAATGATTTAAGCATTGTTTTTACTTTCTTTGGAAGCCTAATATTGGCTATGCCACAAACTATATCAGTGAATAAAAAAATGGAGCCCGCGATTGGGATCAAACCAACGACATCCTCGTTACTAATGAGGTACTCTATCAACTGAGTTACACGGGCATAAAATTTTGGAGCCCACGATCGGAGTTGCACCGACGACATCCACGTTACAAGTGTGGCGCTCTGCTGTCTGAGCTACACGGGCGTACTTACTACAACCAATATAACGCTTTATTGCTAGATGTCAAGGGCTTTTAATTTTAAAAATTACTTTTTCTTCTTTGCGAGGTGCCAACCATCGCAGCTATCACAATGATAGGCTTTTAATTTTTTGCTATCTGGACCGATGATTAACATCATCGTCTCAGCGTCTTTTTCACTATTGTATCTAAATTTGTCCGGCTGCTCAAAACACTTTTTCATTTTACACCCTGTATATATCTGATCCCATTCTAAATAAGTTACTAAGGAAACTGGCATCACGGCTAAAAATTGGTAAATCCTGATTAACAATCCATTTATTTTTCATAACACCATCTACTATTTTAGGGGCGCGGTAACAAGCTGCGCCGCGTTTAAATGTAGAGGGGTAATTATTAAAATCAATATTACATTCTTGATTAAGCAAATCAATTTTCTCATCAGAGCTTAAACCGTTTAACATATCTTTTATGGTGTCTTTATTATATTTATTAAGTAATTCATAGAAACAGGCATTACTTATAGAAGTATAGAAGTTTTGTTGCTGTTTATATACAATTGCATTTATAGCTTCCGCAATAGTTGGAACGGCAAAAATTTGTGAAGTAAATGTTGGCTCACCCATTAAATTTAAATCGATTGCGTTTGCGCAGTTATTAAAATGTAAAGTGGCAATTGATGCGGTTGCAGAACAAATTTTTTGAATTCTATTTTCGAACCAAGGCATACTTTCATTATTCTGGTCATTACGAACAACAACCATAATCTCATCATTATTTTGATAGGCAAATAATGCACCTTCAATTTCAGTGCAGCATTTCATCATTGTAGATAAAATACATTCAGAAAACTTGGGATCATGTGGTTTTTCTAAAAGAGAAGTAAGCTTAGAAAACGCCCTACCATTAATAGATATTATAATAGGTACGCGGTTAAGCAATTTATAATCAGTAGCTTGCTGGTAGCTATTAATTCTATCTTTGAGCTTTAAATTAGACATCTACTGGTAATATAACCAGCCCTGCTTATTAAGTCAATGGGTTTGCATTTTTTAAATAAGTTAGTTGGTCAAATATTAAAGTTTTTAAATTGCCACCGATTTTTAAAGCTAGTTGGCTGCTTGGTTGAACTTGCGATAAACCTTGATATTCTGGTTGTTTTAATAAGAAATCTATTTTAACATTTATTTCTTGCGCAGTTAATGCTTTTGCAAACATACCATTATTAAGTAGATTCTGATATACTTTTTTAGAAAAATTCATTATATTCTTTTGATCTGGCGATGGGGATGTACTTGCATCAAAATTAAAATTATTGTTTTTAAATGTTTGAAAATTAATTTTCCCAGATGTTGTATAATGAATTGCTTTATTAAGTAAGGAGATGAAATTATCTAATATTTGAACACTATTAGGATTATATCCTTTTCTAACAGTCGGGTACATTGATGATGCTTGGAAAGCTGGTGGAGGGGCAGCAACAGATGTTGTTGCGACTACCGGAGCAGTTGTAGCTGCTGCTTGTGCCATTTTTTTAATTATTCTTATTCTCAAACTTTGTTTCACATATGAATACCAAGATATTGCGAGCGGATATATTGTTATTTAGGAGAAATCATGACTTGTGCCAGTTTAATGCTTGTTACGTATAATAGATTGGATTTAACAAAGAGAATGCTTGGCAATCTATTTAAAAATACAGACTATCCTTATAGGCTTATAATTGTCGATAATGGATCTTCTGATGGTACCCAAGAATGGTTAAAATCTTTGCCAAAAGATAATGCTCATTGTAATGGAATTGATTTACAATTATGTGAGAAAAACTATGGAATTGCAATAGGAAGAAACTTAGGACTAGATATTGCAAATAAATATAATGATCCTTGGCTATCAACAATTGATAATGATATTGAAGTTCCAAAGGGATGGCTAACTAGCTGTATAGATATAATGAAAGTTAACCCCAGATTTTCTATTGGAATCAATATGGAAGGCGTTAATTACCCATCAATGACAGCTAATGGTAAATCTTTTCAATATAAATCTAATGGTAATTTAGGGTCAGCTTGCATGGTATTTAGTCGGGCATTACATGAAAAAATTGGCTATTTTAATGCAGATTATGAATTTTATGGTCATGAAGACGCTGATTGGGGATTTAGGGCGCGAAGAGTTGGTTGGTCATTGGGGTATCTAAAAGAAAATGGTGTTCATTTTGGCTCTGGAGACCTTGATGTTGGAGAGTATAGGGAATTTAAAAATGAATTTGGTAAAAAGAATTTGCCAAAATTTTATCAAGATTGCCGGGATTATATGGGTGGAAAGAAAAATGTGTATATTCCATTAAAGAAACCTGCGGATATTATCTAATATTAATGATTAATCGTTGCGATAAAGTGAGAGTTAAAGTCATGAAACAATGTAAAAAGTGTAAGATTGAGAAAGAAGACAATTGTTTTAATAATGGACGCAATAAATGTAAAGTTTGCAAAAACGAGGACGTAAAATCATGGAAAGCAAAAAACAAGGATCGTGATAAAAATAGTAATAAACAGTATCGTATTGAAAATAAAAAAGAAATACAACAACGCCGGGCAGAATGGTACTCTAACAACAAAGAAAGCCTCGTAGAAGATCAAAAAAAATATTATGATGAAAACAAAGAAAAAATAAAAGAACGAGTTAAAAAATGGAAATCCGATAATTCGGTTCACACATCAAATTGGAATGCAAAGTACCGGGAAGAAAATAAGGTGCACATAACCAAAAGAAAAAAGGAATATGACGTAAATAGAAGAAAAAAAGATCCGGCTTATAAATTAAGGCGCGACATCTCTTCATTTATAAACCTAATTTTTAGAAGACGAGGGTCATCGAAACTTGGTAAATCAATTACAAAATTTCTCCCTTATTCCATTCAAGATCTAAAAGATCATTTAGAAAAACAATTTGAGCCTTGGATGACTTGGCAGAATCGTGGAATTTATAACGCTAAACTTTGGGATGATAATGATTCATCTACATGGTCTTGGCAAATAGATCATATTATTCCAAATTCTACCTTTGAATATTTATCTATGGAAGATTACGCATTTAAAGAATGTTGGGCATTAAATAATTTAAGACCACTATCTGCAAGGCAGAATGTTTTAGATGGCGCCAAAAGGACAAGACACGGAGGATCTAATGTTTAGTGGTCGCTATCTCGAATGGACACAAAAACGTATTAAAGGCATCATAGATTTTTACGGTCATAAATTCATCTATTGCAAAAAGATGTTAGATTTGGGCTGTGGTCAAGCTGATATAAGCGGTGCTTTTTATCGTTTGGGGGCAGATATTGTAGCAGTAGACGCCAGGCAAGAACACTTATCAATAGCTGGCAAGAAGTTTCCAGGATTAAAGACTGTTAAGGCAGATTTAGATAGAGATTGGCAATTTGCTGGTAAAAAATATGATATTGTTTTAGACTTAGGTATCTTGTGTCATTTAAGGGATTATGAACAACACTTACGTAATGTGTGTCAAATAACAAATCATTTGGTAATAGAGACTGCAGTGTGTGACTCTGATGACCCTTATAAGTGCATTACATCTACTGAAAATAAAAACATTTATGATTTATCAGTTAATGGGGTTAATTCAAGACCAACCGCTGCCGCCATTGAAAGAATTCTAACCGAATGTGGAATGAATTTTAGAAGAGTAGATGATGCTAAATTTAATGCGGGGGAGTATTCATATAATTGGCAACCTAAAAATGATGATGATTGCGGCATTTATAAGAGAAGAATTTGGTTTGCAGTAAAAAATAGTAGCGCAATACAATTTGCAAAACCAGCAAAACCAGTAACCATTTCACAAATAATAGTTCCGGCACCTATAAATCTATTGCCGCCTTCACAATTTGCCGCGCCGCCAGTAATTAATACTTCATTAATTTCTGGTGCGCCAGCTACAGAATCATATAGTGCGGGACCTGGAGATAAAAAATTCGTTATTGTTATACCTAGCTATAATAATGCAAGATGGTGTGAAAAGAATATCACATCAACCATTAATCAGAATTATGATAAGTATCGTGTAATTTTTACAGATGATTGTTCCGCAGATGGCACTTATGATAAAGTATATGATATAGTTTCAAAATCTTCAAAAGTCAATAAATTTACTCTTATAAAAAATACTGAAAGAATCGGAGCATTAGAGAATCTATATAATATGATTCATTCATGTGATGATGATGAAATTATTCTAACGCTTGATGGAGATGATTGGTTTCCAGATGATGGCAATGTATTAAAAAAACTAAATGAAGTTTATTCGCAAGAAGATGTTTGGATGACTTATGGTCAATACAGGGATTATCCTGGTGGAAGTAATGGAATTGCAGATCAATATCCTCCAAACGTCATTGCGGCTGGCAGTTATAGAAGTTATCGTTGGTGTGCATCACATTTAAGAACTTTTTATACCTGGCTATTTAAAAAGATTAAAAAAGAAGATTTGATGTATCAGGGTAAATTTATGATGATGACATGGGATCTTGGAATAATGTTTCCAATGTTAGAAATGTCTGGACAACATTCTAGATTTATTAGAGATATACTTTATATGTATAATATGGAAAATCCAATTAATGATCATAAGGTAAATGTTGCACTGCAACAAAGTTTAGATCATCTTATTAGGACTTGGCCAAAATATTCATTAACTCAAAAACCTCCAGTTAAAAAACCATCAGTTGGTTTATTATTAATAGCTACTGGGAAATATGATAAGTTTATTCAAGGAATGATATCATCAGCTGATAAGTTTTTCTTAAATGATAAATTCAATGTGACTTATTATGTATTTAGCGATAAAACAAGTCAAGTGCAATCAAAACGAGAAGTTATATATACTAATATAGAGCATAAGCAATTTCCATTTGCAAGTATGGATAGATTTAAATATTTTACAACTTATTCTAATAAATTTAATAAAGAAGATTATTTATATTATGTAGATGTAGATTGTTTATTTGTTGATAATGTTGGAGAAGAGATTATTGGAGACTTAGTTGGAGTCAAACATTGCGGATATTTGAAGGCACAAGGACCATATGAAACGAATGTAAATTCTTCTTTATATGCCGAGCTAAGTAAATATAAACATTATTTTGGCGGAGGATTTAGCGGAGGAAAGAAAGAAAAATATTTAGATTTATCTAAATGGTGTTATGATAGAATTGAAGAAGATGTATCTAAAGGTATAATGCCAATATGGCACGATGAAACGGCTTTAAATAGATATTTTTCAATAATAGAGCCTACAGTAATTTTATCGCCAAGTTATCATTATCCTCAATCTAATATTAATCATTATCAGGCTCTCTGGGCGCCAGATACATTTCAGCCAAAGATATTATTACTTGATAAAAATCATAATGAAATAAGAAAATGATATCTTTTAGCAATTTAGGCAATATGGGTCGTTTAGGCAATATGCTTTTTGAAATAGCGGCGGCTGTTGCTTTAGCAGAACGTAACAACGATAAATATATTTTTCCGGTGTGGGAATATGAGCAATACTTTAATTTACATAATTGCTTCTCTAATAATATACGAATCTCGCAAAAACATATTGAAAATGGATTTCATTACACCCCAATTGAATATAAACAAAATTTAGATTTACAGGGATTTTATCAAAGCTATAAGTATTTTGAAGATCAGCAAGATGTTATTCATAATTTGCTCACCCCTAAAATTGGCTTTGGAATTAAATATAATTATACTTCAGTTCATGTTCGTAAAGGAGATTACACAAAATTTACTAAAGAATACATACAATTAGATATGGAATACTATAAAAAAGCAATGAAAATGATCAATTCAAAATATTATATTATTTTCTCTGATGATATAAGTTGGTGTAAGGCTAATTTTACAGGTGATAATATAATATTT
>Ga0315284_10017652_pt1 | contig 10122 bp, 6 predicted proteins | sample YL17G09_16_MG_FD_203696 | JGI IMG/M metagenome (GOLD analysis project Ga0315284, IMG submission 203696) | Sediment microbial communities from Yellowstone Lake, YNP, Wyoming, USA - YL17G09_16 | ecosystem: Environmental > Aquatic > Freshwater > Lake > Sediment | place: USA: Wyoming | collected...
CCCAGGTCGTCGCAGTAGCCGTATTCCCATTTTCCGCCATCGTGCACGTAAAAGGGATTCAGCCCTTTCGTGGAGAAATCTCCGGCCAGAGTCCAGCTGAGCGATGTCGCCGAGGCCTTATATACGCCGTATGAGTGTACGGTGCGTTCGGTGCCGGCTGTTGAGCCGTTGCCGACGGGCACGTTGAGCAACGTGCTTTTATCGGCGCTGCCACTGGCCGGATTCCACCACGCCATGGTCGTGGAGCCGCCCCCGTCCATTCCCTGCGCATTATAGGCGCCGAATTTCAGCGCCTCGGCGCCCATCTCTTGATGGGTTGCGCCCTGGCTGGTCGTGGTTTTCCCATCGCAGGTCAGCAGATACAGATACCGTCCGTCCTGTGACAGGCCGTACGTTGTACGGCAGTTGAGATCCGTACCCATCACTTGAGGGACGCCGTTGATTAATTCGTAGCCGAACATGCAGGTGATCACCGTGTCGAGTGTGCCGACGGGCTGATTGGTCACCCCGGTTTTTAAATACATTAGCCCGGACGCATCATAATAGAAGCCCGGAGTGGTTTCCCCGTATCCATACGAGGGCGACACGATGGTGCCGGCGGAAACGCAAAAGCCCATCAGTTCAGCGGCTACCTCGGCGTTATAACCGGAACCGGGGTATGGCGTCATCTCCGTCGTGTTCACGGCGGCAAGCACCTTGCGGTTCTGGCTTTGCGTTTGGTAGATCCACTTGCGGGTAGTTTTACGCAAGAACTCGTTCACGTTGGCCACCCAGGGCTCGTACCTTTCTTGCGTATGCAACCTGATGCCAGGCGACGCCAGGTCGATCTGAAGACAATGGAAGACCATGTTGCGGGGAGACGAATAGGTGACTTTCGCGTACTTCACGCCTGGATACAGAATTTTCGTCGGATTGCTCCAGTCGTAGGTCTGAGCGAAGGTCGCCGTGGCGGCAAACACCAAGCCCAGCACCAGTAGGCAGCGCAAAGCGAATTGCTTTGCAGCGATGCAGATACACATTGGAATGCCTCCTTCTAAATTGTATTGTGTCTTCGCTTTATTGAGCGATCAGATATGTCGAGGGCCATCAGAGATTCTTGTCTGGCAATAGCAGCTATTTATTCAGTATTGTTTACTTTATTTGCTACGCCGGACCGTTCAGGACAATTCAAGGTGGCAGCGAGATCGCGTATAAGCAGCGATGAAACGCAGCCATTTCATCCCCAGTAAGTATTCGGTGAACCCCATCTCCTTATGAGCGAGCGTGGGCTACCGACACGTTCGATTGTACTCCGACCATCCCCCTATGTCAAATTTTTTCGCAAAATTCTTGCTACCAAATTTAAAAGTGGACAGCCACCTATTTTGCACCTAGAGCATTTTTCGGTCGTCAGACCGGCTGGGAGTGCAGGTGACGATCAAAACGGTTCCCATAGCGATGTTATGGGCTATGGGATTTAATGGGGAATGGAATTGTACCGGCGCCGGTTCATAACTGCCCGTTTCCGTCATTGTCACCGCCTGACATCAATTGATTCTCGGTCCCCGCAGCCGGCCGCCTTTCCGAACGACTTTGGCCTTCTGCTCCACTTTCAGGTTCATAGGAGTTCCGTCGGCATACTCGCCGGCGTCCACCTCGCCTTCGATCTCCTCCACCTCCTGGCGGACGCGAATCTTCATGATCTTCGCGAGCGCTGTCTCATGCCGGGGGAGGTTGCCCAGCCTGTCCAGCTCATCGCGCAGTGTCGCCGCGAACCACGCGCGATCGTCATCCGCGAGGGTGGCGCCGGCGATCTCCAGCGCGTTGAGCCGCTCGAGGAGCTGATCCAGCTCCCCGCGCAGCGCCGAATTCGCCGCGGCGTCTGCGGCAATGGTTCCCTCCGGCTGAACCGAGGTGAACCAGCGCGCAAGGTGTCCGGCAATCAGGTTCCCCCCGATCCCGGCCGCGGTCAGCGCGCCTGCCTTCTCCACCTCCGTCACCGGCCCCCCGGACATGGCCTGGTAAAGCGGCAGCAGCACGCTGCTCACAATCAGTCCGTAGAGCGAGGTGATTCCCGCGCTACGGATCGGTTTTCCAACGCGAGCGAAGGTCTGGCGAAACTGTTCCCGCAACCGTTCGACCGTCAGCATCGTATTTTCCTCCCCAACCTTTTACGGCACGACCAATTCGAGTATATGCACGCGTCCGAGGGCGTCCCCCGCGACGATCAGTCCATCTGGACCGCAGGCGCAGCATAGCACATGTCCATCCCCGGTTAATGTCATGGTGAGATTGCCGGTGGCCAGCTCCCATACCTTCAGTGTCCCATCCCGAGATACTGAGACAGCCCATTGCCCATCGACGGTCAGAGCTATATCGCTGATCCATTCGGTATGTCCCGCCAGCGTATGCAGACACGTGCCGGTGGTCATCTCCCATACCTTCAGCGTGTTGTCACAAGACGCAGAGACAATCCATTGCCCGTCATCGGTTATCGCTACGCTGTTGACCCAATCCTTATGGCCTATTAACGTTCGCCAGCATTTTCCGGTGGCTATCTCCCAGACCTTCAACGTTGTGTCATGGGACGCAGAGACAGCCCACCGTCCGTCTGGAGTCACAGCCACATCCCTTACTATATGCGTGTGACCGACCAGCGTGCGTAGGCAGGTACCAGTAGCTACCGCCCAGACCTTGAGTGTATTATCCCAGGAAGACGAAATGATCCACTCCCCTCCTTGAGTCACAGCCAAGTCTGTTACTATTGATAGATGGCCTACCAGCGTGCGTAGACAGGTGCCTGTAGCCACCTCCCATAGCTTCAGCGTCCTGTCATAGGATGTGGAAACAACGCATTTTCCATCCCCAATCATGGCCACCCCGGTAACACTATTTGAGTGGCCTGTCAGCGTGCGCAGACAGGTGTCGGTGTCTATCTCCCACACTTTTAAAGTGTTATCCTTGGACGCCGAGACTGCCCATTGCCCATCCGCGCTTATCGACATACCCCAAACTGCATCTTTATGCCCTCGTTTACGTATTAATGCATCACCCGCCTGGCAAAGCATTGCCGTATGCAGCCGCAGCCAGGCACCCGGAAGTAAAGCTAATCCATCTCGCAAGCGCTTTATCTCCTGCTGACTAGAAGAGAGCAATCGTCCGTTGAGCTGCGATTTCAATTGCGTTGGGTCGCGTTCAAGTATATCGGCAGACAAATCTAGGGCGCTGCCAACGAGCTGCACTGATTTATCGTGGGGGGTTAGATCGTAATCTGCTGTGAGTGCAACAACATCTATGCCCGCGAGCTTCGCCGCAATCCAGTGGGGATCGAGCAGCAGCTCGTGTAGGCGTGCCGTATCGCCCGCGGCGGCTAAGTGGGTCGGCAGATGCCGGAGTGCATACCCGTCCCACGGTGTCCGGTCTCCATCGCTTTCCCGCGAACGCGCCAGGCAATAGTCCGCGATATGACGGTGGTACGTTGCCGCATCCAGGCGAAAGCTTCCCGCTTGCGGTCCGGTCAGAAATGCCGCCAGCGTATCGTGATACAGGCCGTAGCGCCCGCTCATCGTCGGGTCTACCAGCGCGCGCAAATCGCTCAGCGCGTCGTGCACCGCCTCGGTCGTCCCCGCGCCCCAGTCGATAAGCTGTTGCGCGCTCACCGGCTCCCGCGCCGCGGTCAACAATCCCAGCACGGGCCGGTAACCGTGCCGCCAGCGATCCATCTCCCCGCCGGTCAACCGGCGCAGATACCATCCATAGAGATGTTCCAATTCACCGGGAAGGCCGTCCGCGGCGCCGCCGCTCTTCTCCACCTCATCCAGCAGCAGCGAGGCCACCAGGAAATTCCCGCGGCTGCGCTCGGCCACGGATGCGCCGATATCCGCCGCGCCGGGTGTCGCGAACGCTGAGATTCGTCCCCGGACATAAGCGCGAACATCATCGATATTTTCACCACGGGCAGCATCGAGCACGAAGGGCGCCAGCGGCTGCAGCGGCTCGAGCACGTCGGCCACCGGGCGTGCGGTGAGCAGCAGGCGGACTTGGAGCGGCAAGTCCCCGCATTCCGCCAGCAGTTGCACGATGCTCAATCGGTCACCGGGACTCAGTGCCTCATCCAGGCCATCCACCAGCAGCACGATCCGCTCTTCATTTTGCGGTTTTGCATACAGTGCAATCAGCGGCTGACGGACGAGCGCGTCGAACAGCGCCCGCGGGCTCTCCGCATAGTAATTCTCGATGGCCACCCCGACCATGCTGCCCAGATTGGTTTCCACACTCTGCCGGACGTCAATGCGCAATTCGGGCGCGACTGCCCGCGCGTATTCCGGGAACCGCGCGGCCAATTGCGTCCCCAGCGACCGGGCGAAGCCTTCCGCGGTGATCCATCCGCCATAACGGGAAAAACAAAAATGGCAGGCCGACAGGAAGCCGGGCCGCACCTGCCCGCATCCCTTCGGCGCGGGTGCTTCACCCCGGGAGATCTGCACCAGCCGCGCGGCGATGGCGCTCTTCCCGATCCCCGGCTCCCCGGTGAGCAGGAAGGCCCGCGGCTCGCCGGCACGCAGCCAGCGAGCCACCGCGGCAAACACCCACCCGCGCCCGGTAAATCCCCGCGTGCGCATGGCGATGTAGTCATCGAAATTCCATCTGTTCAATGTCGGTATCACGATTTGTGCTCAATATAACATGGCGCGAGAACAAACCGAATAGCCCGGTGCTTGCCGGTCATCTCGTCTACTGTTATCTTACCTGTTTTTCTGCCAAATGGGCATATCCCTGCTATTCAATAATATCCGCTTGACAACCAGCGCAAACATATGTATTATTAAGCCATGCTTACCATAATCCGTCCCGCCACCGATCCATCCATGCGCCTTTCCGCCCGGCCCATTGGCGGTACATGGCGTTCCCTCTAGTGGCGTTCGAAGTAGACCAGTGCGCCTATTCCTGATCTTCACGCCTTTAACGAGCCACGTCAAAAGCGTTATTGCTATCGATAAGCGTCCGGATGCCGTCTCTATAAATTCCATAGCCCAGGGTTGCCGGACGCAACCCTGGGAAGGCGTCGTCGAACTGTCCCTCCGCTGCGCCAACCGTGGCAGCCTGAAAAATATGGTGAAATACGCGTAAGGCCCGGCTATTTTACAACGATGCATTAGGAAGTGCTTTGTTGCTTAGCCTTTGAAAAATATGCGCCCAGCTTTCCCAGGGAAGCTTCGTGCTTCCCTGGGCTATGGAATTGATAGCACCGTCCTGGTGCTCTGCTTATGGCGAGACACTTGTGGCGTTGTATAACTACCATCTATCTCGTCACCATGATGAAGAACCCGGTGAACAGGTACGGTTGATGATCGTAAGCGGAAATGATCTGCCGCCCGGTCATCGGGTCGCCGATCACGTATTGGCCATCGCGTTCCTCCAGGACGGTGATGAAATGGCCGATGCCGCCGGGCAGGCGGGTGGCGGCGATGGAAGGACAGGGGAGGTGGTCTGGATTGGGACCGGTGAGCACGTAGCGCACGGTGAAACCGTAACTGCTCAGCGCGCGGCCCAGGTACCAGTTTTCCGTGCTGGACATCGACGTCCAGCTCAAGCGCGCCAGCTCCGCCTCCGTCGCCCGGCATTATTTCACATTAGTTTGGACGAGCGAATCTGACGCACCGGATGTGGTCATGTTGTCATTCGAGAGGAAGATGGCTTTCCGTGCTGCGCCGTCCAACGAGACTTTGAGCATCCAGTAATATTGTCCATCTTCACTAGACACGTTGCGTGCCGCCTGGATGCAAATCACAAACAGTCCGCGCGTAGGTAGCGCGACATCGAACTGGCCAAAGGCGTCGGTTTCCACCACCACCCATGGTTTGGGCAAATTTGTAAAGTAGAAATCCTCGGTGAGGAATGGGTACTGCTCCTCCAACAGAGCATTGTAGGCATGTTCCGCCGCTGCGAACGCCTGCTGGGCTTGCCTATATGCCTGACCACTCTCGCGCAAAGCTATATCAGCCTGATTTATGGCACTCATGAACTGGCGCATACTCCCAGTGTCAAAACCAGTAGGTGCTATGCCGAGCCTTTCTGCTAATGCTACCTTCTCTTCACTGGCCCGTTGCTCCATTTCGCTCTTCCGGCGTTGCATCTCATCTCTCGCCGCGTCGATTCTCGCCTGCCTCTTGGCTGTTTCCTTTTCGGCATACGCTTTTTTCTTCTCGATACATGAATTGAGGGTATTGAACGGGTATACCGCGACGGTGACCATTCCGAGTGGGAGGTTAGCTCGCTCCTGGGTGACGAAAACCTTGCCGTGCAAGGTGCCTTTGCGGGCATGGTATATATTCCAGTATATTGCCGCCCCCCCAACCAGAAAGAGGGTAATCAGCACAGCCACCAGAACGCGCATGCCCACAACATTATCATGTGCCGGAGGAGCGTCGCAACCGGGCGCGTCGGCGAGGATGGGCTGTTCCCGGTCTGGCGCCGGCGTCGTCTTCATGTATCGACATCGCGGGCACTCCGTCATGAAGTCATCCATCAAGAAACTGCACTTCGGACACTGCATGATGACACCTCCTTACCTCTTATCGATGATGATCTTCTCTACCACTCCGAGGAATTTCACTTCTTCCGGTCGGTAGGGTTGCTTGCGGTATTTCGGATTCGAGCTTTTCGTGATGAGTTTGACATGGTTGTTTTCATGATCATATCACGAAGCAAGTATCTCCTGCAGCCTCCGATAATCCGTCTTCCCTGTCCCCAGCACCGGGATGGCGTCCACCTTTTCCACCCGGCGGATGTTGTAGAGGGCGGAGAGGCCGGCGGCGCGGATGACGGCGTTGGCGTGTTCGCGGTCGATGTCGTTCACGGTGAAGAGGACCAGCTCGGGGCGGGCGTCGGCGGTGGCGACGACGGCGAGAATGGGGCCTTCGTCCTCGGGGGAGCCGTAGACCTCCAGCAGCGCCGTCTCGATGGCGGGCAGGGAGATCATCTCGCCGCCCAATTTGACGAAGCGCTTCAGGCGGCCCGCGAAAGTGAAGACGCCGTCCTCGCCCTCCCGCACGATGTCGCCGGTGCGGTACCAGCGTTTGCCGTCGTATTCCACGAAGGGGTTGGGGGCGTCGCCCAGGTAGCCGTCGAACACCGTGGGGCCGCGCAGCAGAAGCAGGCCGGGCGCGCCGGGCGGGACGGATTCGCCGGTGTCCGCGTTCACCAGGACATGCTCCAGCGAGGGCAGCAGGCGCCCGATGGTGTGCGGCCGCGGGTCTTCGGGCAGGTTGACCGCCACGATGGGGGAACATTCGGTGACGCCGTATCCTTCGATCAGCACCGCGTCCGGGCAGCGCTCGGCCATCGCTTCGTAGACGCGCTGGGGGGTCTCCTCCGCGCCGGCGAAGGCCAGACGGACGGAGGCGAGCTGTTTTTTCGTCGCCGACCGCAGGATGCCGTTGAGGAAGGTGGGGGTGCCGATCACCACGGTGACCCGGTACGCCTCGATGATCTTCGCCAGCACCGGCCCTTCGGCGGGATTGGGGTAAAAGACGGCGCGCAGCCCGGCGGTGAGCGCGGCGGCCAGGTTGCCGGTCAGCCCGAAGGAGTGGAACGGCGGCAGCATGGCGAGGATGCGGTCGCTCCGCAGCAGCTTCACCATGGGCAGCGTCTCGCGCAGGTCGGCGAGGATGTTGGCGTGCGACAGTGGCACCGCCTTGGGCAGGCTTTCCGAGCCGCTGGTGAAGAGGATGGCGGCGGTGGGCGAGATGGCGGCCTTGCGCAGCGCGTCCCAATTGAACCGGCTGGCGAACAATGCGCGCAGTTTGGCGCCCAGCGAGATGCCGGCAGCCAGGTCTTCCAGGTAGACGAAGCGCTCCTCGAGGCCGGCCAGGTCCATCCCCCCCTGCCGCAGGCGCGCCGCCAGCGGCTTCGCGGTGAGGATGCACCGGGCGCCGGTCACTTCGAGGCCGTGCAGCATGTTGCGGCGCCCCACCGTCCAGTTGAGCATCACCGGGGTGCGGCCCGCGAAGAGGGCGGTCAGGTAGGCCACGCACGCCGCCACCGAAGCGGGGAGCATGATGCCCAGCCGCTCGCCCGGCAGCGCGCGCACCGCGGGCAGCAGCGCCAGGATGCCCAGGATCAGCTCGCGGTAGGTTTTCGCCCCGCCCGTCTGGTCGGCGACGATCACGCGGTCGGGCGTCCGCCCCGCGGCGGTCAGGAAACCGGCGGCCAGCGTGTCGCCCCGCGCCGCGATGGCGATGCGATCCTCGTCCGGCGCGAACCAGGCGTCGGGCACGGGCTTCAACGACACCACCGACACGGCCGGCGCCTCGCCGAAGGCGGCCAGCAGCACGTCCGTCACCGTCTGCAGCGACTCGGAGTTGCCTTGCGGGAAGCCGAACTCCGTCTCCAGCCACGCCATCAGCTCGACCCGCGCCAGGCTGTCCATGCCCAGGTCGCTGTCCAGCCGGTCGGTATCCTTGATCTGCCGCACGCCGCTCATCTCGCGCAGGTGGTCGAGCACGATCCGGCGTGTTCCCTCCGGAACCTCCTCGATGCGGCCCGGCATGCCGCCCCACTCCGGATCGGGCAGCTCGTGCCGTTTTTGCCGCTCCCAGAGGGTATACGGCACGTAGGTCGCCGGCGGCGCATTCTCGTTGTAAAAATGCTCCAGGCAGGCGTTGATGGTCGCCCGGTCAGCCGTCCGCGGGAAGTCCGCCGGCTCGACGAACTCGAGTGTGACGTGCCGCCGCGGGGTGAAGAAAATAAAATTGGCGAGGATCTGCCCGATGCCGCGCTTCAGCACGCGGCCCACGTCCGGGTCTTTGCCGGAGGCCAGGCTGAATTCGCTGCCCCACAGGCCGCGCGTCCGCACCATCACGATGCGCACGTCGGGCAGCGCGCGCAGGATGGTCTCCACCGCGCTTCTGCCGCCGATTTCCTCGTTTCGACTGTGCATGAGATCGCCGGAGGGGTAGAGGATGATGTTGTCGCCGTTGCACAGCGCTTCGATGCTCTGCGCCACCACCGCCCTCACGCGTTCGGCCGCCGGCAGCCCGTAGCGGTCGATCGTCGGCGTGGTGAGCGCCCGCGAGCGCAACACCAGCCAGCGGATGCCCGGCATGGCCACCGCATCCTGATTGGCGAAGGGTCGCGCCCGGAAGTCCGTAAGCAGCAGGGCGGTGAGGATGATGGGGTCGATGAGCGCCGGGTGCGTGGGCAGGAAGAGGATGCCGCGCATGCCCCCCCGCTCGACCTCCCGCAGCCCGCACACGGTGATGCGGTAGCGCAGCCGGAGCAGCCCGAGGACGATGGCGCGAAGGATGATATTCAACATTATCGCTTAATTCTTTCAGGCAATATGCCCCTCCTGTTTTTTTCAGACACAGGAGGGGCATATTTCCATACAGTCTTTAATGGAGCACGGACCGCCGGGTCCGCGTTCCAGATTTACTTTGCGGGGGTCGGGCTCCAGGTCGGCCACCAGTCGCATTGCGGGCCGTTCAGGCGGAGGAGCGCCGCCAACGGGCCGGGCCTTCCCAATCTGCGGAACAGCCGTTGGCGAAAGCGGTTCGTTGTTAGCATTCTCCGCCCGCTGCCGTCAAGGTTGACGGTGCAAATGTCGCTGTCGTAATCGCGCCCGATATCATAGGCGAGCTTTATGCCGTCCGGACTGAAGGCGGGGTGGCGGGCGGGCTCAGTTTCGTTTGTCACGCGTCGCACGTTGTTGCCGTTGATGTCCATGACATAAATTTGGGATCGCTTGCCGCGCGTCGAGGCGAAGGCGATCAGTTTGCCGTCCGGGCTGAAGGTGGGATAGTCGTCGTCCGCTGGATCTTTCGTCAGGCGCACCGGGCGGCTGCCGTCGATCGCCATCCGGTAAATATCGTTCTTGCCGTTTCGATTTGAACTGAATACGATGTATTTGCCATCCGGGCTGACGTGGGGATTCCGGTCGTCCGCCGCCCCGAAGGTCAGCTTCCGTTCGCCGGTGCCATCGAGGTTGATGCGGAAGAGATGGCGGACGCCGCCGCGGGTGGAGTAAAAGACGAGCATTTTCCCGTCGGGGCACAGCACTGGGTAGTAATTGTTTCCCTTTCCGTGCGTCACCTGCCGCTGGTTCGTGCCGTCGGCGTTCATGATCCAGATTTCCGCAAGATG
>Ga0315284_10017654_pt1 | contig 10122 bp, 8 predicted proteins | sample YL17G09_16_MG_FD_203696 | JGI IMG/M metagenome (GOLD analysis project Ga0315284, IMG submission 203696) | Sediment microbial communities from Yellowstone Lake, YNP, Wyoming, USA - YL17G09_16 | ecosystem: Environmental > Aquatic > Freshwater > Lake > Sediment | place: USA: Wyoming | collected...
GAAACCAGGGCAGGAAGAGCAACCGTTGCCTAAGGAGGTGATTGAAGTGTAAAATGGCAGTTACCCGGTACCCAGGGTGGTCAATATGTTTGAAAACCACCTGGGTCAATAACGTGAAAAGTGACAGGGAAATGTAATTTTTAGCTTTAAGAAGGTCACGGCAAGTAAGAAAAGCTGCATAATATGCTCTGTCTGCAGCTGTTCGAATCAATGCAACTGAGGCATCTGTTGGAAGTCCTAACGCAATTTCAAGGTACGAGACAGGGTCGAACTTCTCATAGAGTGGTTTGGACATCAAAGAAAAACACCTTCTGAAAAAGTTCGCTCTTCTCTGGAGTTAGGCTAGAACTTAATATATCTAATCTTCCGTAAAGATAATTCAGAAATTTATCCGCGGTTTCGAAATCGCTGTCAAAGTGTAGGAGCACGAGTAAATATCGCCAATCTGGCACCTCATAATCTCTGATGGATTTGACTTCGACCTTGTTTAGTGACAAACCTCTGTCCTTCGAAGTAGAAACAATGAGTTTGAGAACTTCATCAAGAATTTCAATTCCCAAAAGACCCAACAAAGATTTCACAAGTTGGATATCTATGAATTCGACAGGGAATTTGATTTTGAACAATTCGAGGCGAGGGATCGTATTTGCAGCAGAAGCTGATTGCCTTGTTTGAAAAGATAACATGGGTTCCGGTGGCATTCTTTTAGTCGGAATGCAGAGTTCACCAAAGAGTCGGGCTGAAGAATGAGAGGAGGTAGTATAAGATTTGATTTCCAATCCAGGCGTTATTTTTCTTGTTCCTACAACAAAATATAGAGTATCACGATCGTAAATTTTGCTATGCCTGGGGAAAATTGCCATTGTCGATTCAGATAGCCTACTAGGTGATTTGCGCCGAGAATAATGACTGATGGAAGACGGTTCGCGGACTTCAATAACCATAATTTATTGACCTATTTCTTCGTTTTAGGAGGCCTTTTGGAAGCAAGCTCCTTGCTGTGATCTTCGAGAGCAAGGCGCAAACTTTTATTCAGGTCTTTTATAGAATCCCAGGTCATACAAATAGAAGCGACTTGTTTATCTTCGATATCGTAAGGTTCCGAATAATTGCGAGTCACAAACCCAAAATCAAGAACAACCACCTCAACTTGGGCACCTACACCGACTACGTTGGCAAAAATTGGGGAAATTCGGGATACGTACCTGGGATCTCTTTAATTGGTGGTTCTTTTTTTCTAGGCATAATTAGCTCAAATTATATTAGTATAAGTTTCGGATGTCAACAATTGAATTATATCATTCGGTTAAACCACTCGCAAAAACCGCTTCGCTATTTACCATTGACAGCTAACTACCAACCCCCACGCCTCTCTGTACATTCACCTTATCCTTACTATCCATGATGATAGTGACGGGACCATCGTTGTGGATTTCCACCTGCATGTGCGCCTGGAATTTGCCGGTGGCGACTTTCAGGCCGGTGGCGCGCACTGCGGCGACGAACTGGTTGAACAGGTCTTCGGCAACGTCAGGTGGCGCCGCATCTGTGAATCCCGGCCGCCGCCCCTTCCGCGTGCTCGCCAACAGGGTGAACTGGCTGACCAGCAGTAATTCGCCGTGAATGTCCATGGCAGACAGGTTAAATTTGCCCTCGGCGTCAGCAAAGATACGCAGGTCGGGGATTTTCTGTACCAGGTAATTGACGTCTTCGCCCGAATCTCCCTGTGCCACGCCCACGAGCACCACCAGCCCCAGACCAATTCGGCCAATGACTTCCCCATCTACCTTTACCGATGCCGCGGTGACCCGCTGGATTACTGCTTTCATTCATCGCCTGCGTTCATCGTTTGGGACGGTAACAGTTTACTCCACGGCGGCGAATCGCGCAATCTTCAAACCGGGTACGGAAAATTACGCGGCTGCCCCGTAGCTTACAGCATTTTCTTCTTCCAGCGGCCGGATATGTAATAGAGGACGAAACCGGAGGTCCCCAGGATGGCATTGATAGCCATTGCCCAGCGGATGCCGTAAACACCCCAGTCCGTGATATGGGGCAGGAAAAAGGCAAGAGGTAGCTGGAAAACCCATGTGCCAACAATGCTCAGAATCATCGGGGGCATGGTGTCTCCGGAACCGGAGATGCAATACTGGAAGACCGGGGAGAAGGCAAAGATGGCATAGTACGCGCAGGCAATACGCAAGAACGCCGCCCCCGTGTATACCAGCCCGGGGTCGCTATTGAACAGCCGCACGATGTTTTCCGCGAACAACAGGATAACCATCACCCAGACCAGCATGAACCCCTCGGCGAGAAATGCCGCAATCCAGCCACTGCGCACCGCCCGTTCTGGCTTACCCGCGCCCAGATTCTGCCCGGCAAGTACCCCGGCTCCCATTCCCAACCCCATTATCGGCATCATCAGTAGCATGTCGATACGTTGCCAGATGGTATGCCCGGCCACGGCGGTTGTCCCGTAGGGACTTATCAGCTTGATGAGCACAAACGCTCCCATGGTCATCTGCACACCCATAACCGAGGACGGGATACCGATTTTCACAATACGCCAGATGACTGCCCAATCGATGCGTATGCCTTTGAGCATGAGACGCAATCTGGTGCGGCCGGAAAACAGTACCCAGAGCGAGATGGACAGTCCGAGCGTCTGGGAAGCAATATTGGTTGCCCCCGCGCCGACCACACCGAGCCTGGGAAAAATCCACCACCCGAAGACGAGGAAAGGACATAGCGCAATGTGGAATATCCTGTAAACTACGGTAATTGTCATTGGGCGGAAAGAATCGCCGGCCGCCTGCATACTGCCTTCGCACATGAAGCGCAGGGACATGGGGATAGCGCTCAGGCAGACCACCCGCAGGTAAGCCGCGCCGTCCCTGACAACCTCCTCCTCAAGGCCCATCAGTTTCAGAATTGGCTCCGCCAGCAAATAACCTGCCGCGGCCAAAATGACCGACACGATGCCATTAAAAATCATCGCCTGGATAGCGACACTTTCGGAGTTGCGCAGGTCACCGGAGCCAATGAAGCGGGCAATCATGGCGCGCATGCCCGTTGCCATGCCCATCATTGCGGACATGACCATCTGGATAGCAATTCCCGCCACGCCGACACCTGCCACCGCCGCCTCCCCCAGCTTCCCCACCCACATCACGTCGATGGTGGGACCCAGCATATTCAGGCTACTGCCCACGATCATCGGCCAGGAGAGTTTGATAAGATTGACAGGAATACTGCCCTCCGTCCAGTCCACGCCGAGTCCGGGCCGCTTTAAAGACGGCAACTTCTCAATAGCTGTGGGACCACGCTCGTCCACGCGGGAAGTTTCTTTAGATTCTATGCTCAAATGTCCATTCCTTTCGTATGCTCGGACGGGGAGATGCAATGTCTCTTACTTTACCGTATTTTGGCGCAACTATTCCACTGACGGTTGCAGGGGTGGAGATGGACAACCAGCGAAGACTACCGGGGAGCGATTGCCGTGCATATGTGACGCATCGTTAGTTTGTCCGACCGAAAGACTGGGAAACGTGCAGAAAGCGGCCCGGACGGCCTTTCTGTGTGGCGAGGGGGGATTCCGGAAGCACCCGCTAAAGTCGTCGCGTCTTCCATTTGCCTGTGCGGAAATAGATGACGTTAGCGACCGCCCCGGCAATAGTGCTGGCCGTTAGTGCCCAGCGGATGCCGACTGCTCCGAAACTGGTGTACTTGGGGAGTAAATAGGCGAAGGGTATTGTGATAACCCAGGTAGTAACGATACTGATTATCATGGTGGGCACGGTATCGCCGGCGCCCTGCAGGGAGTTCATCAGCACAAACATAAAGCCGATAAGCACCCATCCGTAAATGGCGATGTGAATGAACTGGATAGCGACTGCATCCATCGTCGGGTCGCTATTGAAGATGCGGATTACGGGCCCCGTCCAGATGAACATGGCGCCCGCCACCACAATTACGAATGCTTCCACAAGCACGACCGCCATCCAGGCGCTCTTTTCTGCCCTTTCCGGTTGCTTGGCGCCCAGGTTCTGCCCCACAAGCACCCCCGCCCCCATGCCGAATGACATTGCCGGCATGAAAATCAACATCTCGAGTCTCTGGGTGATGACGTGGGCCGCGAGCACCGATGCGCCGAATGGCGCCATGAACTTCTGTATGATGAACTGATTTAGAGTCCTCTGCATGCCGGAGATAAGCGCCGGGAAGCCGATGCGGATAATGCGCCAGATAATGGCGAAATCGAACTTGAAGCCCCTGAAGGTCAGTTTCAGCCGGGAGCGGGCGCCGATGAGCACCCTCAAACCAAGGAGGACGCCGACGCTCTGCGCAATGATGCTGGTGAAGGCGGCGCCACGCACACCCAACGCCGGGAATGGCCACCATCCCGAGAAATTAGCGCCGAGATGGGGGAAAATGGTGGGCGCAAATGCCGCGCCGAATATCAGGAATGGGCACAGTATGACGTGAAATATGCGGTACACCATGGCAATCTGCATGGGGTTCATCGAGTCGCCGGAAGCCTGCATAATGCTATCCATCATCATGCGGAAGGATACGGTTGCTCCGCCAAAGAATTCGATGCGCATATACATTGTGCCTATCGCCACAATTTCCGGGTCGGTGGTTATAAACCGGATGATGCCTTCGGCGAAAAAGTGGCCGATAAGCGCCATCAAGACGGCGTAAGCAAAGGAGATAATTACGGCGTGCTGGGCTACCCGGAGCGCCTCTTCGTTGTTTTTTGCCCCGATGGCGCGGGCAATGAGGGCACGCATGCCTGCCGTCAGCCCCATCATAGCGCCCTGGGCAAGCTGGACAACCACGCCGGAAACGCCCACTCCGGCCACCGCAACCGCTCCCAATTTGCCCACCCATATCAGGTCAATAGTGGGGCCCAGGGTCATCAACGTCTGGGTGACAGTCATAGGCCAGGAAAGCACAAGTAGGTTTTTCAGGATGCTTCCCTGCGTCCAGTCCTGCCTCATACGGCGGGCGGCCAGGGTTTCCCGTCCGTTTCCCTTTTTCGCCGCAGGTAGAGCGGCTTCCCCGGTGCTGGAACCTGCCGGCCCTGTATTGGCAGGCGTTCCTTCGTGTTTGTCTCTTTCGGTCAAATCGCCATTACGCTTTCTAAGGTTTCAGCCCCAATATCATCGCCTGCTCAATGGCGCCGGCGGCAACGAAAAGCGAACCGGTAACGCATACCAGGTCGTTTTTCCCTGCCATCTTCAGCGCCACGGGCAGAGCCAGCGAAATATCTTCGGTTTGCCTGGCTTCGATTCCGTGTTTACGAAACTCGGCGGCTATGGGCGCGGTGGCCATGGCGCGCGGGTGGATGGAACGAGTCACAATCACTTCCCGGAACAGTGGCGCCAGCTCATTCACGATGCCATCCACGTCTTTATCATCAGACAACCCGATGATGAGTATGGCTTTTTCGAACTTGAAATACTGCTTCAGCGCCTCCCGCAGTTTATGGACGGAATCACTGTTATGGGCGCCGTCAGCCACCACCAGCGGACGCCGGTTCAGGACCTGGAGCCGTGCTTCCCACGTTACGCTCGCCATCCCTGCGGTGAGTTTGTCCACAGGGATACGGTAGCCCTTTTCCATTAATACCTCGAGCAGGCCCACTGCCACGGAGGCGTTATCAAGCTGGTACTTTCCCAGTAGAGGGATAGCCAGGCGGTATTCGCCCAGCCTGCCTTTCACCAGGAGCGATTGCCGCATGCCGTCAAAGCCCATGTCCCTGTAGATGATTTCTTTGCCCACCCTTATTAGCCGGGCTTGCCGCTCGGCGGCGATCCTTTCAACGGTCTTTGCCGCTTCTTCCACCTGGGGAGCCATAACTACGGCGCACCCCGGCTTGATGATGCCCGCTTTTTCAGTGGCGATGGCGGTCAATGTGTTCCCGAGGAGGTCTGTGTGCTCCAGGCTCAGCGAGGTGATGCCGCATACCTCCGGGCGCACCACGTTGGTGGCGTCCAACCGGCCACCCAACCCCACCTCGATCACCTGGAAGTCCACCTTTTTGTCCGCGAAGTAGCTAAAGCCGATGGCAGTGGTGACCTCGAACGTGGTCAGGCTGCCGTAAAGAGCTTCCTCATTGACAGCTTCGACGGCGGGCTTCACCCGGTTAACCAGCGCCACGATTTCTTCATTGGTTATGTAGTTGCCATCGATGCGGATGCGTTCATTGTAGAGATGCAGGTGGGGAGAAGTATACAGTCCGGTGCGGTAACCGACGGCGGTAAGCACAGAGGCGGTCATGGCGGCGGTACTTCCCTTGCCTTTACTGCCGGCGATGTGTACCGTCTTCGATTTCAAATGGGGGTCGCCGAGTTTGCCCATAAGCGCGTCCACGCGCCTGAGATCCCAGGTCTGCCGGACACGCGGTCCCTGTCTTTCGTAATCGATGAAGCTGTAGATGAAGTCGAGCGCCTGCTGGAAAGGACTGTCTATCAAGATTGCCTCTAAAACGAAGGGGGAGACTCCGTCCCCGCCGGCGGCATTTTCCCGGGCGGAAGGACTTCGCTCCCCTTTTCAACCCCGCTATACTGGACTACCGCTAATTATACCACCGCCGCCCAGAAGTCAACAAACAGAACGACGTATGGTTTGCCTCATTGCCTCGCTCGTTCAGCAGGAATTAAGGATGGTCAACGCCCATTCTCGGCCGCCGAATTTCCTGACCGCGTCCGCGGGTGTTGTCATCCGGGGAAAAGGTCGGGGACCTGCCCTGATTCCGCCTCTCTTTTTGTGTGTTTTGAATGTACTTTGAGCGTGAGTGGGTAGGGTGTTTGTAGTGCCGCAATGTACATTTATGTCATATGATGTCCAATCAGGTGAATCGAGCTTGCCTTGAAGGTGGACACCACTTCCTGACCCTCTTTCAGCCCCATCCCCTCAAGGCTCCGCCCCGTGATAAGCGCCGCCAGCGGGAAACCGCAATCCAGCGTGACCCGCACCTGCGACCCGACGGGAAATATCCTGGTCACCCTGCCCGCAAACCTGTTCCTGGCACTGGTGGTCAGAGGTCCGGCGCCGGGCAGGGAAAGTGTCACGTCTTCATGTCTCAGGCAGATGGTGACCTTCATTCCCACGGGCAGACTGCTCACCGCCTCGATTTCTCTGCCATCAGTGGAGATGATTGCCAGCCCCGCGGTTTGAGAGAGAATCTTTCCCGGCAGGATATTCCCCGCCTCCACGAATACCGCCACCTCTTCGTCCACCGGAAAGTTGAAGACCTCGGCCGGCGTGCCGAGCTGCCGGATTGTCCCCCCTATGAGCACCGCCACACGGTCGGCCAGCGCCAGGGCTTCATTGCGGTCGTGGGTCACCATCAACGTGCTAACTTTTGTCTCCCGCAGGACGCCCTCGAAATCTTCAAGTAATGCCTGACGGGTGGGGCTATCAAGCGCGGCGAAAGGCTCATCGAGGAACAGCACCTCCGGCTCCAAGACAAAAGCCCTTGCCAGGCTCACCCGCTTGGCTTCACCGCCGGAAAGAGTCCGCGCCTGACGCTTTGCCAGGTGCGCCACACCGAACCGTTCCAGCCACTTCTGTGCCCGCGCTTTCACCTCGTTTTTGGGGATGCCGCGCAGACGCATGCCGAGAGTGACATTGTCCCAGACGGAATTGCTGAGCAGGAGCGATTCCTGAAAGACCACAGCCAGCCGGCGCCTTAGCCGGAGAATCTGCCGCTGACCCGTTACCGGCTGACCCAAATAGCTGACGGTGCCGGTGGTGGGTTTGAGCAACAGGGCGAGACACAGTAGCAGAATCGTCTTGCCAGACCCATTTGGCCCGATGACGACGAGCACCTCGCCGGGCAATACCTCAAGGGCGGGAACGTCCAGCACTTTCCTCGTGCCATAGGCTACCGTGAGTTTGGTGACGCCCGCGGGTGCCGTGCCGCCGCTACCGGGGTTCAAGAGGTTTTACTCCTCTGCTGGACCCAGGTGAGGAGCAGGTTAACGCCGAAGACGAGAATCATCAGGATGATGCTCAGGGCAATGGCAGTGCCGAACTCACCCTTGCCCGTCTCCATGACAATGGCCGTGGTCAATACCCGCGTTTGACCGGTGATGTTGCCGCCGACCATCATCGAAGCGCCTACCTCGGAGATAATTGCACCGAAACCAGCCATCACCGCCGCCAGCAGGGGGAGTCGGGACTCCTTCAGTAGGAGCCAGACCATTTGCATCCGGGACGCCCCGAGCGCCTGCAACTGGAATTGCATCTTCTTATCAATTTGCTGGGTTGATGCCAGTGTAAATCCGGTAATGATGGGGACCGAGATGATGAACTGCGCAACAACCATCGCCGCCGGTGTGTAAAGAAGGTGCAGGACACCGAGGGGTCCGTTGCGCCACAGGAAAATCATGACGACAAGGCCGACAACGGTGGGCGGCGCGCCCATGCCCGTATTGATGAGGCTGATGAGAAACCGCCGCCCGAAGAAACGGGTTAGTCCAATGGCGGTCCCCAGTGCAATTCCGATGATGAGGCTAATAGCCGTAGCGGAGAGAGACACCCCGAGGGATAGAAGGGCTATCATGGTCACCGCAGGGTCGCCATGTACCAGCAGTTTGAATGCTTCAACAATACCTTTAAGAATCAGGTCCATGGCATTGCCCCCGACTACTGGACTCCCAGTTCCGCCTCTGTCTTGCCGGCATCCGGGACGAAGAGCGCCCGCCCGAATTTTCCCAGCCCGAACTGCCCGATGATTCTCTGTATTTCGGGGTCGATCATGAACAGGACAAAAGCCCGGCCGCCCGGACCATTGATCTTATTTGACTTGCCCGGGTTGACCTGGATGACGTGATAGACGTTAAGCAGGACAGGGTCGCCTTCAAAGACTACTTTTAGCCCGGTAGTCTTCTGCGTGGAATAGTAAGTGGCATTATCGGTGAAAACATAGCCATTCTTTTCCGCAGCGACAGCCAGGGTGGCTCCCATGCCCTGTCCCGTTTCCTGGTACCAGCTTTGCCCTTTGGATGATATGCCCGCCGCGGTCCAGAGCCTCAGTTCTGCACTATTGGTGCCGGAAGCATCGCCGCGGCTGATGAAAAGCGCTTTGGCGGCGGCTATTTTCTTGTACGCGTCGATGGCAGTTTTGGACCCGATTATCCCCGCCGGGTCGGAGGCAGGACCAGCGATGATGAAATCATTGTGCATTACCAGCTTACGGTTGATGCCATCGCCGCTATTGACCAGGGGAATTTCCTTAGTGTAGTCGTGCACCAGCAGCACGTCCGCTTCACCACGCTGGCCCATGGTGATTGCCGCCCCGGTGCCCACGGCGATGGTCTTGACCCTGTAGCCGGTCTTCTGTTCGAAAAGCGGCACCAGCACATCCAGCAAGCCTGTGTCCTGAGTGCTGGTGGTGGTAGCTAAAATTACCTCACGGACGGCACACCCCATCAGCGAGAATACGAGGCCGAGCACCGCCAGACTGAGAAGAATTGCCGGGAAAATTGCGCGCCTTTTGCCTGAGAATTTCACCAATTGGCTCCTTTGCTATTTCACGGTCTGACCGTAACGGTCGTTCCTGTTTCACTGATGTCATAACCGGGGATGGACTCGAGCATGCTGTGGAATTCGCGACTGCGAAGGACTTCGGGGACCAGGTTGTAAGGTTTTGAATTCAGCCGGTCTTCAAGCATGATGAGATCGTAACGCTCCTTGACCAGCGGGATAAAGTCCAGGCCGGCGGCGCTGGCGGCCGCCTGGGCGCCGAGGCCTGCATCCGCCTCGCCACACGCCACCGCCGCGGCGACGGCACTGTGGGTTGTCTCTTCACGGCCGTACCCTTTGACGTGCGCCACCGGAATCCCGGCCTTCCTGAGTTGCGAATCCAGCAAAATGCGTGTCCCCGACCCCTTCTGCCGGTTGACGAAGGTAATCTCTTTGCGGCCCAGGTCACGAACGCCGATGATGTGTCCCGGGTTGCCTGATTTCACCATCAGGCCCTGGATGCGCTGTACCAGATTGATGAGCGTCACGGTCTCATTAGGCATGAGTTTTTTCACAAATGGCACATTGTATTCGCCGCTCTCTTCATCGATGAGGTGGGCGCCGGTGAGATCCGCCTCGCCACTC
>Ga0315284_10017655_pt1 | contig 10122 bp, 2 predicted proteins | sample YL17G09_16_MG_FD_203696 | JGI IMG/M metagenome (GOLD analysis project Ga0315284, IMG submission 203696) | Sediment microbial communities from Yellowstone Lake, YNP, Wyoming, USA - YL17G09_16 | ecosystem: Environmental > Aquatic > Freshwater > Lake > Sediment | place: USA: Wyoming | collected...
AATTACTAGAAGTGAATTTGAATTTGATGATATGGATACATTACCAGATAAAATTCTTGAATATGATATAAATATAGAGGAATTATCTAAATCTCAATTAAATATATTTATTAAATCATACCGTAACTGTAAACCAGATAATATTAAAATAAATATGGATTATACTGTTATTTATAATTTATTAAATGATAAATTAAAATCATATTTTGATAAATTGTATGAGTTATACATTAATAATTCATTTTTACAATTAAAAAATATTGAAAATATATACAATAATCGTGAAATATTATATAAAATGATTGAATGCAAAAATATAATGGATATATTAAAAGATATACAAATAATGAAAAATAAAAATTGTTATGAAATTTTAAAACTACAGGATATGTTAGATACTGAAATAATTTATAATGATGTTAGAGATACAAGTATTATTTTATTCGAAATATTATTTGGATCATTCATTAGAAAGGATCAATACATATTATATAATAATATTAAAGAGGAATCAAAAGTATATAAAGTGCATCATATGTTAATGGGGAAAGGTAAATCAAGTGTAATTACTCCTATTTTAACATTACATAATATATTTTTTAAAAATCTATCGAATGTTTTTATTGTAATGCCACAACATTTAATAAAACAAACGTATGATAATTTTATTAAACAATTTTCGTATATTATGGAAGATATTATTATTAAAAATATTAAGATTGGAAGGGATGAAAATATTGAATATAATAGTAAAAATATAATTATCATAGATGATACCAGTTTAAAGTCAATCAAATTGAATTCTGTTATAAATAATCAGAATATAGATATCATAAGAGAAAAATCTTTTGTAATTATGGATGAATTTGACAATATGATAAATCCAATTAGTAGTGAACTAAATTTTCCAATTGGAAACCAAAATATATTGGAAAATGGAATTTTCATATTTACTTTTATAGTTAAATGTATAAAAAAAATAATATTGAATCATAATGAAGAAATTAATTTTAGTAATTATGTAGATAGTAAAAAGTTTGTTGATGCATTTTTTGTAAAATACAGTTATTCTGATATAATACCCAATAATTCTAAATATATAAATGAATATAATTTTTTTGTTGAATATTGTGTAAAAGAAAATAAAACTTACTCATACATAAATAATGAAAATTTTTTTATTATTATTGGAATATTAAGAAAGATATACAATGGGTTGATATTAGCATTCACATACATATATAGGAAAGATTATGGTTTTGGTAACATAATAATTTCGTCAAAAAAAAATTCCAGTATTGCTATACCATATACAGCAGTTGATGATCCAGTAAATGGATCAGAATTTACAGATCCGGAACTTACAATAATTTTAACATCATTAAGTTATTTTTATAGAAAAATTGTTAAAAATGATTTGCAAAATATGATTGATTATGCTACTCGAATAAAAATAGAAAATCCAGATGTTATGGGAATATTATTGGAAGTATATATCAATATAATTAATAATTCTGGTATTATGTTTAATGATATGATAGAATGTGGCACTGATATTATGCTAGATAAAATAGTATATAAAATTGGATCTAATAATACACTCATAGAAAATTATTTAATTGATATTATTTTGCCTGAATATATCAAAGTATATGATAGACAATATAATTGTTCATTTCTTGATATTATGATAAATAATTTTACAAAATATAAAACAGCATTTTCGGGAACAGTAAATATATCTATGCCATTATTAAATTTAATAGATGATTTAGGAAATAAAATTAATCCTGAATATGAATTTAGTGATATAATTGAACCCGATAATTTAGCTAATGGAGAAATCATCAGTGCATTTATAGGTAAAATAAATCCAAATAAATGTAATTATATAGGACAAAAGGTTGATACAATCATAGAATATTTGATTAAAAATGAATATCAATGTTTAATAGATACTGGTGCATTCATGAAACAATTCACAGCAGAAACGATAGTAAGAAAATTTATCAATATTGCAAAGTTATTAAATAGTAATTATATAAATAAAAAATATGTATTTATTAATAATAATAATAAAAAAATGGTTTACTACAATGAACATAATACAGATTATTTTCACGAATTAGGCAACAACAAATATGAAACTGAACATATTTTTATATATTATCCTCATAAATTTACAATAGGTATAGATATTATTCAACCGTTCAAATTAAAGGGACTAGCTACCGTTACATATTTCAATCGATTTACTGATATGGCACAGGGAATATATCGTCTACGAAAATTAAATTATGGTCACACAATCGATTTTTTAGTATCAGAAATTTATGAACATATAAAAGATACAGTTACACTTTTAAATCAATTAATTAAAAACGAACAAGAATATAAACAACTATCTGAACCTAGTTTTCTCTTACAAAATATAAAATGTTTAGAAAGACGTCAAAATTTATCTGAAAAAACATTTATCGATAATATTTACTATGAAAAAGTAACTAAACATAATGAATTAGAAGAAGATTTATATAGTAATTTTATTAAACAAAATTATTGTATAGATAAAAAAGGTAATATTCTTGAATTATGTAATAAATTAGATAAATTAAAAATCAAAAAAATAAATAAAGAAATACATGTTGCTCAAAATATTAAAGAAACAAAAACTAAAGAAATAAATATACATATAAATGCAAAAAAAATTCAATTGAAATATAATTTTGATTATAAAGGACTACTTTGTTTTATTAAATATAATTTTAAACAAAAATATACTATTAAAGATTATTTAAATATAAATATTCACAAAAATAATGGAAAAATTATGGAACAACCAACAATAAAATTTCTAAAAAAAAATAACATATATTTATCCCCTGTTATATATGATAATTTATGTAGTAAAGAATTAAAAAAATCAAATTATTCATATTTACAATTAGATCCAGAAAGGCCTACATTTGATATTCAATATTTTATTTTTTATTATATTAAGAAAAAAATTATAAATGATTATGAATATTTAATATTACACCCAAATGAATTCCATATATTATACATGTATATACATGAAAATAATATGAACGATATAATAATAAAAAATAATTTTGGAAAAATATTGTATGGAGATATTTATGATACACTCACTGAACAAGAATATATTATTCAACTCATAACTGGAAATGATTTATCAATTAGTAATTATATAAAATTATTTGATTATATGGATTTAACATTATATGAAGGATTTATAAATACTTTAAGAACATTCAATAATAATATCACAAATTTTGTAACATTTATTTTCAATGAATATAATAATTTTACCAAGAAAGATGATTTCAAAAATATAATAATCACAAAATATAATGCTGGAGAATATGATGAATTATTGGAAATTTGTAATTTGAGTACATCAAATTTATCTGATAAACAAAAACAACAAATCGTACTATCTAATAACGTTTTTGGGACGATCATATTAAAACCAATAAAAATAGATAAACATATTATTCTTTTATTAAAAGATATATATAATTTACTAAAAATAAAAAATAATATTCTTAAATTACAAAAAATTATAAATGATAATAAAATATAAAAAATTAAATTTATAAATTTAATTTTATTAAAATAAATAAATTACTTAATAGGTTTTTTTTTTATAACTCTTTTCTTTTTTCCTCCGACTTTTAATTCAACACCTTCATCTTCATTCATTTCCTCCATTTGTTTCAAAAATTCCTTTTCCACAACATCAAGTTCACTTAACCATATTTCTTGTACTGAAGTGTTAACATATATCTCATATTCGTTTTTAATTTCGACAAAATAGTCTGCTAACTTATCTTTGTTTTCAATTGTCAAATCAAATATTTTAACATCAGTCAAATAATCATAAGTTTTGTCAACATCCTCAAAATTAGTTGATAATCTAGGGAATTCAAAAAGTATTAATTGTTTCTCTATTTCTGCTTTTGGTAATGATTTTTTATTTTTAGTAAAGACAATTTTCTCATCAATGTAATGTTGAATAAATTTAATTTTCCAATCAATCAAATTTAATTTATTTTCAAGAACTTTTGTGTAATGTTCTTTCCTTTTAACATACATTTCTAATCTAAAAGCACAATATTCCCTCAAAATGCTTTCGACATCATCATATTTTGTTAATTTATTTTCTGAATTATACAAATGCATATTACTGATGCTAAGTTTCCTCACTAAATCCAATCTTTTCTCAATACTATTATTCCTGATTAAGTCTTGTAATTTACCATCTAAAAATGTTAAGGTGAAATGAACTGTATTGTCACCACATTTTGGAGTCCATCCTTTTAATAAATGTTCATTTGTTGCTTTATCCACATCATCACATGTAATATCATCCAAAAATTTCTTATAATCATCAGTCCATAGACCAACTGGCAATTCTTCTATCACCAAAGTGTTTTCATTTATTATCTCATGTATACCAATTGTATCATAACCAATTTGTCCAGTTTTTGGTGCAACTGTTTCTACAATTTGTCCTTTAAACCCTTTGTACCATGGCATCATTTTAACAGGTTTCTTTTTATTAATTATTAACCTTTGATTTTTTATAACATCTAATGGATTAAAAGATGGAATTTTTGTACTAAAACCTGTCCCAATTCCAGCAGCCCCATTTATTAATACATTACATATTATAGGAGCATAAGCTTCTGGTTCAACTGGTTTACCATCATCATCAAGCGCAAATTTATAAATACAGTTATCTTCCTTTTTAAAAGTATTTACTGTAATATGATTTATTTGTGTATTAATATATCTGGCACTAGCAGGATTTTTCCCGCCACATGTCCTATCACCAAACATACCATTTGGCAACAACCAACTTATATTATTTGAACCCACAAAATTTTGGGCCATACCCACGATCGCTTGTTGTAAACTTGCCTCACCATGATGATATGCAGCTTTATCTGATATAAAACCAGCCAATTGAGCAACCCTAACTTCTATGTTAATTATATTTCTCAAGAATGCTCCATATAATATTTTCCTCAAGGAAGGTTTAAAACCATCACATATAGATGGAATACTTCTAATAAGATCTGCATTTGAATAATGTATCAAATCTTTATTCACAAAGTCAGTATATGATATGTGTTGTTCATCTGGGGATATTATTAAACTTTCATCATATGCTCTCAACCATTCTTTTCTAAAATCGATTGAATCTTTAGAGAATATTGATTTTAATATACTAGTATCATTTTCTATATTTTTATTTCCATATTTTATCATTTTATTTTCAAAATTAACAAATGCTTCACCAGCTTCTTTTACAGTTGATGTTCCTAATCCTTTGTAATATTTTGGAGATGTATATAATTTTGAATTATTTGATTCTTTCCATGCATCATATTCTTGTACTGAATAGAACACTAATGGATTTTGTTGTTTAACATCTGTTTTTTTCCAAATTTTTAACAATGGTGTTTTCATACTTGTTATAAACCCTTCAATTTTTGCAAGTGATGGCCAATGATATTCTATAAAATTCATAACCAAACCTTTAATATGTGAACCATCCAAATCTTGATCTGTTAAAATTAATATTCTACCATATCTTAATGATGATACATCCTCATACACATGTCCATATCTTAATCCCATAATTTGCACGATATTTTTAATTTCTTCATTATTTTTAAGTTGAACATTGGTTGCCTCTCTAACATTTAATAATTTTCCTTTTAATGGAAACACACCCCATTTATCTTGTCCCATTTTCTGTGCTCCAGCTACTGCAAATGGTTTCGCTGAATCTCCTTCAGTCAATATTAAAGTACAATCTTTACCTTGTCTAGTACCAGCCAGAGTTGCATCTTCCAATTTTGCAAATCCTTTCAATGTGGCTTTTTTCTTTCCATTATTGACTTTTAATTCTGAATTTTCTTTGGCTTTTGATATCATTATTACCTCATCCATAATACCAGTTTTTGATAGTAATTTGATAAATTCATCTGAAATTGTACATTTTGATCCAAAGTTTGCAACTTTTGAACTCATAAATTCTTTAGTTTGACTTGAGAAATCTGGATCATCTATCACACAATCAATGAAAAATGTTAAATTATCCCTTATTGTTGCTGGTTTAATTTTAACACTTTTATTTTTAGCACTAATAATATCATGCAATTTAGTTACAATTGCGGATACAACATGCTCTACATGTGCACCACCTTGAAATGTACATATACCATTTACATATGATTTATGTTTGTACCCAGATTCAGAATCAAATACAACACCTACTTTCCATCTATCACTTACTTGTTCATATATAAATGGACATGAATTATCATCAGCATAAAACATTTTAATATATGCTTCAAAATTATTGACATTTATTTTTTCATTATTAAGGTATACATTTACATTTGTGACTGCAGCAATATCATAAACTCTTTTAACAAATAAACTGACCATATCATCAGTCAATTTAGTTATGCCAAATTTACTAAAATCTGGTGTGAATTTTACTTTAACAGATGATTGTAATTTTGTTCCTTTTAAATTTGTAATAACAGGTTCTGATTTGGTGTACATGTTATCTGTCAGGGTCATCTCAAATTTTTTCTTATTGTTAGCATCAACTACTTCAATTTCCATATGGGAACTCATCACAGATACCAATTTAATGCCATAACCATTTTTAGCACCAACTGTTTTATTTTTACGATGAAAATTACCTGATGTCATAAAATATGTAAACACCCCTTCAGGAGTATAACAACCCCAATCTGCATGTATTACAACTGGTATCCCTTTATTACCATTATTGTAAACACTAATGTAATTTTCTTCTTGGTTAATTTCAACTTTCAATTCAGTCATAGTTGGATCTTTAACTGAATGATCTCGTGCATTCACAATTGCTTCATCAAAAATTTTGTACAACCCTGGAACATACTCAATCTTTTTATTGACTATTTTTTTTGTTTCTTTATCATAAACATCCATATTCACTAAATCTGGTTCAGTCCCACCAATGTACATACCAGGAACTTTTAAAATGTGTTCATGGATCTCTAATGATTGGAACTCTTGTTCTGTAGTTAACTCTTCTTCTGTATTTGATATTTTTTGACCTTTCGGTTTTGGAGAATTTGTTTTGACTGGTTTTGCTACATGTTTTGTGGTCATAAATATATTTTCATAGTATTTCATGAACCTTTAAGTATTTTGTTTAAATTTCAATTTTTTTGGGGATTTTTATTGGGATAATTATAGTAAAATAAGGATATGATACATTTAAAAAATTCAATAATTAATAAAAATAGTATCATTATATTTTAATCATACAATATGATAAATAATATATAAAGTTAAGAGATATTAAATATATTATTAATGATTAGAAAAGGTAGATATTCACAAAAACAAGACAAAATATATGATGAGAATATCATTAAATATAAAAAAATATTTGATGACCTGACAGAAACACAAAATAGTATATATCCAGAAAATGATGATGAATATACTTTAATAAAAATAATAATATTATTACATAATACAAACTATGCATTTACTATACATGATATTAGAATAATTATGCATAGAATTAGAAAATATTTAAAAACTAGTGGAAATAATAGTGATGAAATCAGTGATAATTTTGCAAAGGTTATTGAAATACTAGCTGCATATAAACATACTTATTTAAGACATTATTTTCATTTATTTTTTGACATAACATATAATAAAAATACTGTTGTACACAAATTTGTTGATTCATTATTTAATGCAAATTATAATTTTGATTTGCAATTTATCAATAGGATGGATAGAGAATCAATTGAATATCATAATGAAAATTTAGAAAAACAAAATTTCTTAAATCATAATTTAATTATTTATTTTATTTTATCTTTAACTAAAACAGAAATAAATAATACATTTTTTGATAACATGATATCATTAATTAAACAAAATGTAATATCCCTAAAACATATTATGCTTATCATACAAACTATCAAATTTCATGAAGAGACTATTCTTGATAAAAGTCAATTATTTATTACATGTTTAATGGATAATATTTTACAACATAATAGTGAAAACATAAATATTATTTGTACAAATATAATCAAACATTGTTTTCAAAATAAATGGGTATTAAAATTATTTTTACAACATAATATGTTTAATAATATATTAATAAAAAATTTGTGCAACACAAAATTATTACACAATAATTTAATTTTATTGATATATGCCACACAATATAATTATGTGGTAAATACTGAATTATTAAATAAATTATTATCCATGACAGAAACTTGTAATTGTAATCATGCTTCATTTGATGATAATTGCATAAATTATATAACAGATAATTTCAAGTGTACAAAAAATATTAAGATAATAAATTGTTTTGACTTATTTAAATGTAAACCTAATGATGAGACATTTAAAATATCATTAAATAATGGGTATATTTACACCACGACAAAAATAATTAAACAAAATAATATTATTCCTGATATTAATACACTCAATGAATGTGTCAAGAGTCGCAATATAAGATTAATTAATAATATTTTATGTTATAAAATTGAACCAAATGAAACAACATTGGAAAATTTAGTTTTATCAAGTAAAAAACCGATGAATAAAGCTTTAAGGAGAAGGGTAAGGTATAGAAGAAGTAGAAAAAGTAAAAAAAGTAGAACAAACAAAAATGATGTTGTACCAATTAAAATACCCATTTCAAATATGATGAATATAGTTAATTTATTGATTAAAAATGGATTAAAGATAAATTTAAATTGTGTAAGTTTATTATTATCAGTACATGAACATTTAGATAATTTAGAAAATTATGATATACCATATGATGAAAATTTATATTTTGAATGTTATATTAATAATTATTTTCCAGATTCATATATGGACAAATTTACAATAAATAAAAATATTCTTACTGCTAGATCATATTCAAAACAGAAAAACCCTACATACAAACAATTTATAGAATTCATTAAAAATAATGATATTAGTTTAGATTATTACATGTTAGAAGATTCTTATGAAATTGATGATAAATTAACAGAAATACATAAATGTGTTCCATCAATTTTAACAATGTATAAAAAAACAAATGTTCGTCATACAAGTTATGCTTTGAGAAATTTTATTAAATTAAATGGTATTACAAAAGATATGATGACACAAACTTTGAAAATAAGTTTTTAATTATTTAAATAATTTTATTAATTATTTAACAATTCTATAAAATACATAAATAAATAACAATACAAATACAATATGAACATAATAGCACAAAAAGTCAAATCATTAACAATGTTTTTAAGAAATTCATCATCATTATATGACATAATGATTGAATGTAGACAAAACATTCCACAAAATAATGAAACATTAGTTACTATCATATTAGATTTACATGAAGCAAATTATCAGTTTAAATCCACTCATTATGCTAGATTATTTTATAATTTGACATATGTTGATTGGCACGCAAATAATAATGAAACTTTTTTAACACATGCGAATATTCCAGACCACAAGAAAATTATAGAAATAGTATTAAATAATATAACATTAACTACATATAATTCATATCTTTTAAGAAGAATATCAATAAATACTAAAAATTATAATTGGCTCGATATTTTGATTGAAAAAAATTATTTATTTAGTGCACAAATATTAAATAACTTATTGTCAGGAAGAAGACATAGAAGAAATAAAAAAGATGATCATTTTGAATATATTAATAATAATTTTGATGTGATGTCAGTATTTGATAACAGTGTATTGACATACTTAATTTTTAGATTACATTCTGAAACACAATTACCAGCACAATTTTATAATAAAGTTTTACAATTTATCAATAATACTGATTCCATTCCAGTACATTATTTTAATTTATTAGTAAGTACAATTAACCAAAATTCATTAATCAATAAGAATAAAGGTAAACAGATAATAATTGCCTTATTTAATAATTTAATACAAAATATATCAAATCATAATGATATTTATAATATTATTGAACAAAAAGGATTACAATATAAATATTTATGTAAATTA
>Ga0315284_10017656_pt1 | contig 10122 bp, 8 predicted proteins | sample YL17G09_16_MG_FD_203696 | JGI IMG/M metagenome (GOLD analysis project Ga0315284, IMG submission 203696) | Sediment microbial communities from Yellowstone Lake, YNP, Wyoming, USA - YL17G09_16 | ecosystem: Environmental > Aquatic > Freshwater > Lake > Sediment | place: USA: Wyoming | collected...
GTGGTGGGCCCAGCAGGACTCGAACCTGCGACACGCGGATTATGAGTCCGCTGCTCTGCCAACTGAGCTATGGGCCCACTGTACTCTTAACTTCAAATGAATATTATAGCGTAAAGGCCAAGGGGGATTGAACATGAAACCGAAAGGCCCGGCCGGAGCACTTCCTGCCGGGCCTTTGCTCTGTTTTCCTCAGACAAACCCTTGGCTATTGATCCCCTTCCGTCCCCGGGGGCGGCGGCACCTGCGAAGGCGGGGGCGGCGGGGGTTGGTAGGCTGGGGGCGCGGGGGGGACCGCGCCGGGTGCCCCGCTCATCTGCGGCCCGGCGACACTGCCGCTACCTCCGCCGGGTGGATAGTAGTATGGTCCGTAAGTCCCGGTCGGGGGCTGTGCGGGTGGTGCCGGCGGGCGGCGGAACAACACGAACATCACTATTACCAGGATGATGCCCAACGCCAACAAACCAACGACTAAGCCCATGACCAACCAGCTGAGGTCGGTCTCCTCGCCGCTGTCCTTTTTCTCCTCCGCTTCGAGGGCGCCCTCGTCGATGGCGTCACCCTCTTCGCCCAACGCCGCGATGGCAACGTCAAGGGGCTCATCGACCGTTGTCTGTACCAGGTAGGTGTTAACGCCATCCCTCTTCAGCCCCAGGGTGTAATCGTCGGTGGACCATATCATCCAAGCCCCTATCGGGGATTCGCTCTTGATCTCTCCCTCGAAGCGGTCTTCGACGTATTTCACGTAAGCGGAGGCGAACTCCTGGGCGTCCTTCTCGCTGTCCCACGCATATTCCTGTACCAGTAGCTTGTCCCCATCGCTGTTGCTGTAATAGTGATAGCGGTTACCACCCCAGCCCGCAGCAGCAGCCTTTGCGTCATCATCCTTGAAGTAGGGCTTGAATAACTCGTAGACGTCGAACTCGCCTAGCACGTTGTCGTAGTCGAGTTCCCAACCGTTTCCTAGCTTGGAGGAGATATCGGGAAGCTCTACCTCCACCGCTTCCTCTCCCTTTGCATATTTCTCCGGGTGGTAGATCTGTTCCGTCGTGGATGGCGGCTCGCTATACGCTGCGTCGATTGCGTCGAAGCCGCCCTTACCGTAGACGTAGCGCGCGAAATCCGTGCCCTCCATATAGGGGAAGAGCAGGCCGTCCCTGATATAATCCGGGGCGCTGTCCAACACTTCCGTGGAGTAGTCCTCGCCCTCGAGCTCCATGTTCATGGTATCTTCGAGGTCGACGTACTCCATCAGCCAATCCTCCGATGCGATCATGGCATCGCCCTCCACCAGGGCGGTCGCGGCAAAGGACGCGTCATCATCCGTTTCCACCGCGGCATCTTCGGGATCGTCGAAGGGCGGGCGCATGAGGTCGAAGTTCTCATCCTGCAGGTAATGGACAAGCTCGTGGGACAGGGTGTATTGGTCCATGACGCCCATGGACCCATCCTCTGATATGAGGTAGAGGCTGTTGTCCTCGGGGTCGTAGAAGCCGGCTATCTGCTCCGTCAAGAGGGCGATGTAGAAATCCTTCAGGTTCAGGTCGGGCTCGATGAAGCCCAGCATGACCATGATATCCTGTGCGTCCTGTATCTCCTCTTCCGGGTTGTCCTTGGCGAAGTCCTCGAGCATACGCTGCTCGAGCTGCTCCTGGTTCATGTAGTTCACCTTGATGTTAGGGTCGGCCTGAAGCCCGCGCACCTCCTCCGTCTCGGTGAAGACCTCGTTTACCTCGGCCTGGTTGCCCTGGGCTAAAGCCAGCGATAGAGACATGGCCAGGATGACCAGGACCAGTATGACGGCCGTGAATATCTTACGCATCGCCGTTTCCTTCCTCCTTCACACCTATGCGCGGACATATATCGTTAAGACAGCAATCGGGGCAGTTTGGTTTCCGAGCTTTGCATACCTGTCTACCATGTGCGATCAAGTTGATATGCAACCTGAACTTTATATCGTCTGGGACCAGTATATCCATGACATCGTGCGCCCGTTCCGGGCTCGCTTTCACGGGGATGATACCCAGCCTCTTACCCACCCGGAAGATATGAGTATCCACCGGGAAGTAGGGTTGGCCCATCTGGAAGAGCAGCAGCACCGCCGCTGTCTTCCTCCCCACCCCAGGCATATCCAGTAGATACTGCATCGCCTGTTCGGTTTCCATGTCCCTCAGGCAATCGAGGGAATAGGCGCCGCAATCCCGGTTGACCCTCTCCAGCACCAGCTTGATGCGCTCCGCCTTCACGCGCGATATGCCCCCAGAGCGTATGGCTTTCTCGATCTCCTCCGTTTGCGCGCCGGCCGCATCCTTCCATGTCGGGAACTCCTCTTTTAACAGCCGGAAGGCGCGGTGTGAATTGATATCGCTGGTGTTCTGGGAAAGGATGGTGTGAACAAGCCCGTCTAGAAGTTCCGAGAACTGCGGGTCCCAGGCACGGTCCCCGTAACAGCGCAGAAGTCTGCGGTCGACCTGCGGTAAAAGCCTCGCGGCTTGGCTCTTCTTCAACCCACTCTGAAGCCTTACCCAATCTCCATCCGGGCGTTGTTCAATAGGTCGGGCCATGTGCTTCTTCACCATTCTTCGAATAAGTTTACCCTGCGTGTACGCCTTTGATAGACGTTTTTCCCAGCATAGCATAGACAACCATAATCCATGCCAGTTTGACAATTCGGGTGATTTTTGTAGAAAATATATAAAAATCGTGTAGTTATTCATTGGCGAAGGAGGAGACAGCTTGCCAAGAAGAGATAAAAGAGCTGACATCGTCAATGCAGGGATACGTATCTTTTCCCGCAAAGGATTCAACCATTGTTCCGTAGAGGACATACTGCAGGAAGCTCGCGTCGCTCGGGCCACGTTCTACAGTTACTTCGACAGTAAGAAGGACCTTTTCGTGGAACTCGTGGACAGCATACTGAACAGTATGTTCGAAATAACCGCGAGGGAACTGGGCGAAATCCCCTCGACCATCGAAGAGCTCAAGGAGAAGACGAAGAACACCATACTCGAGCTCTACAAGTTCTTCAGCGAGAACTGGGAGTTCTCCGCCATCTACATCAAGGAAGTGATGGGGATGAATCCCGAGATCGACTTCCGTATAGTCGAATGGCAGCAGCGGGTCGCGGAGATGGTGAAAATACTCTTGAACCGTGGCATCGAGAAGGGCATGTTCCGCCCTATGGACGTCGACATCGTGGCTACCCTGGTGGCCGGCGCTCCTCAACACCTCGGCTTGCAGCTCTTCATGTTCAATCAAAATGTAGACATACCCAGGGTCGCTGACGCTGTCACCGACTATCTCATCTACGGTCTGGCGGCACGCAACTAGGATCTGAGCCCATATGATGATAGGGTCCCGTTGATACGGGGCCTTTCTTCTATCGCAGGGAGTCTCAGCCGTCGATCGCGCCTTGATCGGTGAACAGGCGTAAGCTGTTCGACATGGCGCGGGTCTTCGGAGGGAAGATATGTTCCGCTTGGGATTAGCGCATACTCTAGGGGCCCCTTCCCTATCCATCTACCTCGAGAAAACAGACGAGGACAGAGCCGTAGTCGATGGTGCCCCGCTGTTGGATATGATCACGTGGAGCCCGTGCTCGCCGTCTAGATATGCAGACCCCACGAGGTATCTGGATATAGAGACCTCGGCCCAAACGCTGGACGAAGGCGTCTTCCGGCTGGAGCACCGGCTGCGGGCCAGGCGGAGCATGTTCCTGGTCAAGTGTATGGCCGCCCTCAAGCTTCTCGATCCTATTAGAAAAAACGGCTTCCGCTTCGTTCCCCATCTCCATCCCGAGCGAGACATGGTCGCACCCGACCAGATATTCCGGTCTCCCTGTTGCATCCTGGAGGGGAGATCGACATCCCTGGCCGTGGTGCCCGACCTCGCGGCCCTGGACACCTTGAACCAGGCCGGGTTACGGACCGCCCTCATCCTGGAGGGGGATGCCATAACCTACGGGATCATCGGACACCGCGTGAAAGGCCACGTTTATTTCACCGCCCGCACCTTTCCCGGCTTCGCGTTGAAGAAGGGCCAGGAGGCCGTTCTTTCCTATTATCTGTTTGTTACGGACGGCAGTGGGACGGAGCTGCACCGCCGTGTGAACTCCTTCCTTTGGGAAGATTTCGGCCGACCGCGGATGTCCGGACCCGGCCCACAGCAGCTGCCCCTGGACGAGTACGCAGAGCTCGCCGGGAACTGGGCATTCCTCAATGAGGAGAACTGGACGGATCTGGAGATAGATGGAAAGCGCTGCGGCGGCGCCTATGCGTATAACATGAACTCCAGATTCCCACCGCTGCGGCGTGACAAGCTGACCAACACCGCGTTTATCCTCCTGCCGCGTCTTTACGCGGCCATCCTCGGGTTCGGGGCCGCCCACGTCACCAGCCATCCCGTACTCTACCGGCTCCTGCGCAAATCCCTGGGCTCTATCCCCGGCGCCTCACCTTCCGTCATCGAACTGCAGAGTTGGTTCAACAACGTGCGCTCGGCCTACGGGGCGGCCTGGTTGGCGCGGGAGCTACCGGACGAGGAGCTGGAGCGTAGGGCCTCGCTGGTGCGCGAGTTCGCCCTGGCATCGCCACGCCCGGACGGGTTCTTCCCCGCCGTCCTCTACCTCGTCGGCAACAGGATGGTGTGGAGGAAGGGGACCCGGGGGTTCACTGTCTTGAACCGCTACCACCTGGCGGACAGCTGCACCACTGCATATCACCTCCTGGAATGGCACCGCGACCTGGACGAGAAGCCGGCTGCGCTCGAGGCCTGCAAGCGGCAAGCGGAGGCCGTCATGGCTATACAGCTACCCAGCGGAGCTTTCCCCGCCTGGTTCGGGTTTAAAAAGGGCCGGGTCGTCGTCGATCCCTGTCTCGCGGAGAGCGCCGAGTCCGCCTCCGCGGTTATGTTCCTCGCCCTTCTCGCCAACGTCACCGGGCGGGAGGAATACCTCAGGAGCGCGCGGGCGGGAGGCGACTTCCTCATAAGCGAGGTCGTGACTCCCAATCTCTGGTATGACTATGAGACCTTTTTCTCCTGCTCGCCGAAACCGGTGGGCTGGGTCGACCCGCGCAGCGGCTGCCACCCCGAGAACACCATGTGCGTATACTGGACGGCAGCCGCCTTCCTCCAGCTCTATCTGGCCTGCGGCGAGGAACGCTACCTGGAGGCGGGGCGCAAAGCCCTCGACCGCCTCCTCGCCCACCACCAGGTATGGAGTCCACCCTTCCTCTCCATCGACGTTTTCGGCGGATTCGCATCCCAGAACACCGACGCGGAGTGGAACGACGCCCGCCAAGGCCTCATCGCCCCTTTGCTCATCGACTACTACCATGCCACTGGTGAGCGGGAACTGTTCGAGCGCGGGATCGCCACTCTGCGCGCCTGTTTCACCACCATGTATCTGGGACGCGAACCCTACGTGCCACTGCGCCCCTCCGTGCGTGGCGGTATAGAGGAGAACTACGCTCATTTCGGATACGACGTCCCCACTCCCGGTTACCTGATGCTCGATTGGGGAGCCGGTTCTTCCCTGTACGCAGCGGCGCGCATCCTCTCCCGCCACGGCCAGGTCTTCGTTGACCTGCCGGCCGGCCGCGCTTTCGGTATCGACGGCTGCGCGGTCAGGAGCCTCGAGCGTAAGGGAGATACAGTGCATCTCATTATCGAATCCCACCTTGTGGGGAAACGCGAGCTAAGGATCGTATGCGAGTCCGACAGCGGGCCGCTACGCCTGGTGGTTAACGGACAGGACTTAGGGTTGATAGACACCGCCGCGCTGAAGGCAGGTGTCGTTGCGAGTGTTGACGGCTGATAAATTCCGAGACCTGAAACAGGTCCTGTTACCCGAAGAGCACGGCGGGTCCGGGCTCGATGCGGGCGTTCTCCTCCGCTATACGCCGCAGCTCCTCCAGGATGGACTCGCCGCCCGGCCTGAAGAGATGGGCAAAGCGCCTCTGCGGGCGCAGGTAATCCTCGACCGGCTTACGTTCCTTCACCTTCTTGACCTTGGTGATGACGCCGTTCTCTATCTCGAACACCGGGAAGAGGAAGGTCTCCGTCGCCAGTCGGGCCATCTCCACCGATAGCTCCGACTCTATCCCCCAGCCCGGCACGCAGGGCACCAGCAGGTGCAGGTACTTGGGTCCCTCTATCTCCAGGGCTTTCTGCACCTTGCGCATGAGGTCGCGAGGCTCGGCCGGTGTGGCGGTGGCCACGTAGGGCACCCCGTGGGCTACGGCGATGAGGGGCATGTTCTTCTTGCGCGTGGTGTTACCCCAGGACTTGCGCCCCGGGGGGCTGGTGGTGGTGCGCGCTCCCACCGGCGTGAGGCTGGAGCGCTGGTAGCCGGTGTTCATATAGCCCTCGTTGTCGTAGCAGATGTAGAGGATGTCGTGGCCCCGTTCGAACATGCCGCTGATGCATCCCAGGCCGATATCCGCTGTGCCCCCGTCCCCTGCCTGGGCGATGATCTTGATGTCCTCGTAACGTCCCATTGCCTTGAGGGTCGCCTCCATGCCGGAAGCCACCGAGGCGGCGTTCTCGAACAGGGAGTGGATCCAGGGGACTTCCCACGCGGTACGGGGGTAGGTGGTGGTATATACTTCCAGGCATCCGGTGGCGTTGGCGATGATCACCCGGGGGCCCGCGGCTTTGGCCACCAGGCGGGCGCCGATGGCCTGCCCGCAGCCCGCACAGCCGGTGTGCCCCGGCTCCATGAGGTTGATGATGCGCCCATCTTCCCGCGGCGTCATTGCTCATCACCCGCCATCAGGTCCTCCCGCAGGCCGCGGAACTCCACCCGGCAGGCGGGATTCGCGGCCAGATCCCTCGCGATCTGCTTTATCTCCTCTTTCCTTATGTCCCTTCCTCCCAGGCCCATGATAAAGCTGGATATCTCGGGCGACTCCTCGCCGCAGAAGGCGGCGCGCATCTCCGAGCACAATGTCCCCTCCAGGCCGAGGGAGATGTCTTTCTCGATCACCCCTACCGTCTGCGCCTCCTTGATGGCGTCATGCACGGCGTCCTTGGGGAAGGGGCGGAAACAACGGACCTTTAACAGGCCCACCTTGAGCCCCTCCTCCTCGCGCAGCTCGTCAACGGCATCGCGCATGGTTCCCAGGAGGGAGCCCATGGAGACCAGCACTACGTCCGCGTCCTGCATGTCGTAGGTATCGATGACCCCCGTACCGCCGCGGCCGAACGCTTCGCGGAACTCCTCGCACACCCTCTTGATCACCGAGCGCGCTTCCATCATATCCATGTGCATGTGGTAGCGCGTCTCCATGTAGGCGTCGGGACCGACCATGGAGCCCATGGTGAAGGGGTCGTCCGGATCCAGCTTGTAGATGGGGTCATAGGGCGGGAGGAAACCGTCCACCTCGTCCTGCCCGGGGATGTCCACGGGTTCCCAGGTATGGGTGAGCACGTATCCGTCCATGCACACCATCACCGGGATCATCAGCTCCTCGGCTATCTTGAAGGCCTGGATGTGGGTGTCCACGGCCTCCTGGTTGTCCTCCACGAATAACTGTATCCAGCCGGAGTCGCGGATAGAAACGGCGTCCTGCTGGTCGTTCCAGATGTTGATGGGGGCGGAGACGGCGCGGTTGGCGCAGGTCATGACCACCGGCAGGCGCAGGCCCGCGATGTTGAAGATGACCTCCACCATGAGCAGCAGACCCTGGGAGCTGGTGGCGGTGTAAGTGCGTCCTCCCACCGCGCTGCCGCCGAGGACGATGGAGGCAGCGCCGAACTCGCTCTCGGCCAGGACGTAGCCTGCATCGAGGCGCCCGTCGGCAACCATCGAGGAGAGCTCCTCCACGATGTGGGTCTGGGGGGTGATGGGGTAGGCACAGACCAGGTTGGGGCGGCACAGGCGCACTGCTTCCGCCACCGCCTGGGAACCCTCCAGGATCACCCTCATGCTGCTGCTTCCTTCACTCGGTGTCCGTCCTCACTTCGGTTCGGGCATCTCGCAGCCCTCCTCCAGCACCATGTCGATGTCGTCCACCGGGCACTCGTGGGCGCAGATGCCGCATCCCTTGCAGTAATCCAGGTTGACATCGAACTTCTTCTTGTCGATCTGGTAAACGGTGCCCTCGGGGCAACCCAGGAAGCACCTCTGGCATCCGATGCAGTCCTTCTGCTTGTATACCGGGTGTTTGCCGCGCCAGGCCTTGGTAAAGTTCTCCAGGCTGGTCCCTGGCTTACTCCTGCGTCCCACGAAGATGCGCATCAGCCGCACTCCCCTATGCGCTCGCAAGCTACCCGGGTGGCCTCCGCTTCCTTCTCCCCCAGCTCGCCGGGGAACCTCTCCTTTATAGCCTCCACTACTGCTTCCAGTCCCACCACGCCGGTGGCGCATGCGAATGCGCCGACCATGACCACGTTGAAGAAGGGACGGCCTATTATCTCGTAGGCCACCTGCAGGGCAGGCACCGTATAGATCTTGAATCCCGCGGCGATGGGCAGCTCCTCGCCCGGCCGGTTGGTGTTGACCAACAACGTGCCGCCAGGCTTCAAGCCATCCATGACGTCACCGGAATAAAGGAGGCCGGGGTCCTGCACGATGAGGTAATCCGGCTCGTATACCTGTTGCCGCAGGCGGATGGGCTGGTCGCTTATGCGCACGAAGGCCACCACGGGAGCGCCCTGCCTCTCCGCCCCGAAGCTGGGGAAGGCCTGTGCGTACTTGCCATCGGCGAAGGCGGCCTGGGCCAGCAGTTCCGCCGCGGTGACGTTGCCCATGCCCCCGCGTCCGTGTACGCGTATCTCTTTCATCCTTCGACTCTCCCATCGCACGGGCCTGCCGGATATACATAGAGGATTCCCTCTCCCTCCGCACATTAAACGAACGAGGCCAAGCCAGGTTCTTCTCCCAGGAGTGTGGCAACAGGCAACACCTTGGGGTCAGGCCTCAAAAATTCGCTCAGCAAACCGCAGATGTATCAATCGCCCCAAACATAATACGCAATTTTTGAGGCCTGACCCCAAGGTGTTGCCTACGGTTATCATTTCTCACTACCTGCATTTCTGGGAGAAGGACCCCCGGTTATAATAGGGAGGGTCGAGTTTATCGAAGCTGGGAGGGGGTTATGACCAGTAAGGATTATACAAGGGCAGAGACCATCCACACGGATTTCATATTGCCCTCCGATTTCCTCTTCGGTGTGAGTAACGCCGCCTACCAGGTGGAGGGCGGCTATAACCGGGACGATGGACCGCGCAACAACTGGTGGGAATGGGAGCGGGATGGCAAGGTCGAGGATCCCGGGGATACCTGCCGTTTCTGGGACCGTTACATGGAACACGTGGAACTGGCCGCGTCCCACGGGTTGAACGCCTTCCGCCTCAGCCTGGAGTGGGCCAGGATCCAGCCCAGCACCTCCGAGCAGAAGACCTCGCCACCGTCTTTCGACGGCAAGGCCTTGGACCGTTACGCGGAGATCGTGGGAGCGGTGATGGATGCCGGCATGGCGCCCGTGGTCACCTTGCTCCACTTCACCCACCCAGCCTGGTGCGGCGTGGATCTATGGCTGGACGATGACATGGTCGATCTCTTCGTCGCCTTTGTTGCTCACTCCGCCCGGGAGATCAACCAACGCCTGGTCCAGGCGGGCAAACATCCCATCCGGCTCTGGGTGACCCTGAACGAACCCAACTTGCTTGGTCTGCTCACCTACGTCACGGGCGAGCATCCACATACAGAGAAGGGTATCGCCGCAGCCCGCCGGGCGAGCGAGAATATGATGATCGCCCACGTACGCGCTTATAATGCCGTCCACGACCTCTACGAAGAGATGGGATGGACCAGGCCCGAGGTGAGCTTCAATAACTACAATATGTGTATTTACTCCCTGGACAAGGCCTATTTCGATCTTATGAGGGCGCCATCCCGCGGAATAGACAAGGGCGGTTTAGGGGACTACTTCAAGGCAAAGCAGGCGGCCTGGGACAGCAGGTTCCTCGAGCTGGCCTGTGCCAGGTGGGGCAGGAACTCTTTTCCTACCCTTTACTACCGCTTCATCAACAAAGTGTACTCCCGGCTCTCCAATCCCACCCATATCGAAAGGGCGATAGATGCCGCTTACGATTCGCAGCGCAAAGAACTCGTCGACTTCC
>Ga0315284_10017657_pt1 | contig 10122 bp, 6 predicted proteins | sample YL17G09_16_MG_FD_203696 | JGI IMG/M metagenome (GOLD analysis project Ga0315284, IMG submission 203696) | Sediment microbial communities from Yellowstone Lake, YNP, Wyoming, USA - YL17G09_16 | ecosystem: Environmental > Aquatic > Freshwater > Lake > Sediment | place: USA: Wyoming | collected...
CTAATGGTTTTTCTATAGATTCTGTTTTTGATGTTATAACACCAGAGTAAATATCTATACCAGAGTATGTTATTTCTTTATTTTTAAAATCAACATTTACTGGAGATTTTTTATAATTCTTACTGGAAGTAAGGGAAGTTATCATACTTCCAACTTTAGAGTTATTTAAATCATAAACCTTTAAAATCTCTGCATTTTCTAAGAGATAACCCATATTATTCAAAGATTGTTCAAAAATCTCATCTCTTAGTACAACTTGTGAACCTTGCTCTAAGAGAGTAAATGTAGTAGAAGTTGCTGTGAATTCTTGAGAGGCAACATAAATTATTCCATCACTTTTTATACTTCCAATACTTACCATATAGCTTAATCCAATCTCTAGAGATGAAACAGGCTCTAATGATGTATCTTTTAAACCTTTTAGTTTAAATACTATAAAATGACTCGGTATTTTATCTCCTATAAGTAATGGAGCAAATATTGCTAATCTCTCTTTTATTGCCTTACTTAAAACTCTCTCAGCGCCATAATGATAAGTTCTTTCAAATTGTCTAAAAGGATCTGGGACTACAGTCTCACTCTTATCTCTTTGATAATTTTGAAATATTATACTATTAGGTGTTATTCCTCTTTTCCAGAAAGCGCTAAGATCATTAGCAAAATCAGCGCCATCATTGGTTAATTTATAATCTTTAAAGGAATTGTCTGCAATATTAGGAATTCCGACTATGCTATTTAGGTACAATGCCGAATCAGTAACCGTAAGGCGGTAATTACTTGTTAGCTTCGGATTTGTTCTTATTAATGACCTTGTCTTTGACATATTTGGCTATTTATTCTATTTTTTTAATTTTTGAGGAGCAAACATTGTGTGTCTGCTCCTCAAAAATTAATGCATTACTCTGGATTAAATTCCAAGTATGTTGCTAGAGCCTAAGATTACCAACCTAAACACTGCAGCTGATATTTGTATCCATTGGCAATCTAACCAAACTTCGTCTCCACCAGTTGGATCCATTGCTGGAAGACTAGCGCTAGATAAGCTAACAAAACCACCAGCTGATGGTAAGATTTTAGCAAAAACCTCTGTTCCAATTCCACCATTATAGAATTTTTGAGCATAAACGTTTTGTCTTAATAATTGATATCTGATTTTTTGACCTTCTTTTAGGGTAGTAGTATCAAGCTTTATGATTGCTTCTGCTGGAAATATTGCTAATGGAGAACCACCATTATCACAGTCCAATAAAAGGAAGTTATCCTTACTACAATCTAAAGGAGTTGTAGCGGCAGCGCCAATATTTGCTGTGGTTATCGTTTTGATTGTTGACTTAGTAGTTACAACACTATTAGCATCCACTAAAGAAAGTTCATCTTTAACGGTCATTTTACCATCAAACTCTGATATTGTTGTAACTAATAGTTCTGCAATTGAACTTCTATCAGCTCCTACTCCAGTTAAAGTAGCGTTAAGACCACTTATTCTACCGTCAAAAGAAACAGTATAAGTAGCAACTCCACCACCTGGGTTAAAAGAAAGAAGATTTCCAGAATTACCAGTTAAAACTGCTGTAGCAGCTTCAATAGAGTTATTTGGTAGGGAAGGAATTAAAGATGTTAGCTTTAATTGCATTGAAGTCCCTAGGATAAGCGCTGATTGAATTTCATCAATAGCAACTTTAATCGCTGTAAAGTTATCGTTTAACAAATCTGGACCAAGGTCAATTGATTGATCTGGATCGATTAAGGTTATAGTTAAGCTCATGTGTCGTTTATTTTCGGTATTTATTGTGTTGAAATCCAAAAGTGGCAAATAAATACTGAAATTTAAAAAAAGAGATGCCTGAAAATACAGTAGAACAACTATTAATAGAGATTTTTAGGAGAGAAAAAAATCTTTTAGAAATCTTAAGTGGTTTACAAGAAATTTATTCGTCTTCAGATGAGAAAGTCATAATTAATTGGGAAAAATTAGATGGAAGTACCCAAGAATTTGAAGTAGCCTCTATAGGAAAATTATCGAATGATATCAGAAGATTGCAACAAGATACACAATCTCTATCTGGAGTTGGAGTACGTAGTGCAACTTTAAGATTACCAGATGGCACTATAAAACCAATTATTACATCTTCTTTACCAATCGCTCCTAAAGAGATTGCCTCAATACCAAAGCCAACATTTTTTTATAGTAGGAATAATAAAAAAGCATTAAATTTAACTGATCCTTATACTTTTGTAAAAATCGATCTTAATGCTATAATTCCAACCGAAAGCACGAATACAAAGATTTTATTATATGAGCTTACTCTTGATACTTCTGAAAAAGTAGACTATTTTAATAATAGTTTAAAGGCAACTGATATGTCCCATGATAATTTTCTTCAGGCTATGTCAGATCAAGAAATTGCTACAATTTCTTATGAAGAGAGTTATCCTTTAAACTCTAGATTACCAAAATATTCTGGTAATTTTTCAATATTGGAGGTTAATAAAAAAACATTAACGCTCCCAGATGCGACTACTGAATCAGTTCTTACTCTTTATAGGTTTAACACATTATTGTATAAAGATTTAATAACTGATTCTGATGTATCATTAAGGTTACACGATACTCTTGTTGTTAATAACGGCTCTAGAAATACCATTTATGAAGTTACTTTTTTAGATAGTGGCACAAATGAAGTGGCTTTATTAAGAAGGGAAGGGTTCAATTCTATTATTGTTGGCACTGATGTTCTTTCAATAGAATCAAAATACCAGACAAATTTAGAGGTAGAAATACCAATAACAAAAAATAAAAGTTTAATGATATTCGCTAAGGGAATTAATCCATTATTGAATATTGAATCTGTTGGTTGGGGTACTGGATTTGGGTTAGCACCAAATGAGCTAATTAGCTTTGAAAATATAGTTGCTGGGGAGACTTTTTTAAATTTTTATTCAAATAACGCAAAGAATTTAGAAGATGGTTTAAATTTATTAAAAGAAGAATTTACAAAACCTGCTAGTCTCGGAATTTCCCCAAACTTACCAATTTTAGATACTGTTAATTTTAAGGTAGTTGTAATAAACGACCATAAAAAAGAAGCTTCTGTTATGGAAACCATAAAGCAGAAGTATTCTGAAAAAAAAGCTATTGATTCTAAAATAGCAAATCTAGATACAGCGATACTAGCAACTAAAGAAAAATCTATAACTGATTCAACTTTAACTTCTACCCAAAAAACAAAAATATCGGAACAACTTGATAGCCATTACACTGATAGAGCATCGTTAGTAAAAGAACTTGGGACAAAGGTTGATGAAATTAATACACAAGTAACTTCTGATGTATTATTTGAACCAAAATATAAAATCATCGGATTTTTAGGTATACCAGAGCTAAAATATGTTAATGAACAAGAAAAATTAAATCCAATAGAAATTATAGGATTTGAAGTTCAATACCGTTATTTAACCACCACAAATACGACCACTAATTTACAAACATTTGATGGCATCGATAAGGGTGATGGAACTAAGGCTAAAGCTACTTTCTCTAAATGGATACCACTAGTAACCCCATTAAAAGAAAAAGATCCTATTAGTAGAAAGTGGAAAGCAGAAGATTTAAATAGCAGTGAGGATGTAAATATTAATCAGGTGGATGTTACAATTTCTCGTGGAGAAAATGTAGAAATTAGGGCAAGGTCAATTAGTGAGATAGGTTATCCTTTTTCTCCTGTAAAAAGCGAATGGAGTGATCCATTACAAATACCATTTCCAGAAGCTTTATTAGACTCCACATCTACAATATCTGAAAATGCTAAAAATGATAAGGTTTTAGCACAATTTCAAAGAGAATTACAGATACTTGGTCTTGATCAACATACAAAAGACTCACTTCAAATAGCTGATAAGCTTTATGTTCATAATGGTGATAATATAGCAACTGATGAATTAACTCCAGAGAACAAACCTAAGACAGTAAATGCTGTTTTAAAAGAAATCAAAAACGAAACTGCAGCTATACAAGCACAGTTGTTGGGAATAAATGGAGAACCAAAAATCTTCATTACAGATTCTTTAGGTGCAAAAATAAAAGAAATAAGTAATAATGAGACAGTAAACTTGTTTGCTGGTTATTATAAACAGTTAGTAGCCAACAGCGCTGTCCCTAAAGGAGATATTGTTACTTCCTTATACTTTATAGAAGTAGAAAATATAAGCGATGCTGACCTTGAGCTACTAAGTTATGTTCCTGGAAATTATACGGAAAAGGTTCCAAATACAGATCAATTTTTAAGTGATCTTTCAACAGCAAATCCAGTTTATGAGAATTATGATGGGTTTGTAATAAACAGGGAAGAATTTAGAAATTATAGAAGGCAATGGAACTCCCCATTGTCATTAAGGGGTATTGTTGAAAACAATTCGCTTTATACTCATCATTTTGATACCCAATATCCTTTTGTTCAGTTACCATCATTTCAAAGTTTTCAAACAAAAGGAAGCTATGTTTTTACTCGTGAAAGAGATTTAACATTAAACAATAAGCTTTATAAAATTGATGATTTAAATCCAGCTAATCAAGTATTAATACCAATATTTTCTGGTTCCACACCACAAACTTTTATTTGGAATGGAACACAAACTTTAGTAACTCCAAATGGTGGTGGATTTGAATCAGATTTTGCTATTCACGTAGATCATCCAGATCTTTTACTTGGTACTGATTTTATGACAGAATATTCCACACTATATTATAATACTGGTATTTTTCCAATTGGTGCTTTTCAGACTTTACCAAAGCAAAGTATACATGTTGGTAATTCGAGGGTTTATTATCCTCCATTTATTCATTCAGCTTATTTTGATAAAAATGTTGTAGAAACTGATGGATTAGTACAATTAAGGGCATGGGCATACAACAGGATAGATGAAACTATAAGTAATGCTACTATAGGGACTACTATACCATTTACTCCAGGAAATTTCCCAAGAAAAATAGGTTTTTCATTAAATGACAAATATTTGATAGGAAAGAAAACTTGTGGTAGTTACTTATATCTTGCACCAGCCACTCATCAAATAATTCATAGTGGAAGTATCGTTTACAATAACGGTTTAATAATTAAAAAAGACGCTTCAATAAAAGTTAGAATACCAATAATTTTTGAAGCCAGATTGACAGATTACTATGGTGCTGGAAGCTCTGGTACTGGTCGTGTTGGTGGTGATCCTACAAAGACGAATTTGACGTATGGTAAAAAAATAGGTATAGATTTAGCTTTTAAAAATAGACAGTTATTTAGTTTTGATTTAAAGATAGAGATGCAATATACTCCTAATACTGCTGCTTCTGTTAACAATTTAAACAGGGTTGATATAGGACAATAAAATTAAAAAATAATGGCTGGATTTACACCACTAATTAAGAAAGTAAAAGCTGGGACGTTAGTTACGTTTCAGTCATCTGGAGAAGATTTGAATTTCTCATTTGGTAATAACTCAAAGAGATTTAAGTTTTCTCATTTTGCGTTATTGGATATTCCAGATATTGAGAATGGAGCTAATTCTAACAATACTATACAATTCAAAAATATAGAGGGTGCTTTTACCACAGGGTTAAGTGGAGCAACACCAGCACCAGAAGGTGATAGGATGGATTTATCCGAAAGTTTACAAAATTACGTTTTAAATTTAGAGCAATTATTAATAACTTCTCCTAATTATAATAGAGATAATTACAAAACGACTTCAGAGCGTATTTTTAATAAGTGGTTAAAAGAAATAGGCGCTTTAAGGTTTAGGAACGCTGATACTGTTTCTGAAAGTAATATTCCAGCGAGGTATACTGAAGAAGATGAAAATAATACTTCTATTTTGGGTGATTTATACAGCAGTGTTTATAAACATATTGGTGGTATAGATATTGATGGCGCTAATTTTGCTTCAAATAGAAATGCCTTTAAAGAAGTTTATGCGTACGTTCCTTCGCAAAGTGGTACAACGCCAAAAATATTATTTAGAACTTTAGAAGATGATAATTATTATCCAGGGCAAGTAATTAAAGATCCACTAATTAATGAATATATTCAGGGTCAAAGTGGGGCTTTACCGATATTACCAACAGGGTTAAGAGCTAATGCATTTTATGACATGGATGTTCCTGTCGGCTCTTTATCTTATCTTATTAATAATGATCCATTACAATTTGTTTGGTTTTATGGTTTAGCAAGTAATGGACCAAATTGTTATTTTACAGATACAGTTTTTACAGATCCAACTAATGATGTAATTAAGAGAACTACTTTATCTTTATCCGATACTATAACTTTTAAGAGATCTAGATTAGATGGTATAGAAGTGGATTTGGATGTTGCATCGTATAAAGGTATTGATGGGACGACAATAAAAACATTCTCTGATTACAATTCTTCTGGAAGTGCGCAATCATTTAAATTCAATGCGGTTGCTCTTTATTATGACATTTATGATCCAACTGATGGTTCTGTGAAAGCTACAAATTTATATGGAGTTTGTTTTTTAAACGACTTAGTACAAATAACTGCTGGTAGTAGTAGAATAGAAGAAAATAACAAGATAAAACAAGATAATGTTTTAAGAACTCAAGGTAACGGATTTGGATTTAAGTTCAACTTTAAATTTGACGTTACTGGTAATACTGCTGAGGTGCAGGTGGAAGTATCAGTAAATGATTATAACACTTTTTCTATGCAGTTATTTTCTGAGTCTATCCAGAAAATAGTAGATTTAACTGATAGGTATGAAACCGTTCTATTACAAAATACACAGCTTATTACAGAAATTGCACAAATGCGTTCTTTATTAGAAAGTGCGCCACCAATTGAAGAACTAATTCAAAGATTTGATGCTGCACTATTAGATGCAACAACAGCATCTAATTACACGAATCTTTTGGGTATGATTAATAGCAATACCGCTACTTTAGAACAAATATTGTTGGGTAATACTACCATTGGACTTGATTTTTTCTTAGATTTAAGAGGAGAAGGTGGAATAGATTTATCTTTAGTTAATAAGGTATTAAGAATAAAAAATAAAAGGCAGAGGTACTCTAGTGCTGGGGTTATCAACCTTTATACTGGAGTTAACGATTTAAATCAGAAAAATAACATTATTAAGTTAGGAGAAAATGAAACGTTATGGTATCATGAAAATTCTGGCAATGTAAAGATCGCTGATGATAATATTTACATTTATGTAGAAGATGGGGAAGCTGGATTTCAAAATTTTCAAGAAATAACTTTATTTTTAAAAGATGATATTACCTTTGGGGTATACGGATTAGTATTTTATACTGATTCTAAGAACAGATTTAATCAAACAACTTCTTATCAAAAATTAATGGGTGTTGTTCCATCAAACATGATAAAGAAAGAAACAAGGATAGTGTGCTTAGATAAAGATGCATATACTTTTTTAATTTTATAACAAATGACAGACATTTCTGCTAACAAAGACATTAAGGATACCAAAAATAAAGGTTATAAAGTAGCTGAGCCACTTAGAACAGAAATTTATGAATATCTTAATAATAGACCATATACTGAAGTGGATGCTTTAATAACTGGTCTATTTGAAAAACCAGACGATAAAGATCCTTTTTGGTCTTGGGAAGGTGTTATGCTTATGATAGAGTACCTAAAGGACAAATGTCCAAGGAAAGATGTAAAAGATTTTTTGATTAAACTTGCAAAAACAGATATGACTGGTTTATTGGAATATTCTTTTACTGAAGATCAAATTAAAAAGGATTAATCTTTTTTCTCGGCTTCCCCATCACCACCTGCTGCTGCTTCTTCTGTTGGAATTACTAATTTATCTTTAGATTTCCTATAACCTAAAAGACCAGCACCAATGGTTATTACTCCTGTTGAATACATCATAATGTCTGCTGTTTTTGATAAAAGAGCTTTATCTATACAGCCAAATAAAAATCCTATTATTCCAAAGAAGCAAATGTAAACTCCCATTGCGCCAGAGCCAGACGTTTTTCCATCACTATTAGATGTCATTTGAGCAAAAGAAAATTTATTCATATTCTCCTTTATTAATGTAATTGGACTTTTCATGGTTTAATTTTTTATAAGATTACTAATTCTCCATCACCTTCAACCTCAATTTCTCCAAGGTTTATTAAATGCTGATGCACAATATATTGATAATCATTTCCAACATATACTTTTTCATTTTCTCTTATTCTATACTTAATACCTTGACTTTGCGGAACTAAAATATAACCAGAGCCAGTATATTGCACGACATAATTTACTCCGATTTGTGGTGGTACAGGTGGCTGTATTAATATACCACTAGTAAGAACGCCACCAATGCAAACTAATTTATCTTTAATTAATCTAAAGTTATCATTTATTAGCTGTCTAGCACTAGCATTGCTATGAACGCTGGTAATCTCTCTAATCTTTAGTGCATCTAATGAGCAAACTGTAGCCATTATTTTAGTTATATGGTTATATATCCTATGTTATTTTATAAAATCAAGCGATTTAAAGACTTCAAACCTGTTGGTTTTATAAACCTTAACGTAATTTTCTTTTTTAAGAATCTTCTTATTACCATTAGAATCTTTTATCTCAACTTCTATTCCATAATTGCCAGGGACATCAAACCTATAAACATAAGACAAATTTTCAAAGAAACCAGTTTCCGTAGTATCTGGTTTAATAACCTTCCAACTAGCGGAAGTTTTCCCTGGAATCTTACTACTATCTATGGAAAAAAACAAACTAGACATTAGAGGAACTTCATGTGGATCTTTATAAAGTCTTATATTATCATAGCTAAATGAATTTTCAAGTGCTTTTGTTCTCGAAAGGTTTTCTGCATTATTCCATGTTATTCCTATTTGCCTCCAAGAAACTCCAATAAAATCACTCCAGGTTCTGTATCTCTCAATCTCAGCTCTAGCAACAACTCCACCACAACTTCCAAGCCAACAGTCACCTTCTATCCCAGGAAGAACACTAATTCCTTCCATAAAGCGTAATGAACCAATTACTTTCTCTGCCCACTCAAATTGACGAATATCTGGAAATAAATCTACGCTTAAAGCATTCAAATAAGTAGCTAACCTTGCAAAATCATTTATATTGTAATCAGAAGGAATTATAACTATATCACCTTTAACTTGTAGTTGACCATTAGCCATCATCTTGTCAACAATGATTCTAGCTGGTTTTTCCGTAGTATAATCGATAGAAGTCCATTTATGGTACTTCATATCATTCCAAGAAACTTTGGCTAGATCCTTCCATTTTGGAGGATCTATTCCCAAATGGAAATCTGCGTTAGATTCTATGTTTAAGTAATTTTTTATATCAAAAGTTTCGTTCTTTACTTCGTTTTCAGCAAAAGTAAACGGTTCATTATCATAGATGATATTCTTCCATTCGCTTTTAATTTGCCTCCAAGTAAGATAATTCTTTTTCCAAGTTTGTAGTACTGGTTCTATTATTTTATAAAAACTCATCCACTCCACTTCCTTCATTAAGACCTCTACATATTTTTCTTTAGTGAGTTTTATTGTGTTTCCATTATATCCATAAAGAACTAAAGTAACATCATAAAACCCAGTATATGGTAAGTATAATGTATGATCAAACAACTCATTAGAAGCCTTTCTAATTTTATAGGTAAATTGCCTAGGATCGTCTATATCTGCTGAGCGTTTTATTATCCACTCGCTATCATAGAAATTGAAATACTTTATATTATTCCAAGTAACTAGTACTTCGGCATCTTGTACCGAATTCCATGAAAACTGACAATCCCTCCAAGTTACCTTAAAACTATCATTTGCAAGCTTCAAAGTAGCACCTATTGGTATTCCAGGCTCATCTAAGAACTCTGGACTCGTCATATAATAGCTCTGTAACCATCCAACAAAACAATTGTCATACATTCCTATTTGTAAATCAGAAATGTCTGCATCTGGGTCTATCGGACAACTAGCATAATCAGTTAAAACTGGTCTAAGGTCTTCTATAAAAAGTATTTGCTTATCGCTGCTAAATTTAACATCAATATTATCATCTAGAGTGAATAATTTAGATGAATCTCTCCAATCAACTACAT
>Ga0315284_10017658_pt1 | contig 10121 bp, 9 predicted proteins | sample YL17G09_16_MG_FD_203696 | JGI IMG/M metagenome (GOLD analysis project Ga0315284, IMG submission 203696) | Sediment microbial communities from Yellowstone Lake, YNP, Wyoming, USA - YL17G09_16 | ecosystem: Environmental > Aquatic > Freshwater > Lake > Sediment | place: USA: Wyoming | collected...
GGCCATCTCTTCAATGGTATTGCCGCCGTCTGACCATTGCGAATGCACGTGCAGGTCCCCTTTTAAATCTTTAATTTCGATGAGGCGGGGTAATTTAATCTCCCTTGCTAATTCTATCTCTCCGCTGTCTTCCCTTAATTCCGGCTCAACATAAGCCATGCCCAGAATTTTAAAGATTTCTTCTTCGGTCTTACCACAGACAAATTTATCTTTTTTGAAAACACCGTATTCGTTTATCTTCAACCCTTTTTTAATGGCTAATTGCCGAAGTTTTATATTGAAGTTCTTAGAGCCGGTAAAATATAAAAGCGCTGCGCCAAAAGATTTTGGCTCGACTACCCGGCAGTCTACCTGCACATCATTGTTGGTGCGTACCGAAGATTTAGTAACGCCCTTGGCCAAGACTTCCTTTACTAAAGGTAAGCCGCTAAAACTATTCATTACCTTTTTGGGTTTATCGGAAATTACTAATATGTCGATATCCCGCACGGTCTCTTTTTGGCGGCGCAGGCTTCCTGCGCTAGATATTTTTTTAACTTCCGGCATTTTTTTTAATGCGTCCATAAACTCATCTGCTACCTGCATTGCCAGCGCCAACGACATCCGCTCTCTTCCCCGCTTAAGCAAGGCTATTCCCTTGAGAATATTTTCAATCGTCTTTTCTTTTATTCCGAATATACCGGCCAATTTATTATTCCTGATTGCCTTTTCCAAGCCCGCAATATTTTTTACCTTTAATTTTTCGTACAAAAGCCTTGCGGTTTTTGGCCCCACGGAAGGAATATTTAAAAGTTCGAGCAATCCTTGGGGAATGGTTTTTTTAAGGCCTTCAAAAAACTTCAGGCGATTAGTTTCAACGATTTCTTTTATCTTACTTTCTAAGTCCCTGCCAATACCCGTAATTTCCCTGAGCCTGTCATCTCGAATAAAATTTTCAATATTTTCGCTTAACCCTTCTATATTCTGCGCTGCCCTTTCATAAGCGCGGATGCGAAAAGGATTATCGCCTTTGATCTCTAAAATCCTGGAGACATCGCGGAATATCTGGGCTATTAGTTGGTTCTTCATTTATTCCTTTGCGATTTCTTTTAAAGCTTCATTCTCCGAATCCAATTCCTTCGCCCGTTTAAGATAAAAATTATACTTTGCCAAATCGCCCTTCTTTTTATATGCCTGGGCTAAGCGCGCATTGGCGGTGGCAAAATCAGGGGTTAATTTAACCGCCAGTTCCAATTCCTCGATTGCCTTATTGAGATCGCCGCCGGCCATTCTCGGCGCAAACAAACAAAACGTCCCCAGGCCCAGATGAACGTCGGATAAATCCGGAGCAAGGATCTTGGCTTTTTCAAAATAATTTTTTACCTGCATCCCGTAAGCAATCTTACCTAAAAGGCCCCTGCGCTCGGACCTTTTGGCATTAACACTACCCATAAGCATAAAGGCCAGGGCTTTATTCTCCCGGTCTAAATTAGGCTGATTTAGTACTTGTTTTAATAATTTCAGGGCATCGCGAAGATTATCATCATGATAGCGGATATAAGACAGGCTGATTAAGGAGGGCACGTGGTTGGGGTCCTGAGATAAAACCCGGCGCAAGAGCTCTTCTGATTCTTTGAATTTATAATTCCTGCGCAAGACCTCAGCCTTGCCCCAGATTGCGGAGAGATTATTGGGATCTATCGCCAGCATCTTTTCGATTTCTTCTAAAGCAAGGTTGTCTTTCCGTGCTCTAAGGTATTTAAAAAAATGTTCGCGCACGGCTTGCGCAGCTGTGTGTGTATTTTTAAAGATAAAAAACGGCGCAATCGCCGCAATCAATACCAACAATGCTAAGATATACTTCTTCATTGAATCGCCAGATTATAACTTGCCTCGATAGTCTTCACCAAATCCAGCAAAAGCGAATTTAGCGGTGTAGGGATGCCCAATTCCTGGCCCTGGCGCACAATCACACCGTTAATAAAATCTATTTCCGTGCGCTTACGGCGCAATACGTCCTGCAACATCGAAGAAATATTGGCACAGGTAGCCTCGCAAACTGCCTCCACCTTTGCCAGCGGATCATCGTAGATAAGTTTTATCCTTTTTCTTTTGGCAATGCGGATAGCTTCGGTAACTGCTCCGCGCAGGATTCTGCGCGTGCCTTCATATTCGATTAGCCTGCCGTTATGTAAACGGGTTATCGCGGTAAGCGCATTGATGCCTACACTGATTACTAATTTTGACCACAAGAGGCCCTTGATGTCACGGGAGATTCTTGTCTCCAAACCCACCTTATTCAAAACCTCGCGCAGGCAGCGCATTTCAACCGGAGTTTTTCCGTCGATGCGGCCGATTACTGTCTCGCCGCGTCCCGCATGCCTGATTCTGCCTGCTTCCAGTAAGGTTGCCCCCTGATTGGTCACCCCACCGATAACCTTTTCCTGGCCGATAACCTCAGCGATAATCTCGATATTGCCTATTCCGTTTTGCAGCGTAAGCACGAGGGTTTGTTCAACGATTAATTGCTTAATTGATAAAGATGCTTCTTTGGTATCATAAGATTTAACGCAGATGACTACCAAGTCGGCTACGCCTATCTCTTGCGCATCTGAGCTTACCTTAACCTTCGCCTCCCAGTTACCGGAAATTCCCTCTAATCTTATACCTTGCGCGTTAATCTTCTTTGCCCGCTCGCTATTTTTATCCAATAACCAGATCTCTTCTTTGGATTTAGACAGATATGCCGCAAACAAACACCCCACTGCACCCGGGCCGACAATGACTATCTTCATAACTTAACCTCCGCCAGTTTAAGGCTATCCAGTACGTTCTGCGATTTCAGTTTCCTTTCGATATGAAATTCAATGAAAGTAGAAAGGATAGAATCTAATTCTCTCTTGATCTGCGGATTAATACCTAAGCGCAGATTATCCGGCAGCTCGCTTTTTTCTATATGCAGGATTGTGGCAACCGTACCTCTAAAAATATTGCGCGCCTTGAAGTCTTTTTTATAACAACCGGAACAAAGCAGCCCACCCAGCTCCACACTGAATTTACCCTGGCCGATGACTTTACTATTGCAGGAAATACAGGAATCAAACTGGGGCTTAAACCCGGAAAGGGCGAGTAATTTAATCTTAAAGATTGTGGCAATCTTATCGACCTGCGGATAATCCGCCATCGCCTTAAGAGAGGTAAACAATAGGTCAAAGATCTCGCCATTTACTTCCTCAAGCGGCATCAGGGCATCGAGTAATTCAACCATCATACTTGCCAGAGTAACCCTGGTGAGGTCGCTTCTTACGGCTAAAAAATTATCCTTTAGGTCACACTGGCTGACTAAATGCAGGCTCGTATTTCTTTTCTTATAAAAAATAATTTCATTAAAGGAAAAGGGCTCCAGCGTACTGGCAAATTTTGGCGGTGTCGTCTTAATCCCTTTAAGAATCCCGTTGATTTTGCCAAAGTCGCGAGTGTATAAGGCGGCGATTAAGCTAGTCTCGCGAAAATCAAAGGTTTTAATCACAATTGCGTCTGTCTTCGATGGTGGCATTTTATTCTAAGCTCCTTCTAATTTTAAGGCGTTTAGGATTGCCTTCTGCCTCTTTTCAATTACTCTTCTTTCCTTGCGCGTCGTATCATCATAGCCAAAAAGGTGTAATACGCCGTGGATAACATAGAGAGAAATCTCCTCTTGAATTGCGGTATTGAATATTTTTGCATTGCGCTTTGCCGCATCCGCAGAAATGAAGATATCTGCCAGGACTACGCTACTTGACCGGGAAATATCGAAGCTTAAAACATCCGTAGCGTAATCTTGGCCCCTAAATTTTAAGTTTAACTCTTTAATCTTGGCGTCACTGACAAAAAATAAATTTAACTGACCCGTTTTTTTTATTTTTTCAATTTGAAGGGCCTTAAGAACTACTTGTTTTATCTTCTTCGCAACGATGGGAATTTTCTTTTGAAGATTTTGAATGACTATTTTCACTTTCTCTTTCAGGATAAGTTACGCGGGGATGGTATATTCCGCCTAAAACCCTCATAAAAACCGAGGCAATTCTTTCTAAGTCTCTTAGGGTAAGGTCGCATTCGTCAAGCTGTCCGTCGATAAATTTATTGTTAATAATCTTGTGTACCACTTCTTCGATCTTGGTAGGAGTGGGCGTCTTTACTGCCCGACAGGCAGCTTCTACCGAGTCAGCCAAAAGCACAATCGCCGTTTCCTTGGTATTCGGTTTTGGACCCAGGTAACGAAAGCCTTCCTCTTTAATCTCCTGTTCCTGTTCTAAATTCTCTAAGGCGCGGCGGTAAAAATAATAAACTAAGCTCGTTCCGTGGTGCTGCTGAATAAAATCCACGATGCAGGGATTAAGCCTATGTTTCCTGGCAAGCTCAACCCCCTCTTTGACGTGGTTCATAATTATTAATTTGCTCATCGAAGGAGAAAGCTCATCATGCTTACTAGAAGAGGGAATCTGGTTCTCGCTGAAATATTCCGCCTTTTCGATTTTTCCGACATCGTGATAATAGGCGCCTATGCGCGCCAACAGCGAATTCGCTCCCGCCACTACCTCACAGGCCTGTTCCGCAAGATTTCCCACTACCAGGCTATGATGATACGTACCCGGCGCCTTGAGAACCATATTGCGCAAAAGCTCGTGATTAAGATCGGATAACTCCAGAAGGCTGATATTGGTTACAACTTTGAATAAATATTCAAATATAGGAAGTATGCCGGCAACAATCACTCCCGAGATTAAGCCGTTGAGAAAAAGAACGGCATATAGCTCTGGTGCCAACACCCTAAAATGGTGTATAAAAAACAGGCAGACCATCTGGACTATTCCGACAAAAAATCCGGCACGGATAATCTGTGACCTGCGGCGCACACCGACTATCGTAAGGCTTGAGATAATGCCGCTGATTAAGGCAATCATTCCAATATAGAGATTATTGTTGGTTAAAAACATTAAGGCAAAGGTCGATAAAATAGTCAACGAGAGGGATATTTCCAAATTCGAAAAAAGGATGGCGGCTAACATGGGAATGAAGGAAAAGGGAATATAGAAAACCGGGAGATGCTCTCTAACGATGAGATAACTGATGAAAAAAAAGACCACAAAAAGGAGGCTAACGTGTAAAATTCGATACGTCTTCCAGGCATTGAGGTGCTCTTGGGTCTTCAGGTAAAGAAAAACCGCAATTAATAAAAGTGCGGCCACGGGACTAATTCCAAAACAAAATGCAAGAAATATAATTAACAGGCTAAGGATAAGGAAAGAAATGATACTGCGCAATTGATAAATTTTTCCTGCGCCCTTCGGATAGTTATTTTTAACGAGCTCAGTTAAGATTTGCTTTATCATAGGCCTCAATTATCCGCTGCACTAATTCGTGCCTAACCACGTCGGCTCCGGTAAAATAGATAAACTTTATCCCTTCGATTTTCTTTAATATATCCTGTGCCTGAAGAAGCCCTGAAGGTTTTCCGCCGGGTAAATCGCTTTGCGTTGCGTCTGCGGTGATCACTGCCTTGGAATCGAACCCTAAGCGCGTTAAAAACATCTTCATTTGTTCAGCAGTGCAATTCTGCGCCTCATCCAAGATAATGAAGGCATCATTGAGGGTCCTGCCGCGCATATACGCTAAGGGTGCCACCTCTATAATGCCCGTATCCAAGTATCTTTCTATGCGTTCGGCATCCATCATATCGTATAAGGCATCGTAAAGGGGGCGCAGATACGGAGAAATCTTTTCATACATATCCCCGGGCAAAAACCCTAAGGATTCGCCTGCCTCAATTGCCGGACGGGTGAGGATTATCCGGCGCACCTCACCCCGCTTGAGCGATTCAACCGCAGCGGCCATGGCTAAATAGGTCTTGCCTGTGCCTGCCGGACCAATGCCAAAAACAATGTCATATTTTTTAATCGCTTCTACGTATTCGCGTTGACCTTTGGTCTTGGGACCTACCTGTTTATCGGCAAAGGAAGAGGTAACCGCTGAATCCGTTCTATCCATTATATTTTCCTTACTTGTTTTCTTGAAATTCGTAATTAAAGAGTGTAAATCCGCTCTCCCCAATTCCTTCTGTCCGGCACGGATTGCATTCAATATATATTCGACCAGGCCTGCCGCTTTCTTAATATTATTTACGCCGCCTTTAATCTTGAGATATTCACCGCGCAGCGTCAGCCTCACTTTAAATTCCTTTTCGATGGTCCTCGTGTTTTCATCGTGCAGGCCAAAGAGCAAAGACGCCTCTTCATGGGTTTCGAGTTTGATTACTTTTTCCATTGATACTTACTTCAGGTTTTCTTTGGGCTCTTTTAGTTCTTTCTCTTCAAGAGGAACATTGATTATCTGCCCGGGGTAAATCTTATCCGGAGCTTTGAGCTTATCTTTATTGGCATCGTAAATCTTGGTCCATTTCTTGGTTGTGCCGTAAAATTCCCGGGAAATCTTCTGCAAGGTGTCGCCCTTCTTTACCTTGTATCCCTTCATCGCAGTTTTAGCTGCCGGCGCTTGAACTGGTTCTATATCGCTAGTTACGACCAAGGGCTCCTTAAACCAGGTACTCTCTTGTTTCACCGGTTGTCCCTTTACCTTTGCTGGTTTTGCTTTCGGGCCAAACTCAATCTCCACTACCTGTGTGGTGCGCGTAAACTTTCTGGTTTCTGACTCTGAAGCAGGTGCGCTGCCCTGTAGATATCCTCGGTTACCGCTTAAATCCTGGTCAAGGCGATCCCGGGTTAACGAATATGTCCTGACCGTACAGCCTACCAAACCAATAACCAATAACCAACAACCAATAACCACGAATACGTTTTTAATCTTCATTTAAGCCTCCTTTCGTCGCGGTTTTTTTACCCGCTTATGGGTTACACTGATATTTAATTCTTTTAATTGCCGTTCATCCACCTCGGACGGTGCGCTGGTCAAAGGGCAATATGCCTTTTGCGTCTTGGGAAAGGCAATTACCTCCCGGATACTTGCTTCGCCGGCTAAAATTGCCAGCAACCTATCCAAACCAAGGGCAATCCCGCCGTGGGGCGGCGCACCGAATTCAAACGCCTCCAGTAGGAAACCGAAACGTTTATCCGCTTCGGCATTGCTGATACCGATGATCTTGAATATCTTTTTCTGTAAATCCTGGCGGTGGATTCTTATCGAACCTGAGGCAATCTCCATACCATTCAAAACTAAATCATAAGAACGCGAACGCACCTGGTGCGGAGATTTATCGAGTGAGGCTAAATCTTCAGCCTTGGGCGCGGTAAAAGGATGGTGTTCGCTCTCCCAGCGTTTTTCCTCCTGATTATATTTAAATAACGGAAAGTCCACTATCCAGCAAAAAGCAAACTCGCAATTTAACTCTTTTCTTAAATCCGGTTTGTCGGAATTGTATTTTTTTTGCGCGACATCAAAGTTAAGGCGGGGAAAAGGAATATTTAAATCGATATTCTTTATTTCTTTAAAGATTAGCTGCATCAGCTCTTCCGAAAGCCTAAAGATATCTTCTTCGTCGATAAAAGACATCTCCAGGTCAAGCTGTGTAAACTCCGGCTGGCGATCAGCCCTTAAGTCTTCGTCCCTGAAACATTTGGCAATCTGGTAATATTTTTCGATTCCCGCCACCATGAGTATCTGTTTGAATAATTGCGGCGACTGCGGCAGGGCGAAAAACTTTTCCGGATTGAGCCGCGAGGGGACTAAATAATCGCGTGCGCCCTCGGGCGTTGATTTGGTGAGAATAGGAGTTTCGCATTCGATAAATCCCTGGTTGTCCAGAAATGGACGCATCAGCCGGTAAATCCGGTGCCTTAAGATAAAATTATCAAGCGGCCGGCGTTTTCTTAAATCCAGATAACGGTATTTCAGGCGAATCTCTTCATTAATCTCGTTGTTGTTTTCTATTTCAAACGGCAAGGCATTACTGGGGTTGAGAATCACAAGCTTCCTGGCTACCAGCTCTACATTTCCCGTGGTTAACTTGGGATTCTCAGTCCCTTGCGGCCGTTTATTTACTGTTCCCTCGACCTTAATCACAAATTCGCTTCTTAAATTGATTGCCTCCTGGTAGGCCTCGGGTGCATCCTTTGGTAAAAATACTACCTGGGCGATACCGTATCTGTCTCTTAAATCAATGAAGACAAGTTTACCGTGGTCGCGGCGGCTGGCAACCCAGCCGCACAACGTTACCTCTTTACCGATGTCTGCTTCTGTTAATTGACCGCAGGTGTGGGTCCTTAGCATTTTAATTCAGCGATTAAATTTTCCGGGTTAATTTCTTTTTGCTCTGCGGACTGCATATCCTTCAGCGTCACTACATTCTTCTTTAACTCATCTTCTCCGATAATCAAAACAAACCTGGCAGCCAAATCATCGGCAGCGCGCATTGCGGCCTTTAAGGATTTACCGGTATAATCCGTATCCGCGGCAATATTGTTTTTGCGTAGCTCCTCTAATAATCTTAAACCCTGCTCTGTCGCTGCTTCGCCCAAGGAAATAATATAAACTAACTTGCTGACTTGTCTTTGCGCTACTTTTTCTCGCGCCAGCATCAGCCGTTCGAGGCCAAAGGCAAATCCGATAGCTCCCAAATCCGGGCCGCCAAGTTCTTTAACTAAATTGTCGTATCTGCCGCCTGCGCCCAGCGCATCCTGGCTGCCTAATCCCGGATGGGTAATCTCAAATACCGTGCGCGTATAATAATCAAGGCCCCTTACCAGCTGGCTCTCCACTTTGTAATCGATACCTAAAGCAATGAGGCCATTTTTTACCTGCAAAAAATGCTGGTTACAATCTGCGCACAAATAATCACTGCTTAATTGTAAATCTTCAATGATGCCGCGGCAGGCCTGATTCTTGCAATCTAAGACCCGAAATATGTTACGATTAAACCTGTCTTGGCAATCCGCGCATAAATCCGTAAGCCTTTTTTTGAGTTTAGTCTTTAGGATTTGGCTGAGTTTCTTTTTATCCTCAACGCAACCTAAGCTATTCAGTTTAATCGTAAACCCTGCCACGCCAAAATCGCATAGTAGCCGATTGGCCAAACTGATTACTTCTACATCTAAATAAGAACTTAAAGAACCGATTGCCTCTGCGCCAATATGGTGAAATTGCCGCAGCCTTCCTTTTTGCGGACGTTCTGCCCGAAACATCGGGCCCATATAATAAAATTTGGCGAATCCGCCTTTTTTATCAAGACTGTTTTCAATATACGCCCGCACCACCGCAGCAGTGGCCTCCGGACGCAAACACAAGGTCTCTTTGTCCCGTTTAATTTCAAACATCTGCTTCTGCACGATTTCGCTGGAAGAGCCCAGTGAGCGATTGAAAAGGTTAACCTCTTCAATGATCGGTGTACGTATCTGCCCATACCCGTAGATGAAAAAAATATTCCTTGCGCTATCTTCAATCTTCTGCCAAGAAGAGGCCTCTTCCGGAAGGATGTCTTTAACACCCCGAATGCTTTTATACATATTTTAAAGGGATTCTTCTATTTAACTAATTAGAGGGGCTATGGACGTCACTACTATTTTACTCTTTTCTTCATTTCCAGGCCGGGCTTGAAAACAGCGACCTTTCGCGGAGGAACGGGCACCACTACGCCGGTACGCGGGTTTCTACCCGTGCGGCTTTTTCTTTGTTTTATTTTAAAAACTCCGAAGTTGCGCAGTTCAATTTTTTCTCCTCGGGAGAGGGCATCGACAATGTAATCGAGTGTCTTCTGCACCACCCTCTTCACATCTATCTGTTTGAGGTTCGTCTCATCAGAAACTCTTAAGATAATATCCTTTTTAGTCATTTACCTCACCTCCTTCTCTCGTTTTACTCCACTCGGCGCAAACTTTCGCGCAGACTTATTATTGTAACTACAATATCATCAAAAAGTTACGATGTCAAGGAGAAAGTCTAAATTTAGCGGGTTCTGGCGAGTCTTGTTTTTAAGTTTTTGCTTCCGCGTGCTGAAATTTTTCGCCGTGCGCTACGGTTTACTTCCTCGCTACGGTTAGCCTCTACCGCTAAAAACCAGTCCTTCGCTCGTCGTAAGCCCTTGCGCACTATTTGAGATAGCTGTGCCAAAAAAATTCTAATGCACGCTCCAGCAAAAACCTTAAAATTTATAT
>Ga0315284_10017660_pt1 | contig 10121 bp, 9 predicted proteins | sample YL17G09_16_MG_FD_203696 | JGI IMG/M metagenome (GOLD analysis project Ga0315284, IMG submission 203696) | Sediment microbial communities from Yellowstone Lake, YNP, Wyoming, USA - YL17G09_16 | ecosystem: Environmental > Aquatic > Freshwater > Lake > Sediment | place: USA: Wyoming | collected...
CGGGATTCGGGCTGTTCGTACGATTCGACAATCCCCGCGCGGTCTCATGACATGCTGACGGTGGAAGTCACGACCATCGGCTATCGCATCGGCCGCTCAATCGACCGGAACAACGCGGCGAAGGCCGAGGCGAAACGCCGGGCGCTCGGCCGCTAGACCTGGCGGTGGACCACCCGGCCGTCGCGGATGGTCATCCAGACCGGGTTGTGGCCAAGACGGTAGACGATGTGACGGTAGTCGGGTACGTCGGTGACGACGATGTCGGCGGCTTTGCCCGGCTCGAGCGTCCCCACTTCTGAATCGAGCTTCAGCGCCCTGGCCGCGTTGACCGTGACGCCGCGCAGCGCCTCGTCTATTGTCATGCCGTAGTAGATGCAGCCGAACTGGGCGGTCAGCGGCTGGGCCAGCATCGGGCACGAACCGGGGTTGAAGTCGGTCGCAAGCGCCATCACAATGCCCAGTTCGCGCATCTTCGCGACCGGCGACTTGTGCGCCTCGCGCAGGAAGAAGCAGGTCCCGGGCAGGAGCACCGCCACCACGCCGGCCTGCGCCATCGCCTTCAAGCCCGCATCGGACGGCTGGAGCAGGTGGCTGGCCGAAGCCGCGCCGACCAGTGCGGCGACCTCGGCCCCGCCTGACGACTCAATCTCGTCAGCGTGAACCGTGGGAATGAGACCGTGTTTCTTCCCCGCTTCGAGGATGCGCGTGCTCTCGGCCGCATTGAACACGAAGTTCTCGCAGAACACGTCGCAGAACCGCGCGATGCCCTGCTGGGCGACCGCAGGGAGCATCTCTTCGACGACGAGCTTGACATAGTCGGACTTGTCCGTCCTCTTCGGCACGCTGTGCGCGCCCATGAACGTCGGCACCACGCGGCAGAACTCCAGCTCACCCAGCCTGCCCGCCACGCGCAGCATCCGCAGTTCGGTCCCGGTGTCGAGCCCGTAGCCGGACTTCACCTCGACCGTGGTCGTGCCCCAACTCACCATCTCGTGCAGGCGCTCCAAGGCCCGGTTGTACAACTCGTCCTCGGTCGCGAGCCGCGTGTGAATCATGGTTGAGAGTATTCCGCCGCCGGCTTCCGCGATTTCCTTGTAGGTCTTGCCCGCCAGCCGCATCTCAAACTCCTTCTGCCGCCAGCCACCGAACACGAGATGGGTGTGCGGGTCCACGAAACCGGGCAGCACGACCCGGCCGCAGCAGTCGATTTCGAGTTCGCCCGGTCTCGGCTCCAGGTTGCTCCCGGCGACCTCGTGAACCCTGCCGTCCCGAACCCGCACCGCCCCGTGCTCGACGATACCCAGTCCGTCACCGGCCATGGTCAGCACCTGCGAGCAATTGTTCAGGACCAGATTGACTTCAGGCATGGCACAACTATACTGAGACCGGGTTCCCGTGCAAGCCGCGCCCTGTCGGCGCTACGGCGCGAGAACTACCTTGCTTACGGCTGACCGCTCACCGCCAACCGCTAACCGCTCCTGGACAAAGTAGACGCCGGGCGCCAGTGCCCGCACGTCATTCGGGCCGGGATGCAGCGCCATGACCTGCCTGCCGCTGACGTCCAACAGCCCGCTCGAAGCTCGAGACTGGTGGCTTGGGGCTTCCGCCAAGAACAGTACGCCGCGGACAATCGTGCAAACGGTACTCCGGATAGATGCGGGAGAGGTGGGACCTTCTTCCACAGCAGCACCTCCGCGGAGTGCCACCGCACAACTGCTGTTTGGCCCGGAGCCATAGACCAGGCCGTTGTTGGGGTTGGACCAGAGCCAAAGCTGTCCCAATGGCACGGGCATGACGTCGAGCAGCGTATCGCGCACCCCGTCAATCACGGCCACCCATCCCTGACCCGTCGTCGAACCGCCGGCGCAGAACACGATGTCGTCTACGGGAGAATGGCTGACTGCAGATGCGTACTCGCTGACGGCTATCGTCGCTCGAAGCTGGTTGTGGACACAGTCGATGACGCTCACGGTTCCGGCACGGCCATTGGCGCAGTAGAGCCGAGTGCCCTGGCGATTCACACACAACGCACTCGGGTCGTACCCAACCCTGATGGTGTCGAGCACCTGGTTCGTGGCGCAGTCAATCACGTGGACGACGCTCGGTTCCTCGGTTGCACAGTAGAGCCGGTTGCTCAGCGAGTCGTAGCAGAGCGCTGACGGGCCGTCGCCGAGACGAATGAACGCGACCACGCTGTCGGTCGGGCCGTCGATGACTGCCACCGTCCCTTCGTACCAGGCCGCGCAGTAGGTTCGGTCCATCCGCGAGTTGTAGCACAGAGCGACCGGCCACTGACCGACCGCGAGCTCAGCCCGGACTGAATCACCCTGGCCGTCAATCACAGTCAGACTGTTGCTTGGGCTCCCACCGCAGTAGACCTTGTTGCTCGCCGGGCTGCAACCGGCGACTTGAGTGCGGTAGCCGACATCAAGCGTGGCAAGCAGGGAGCCTGACGCGGCGTCGATGATGGAGACGGTCTGGTCGTCGTAGTTGGTGCAGTAGACTTTGTTGCTCGTGGGATTGTAGGTCACTGCCCGGGCGCCGTCGCCTGCCCTGAAGCTGCCGACCGGGCGGTTGGTGGTCATGTCGACCACCATGACCGTGCTGTCCGAGCCGCCCGCGCAGTACAGGCGGTTGTTCCTGGTGTCGCCGCATATCCCATTGACCTCGCTTCCGGTTTTGACCTCGGCCACGATGCTGTCGGTCGCGGCGTCGATGACCAGCAGGTGGCCGGCCCAATCGACCGCGCCGACAATGGCCTTTGCCCGCCGGTCGTAGGCCATCTCCAGGGGGTCTGAGGACAGCAAAAGTGTCTTCAGCAAGCTGTCGCTTCTCGTGGAAATCACCGCGACCGACGGGTTGCCATTCGACGCGACGTAGACCTTGTGGGATGGCCCGGCGCAGACCACGGCCAGGGCACCCAACTCGACGCCGACCGTGGCGATGACCTGGTTGGTCGCGGCGTCGACCACCGCGACACTGCTGCCCCAGTGATTCGAGACGTACACCTTGTTGCTCACCGGATCATAATCTAGTCCCCGGGGGTCGGTCCCGACCGGCACCGTCGCCACTACCGAGTCGCCGGCACCATCTATGACACTCATTGTGCCGCTGCCCTCATTTGCGCAGTAGACACGGTTGATGCTTGAATTGTAGCGGAGAGCGCTCGGGCTATTCCCGGTCACGATGGCGCGGATTACCTGGTTTGTGCGGCCGTCGATTACCGTTACGCTGTCGGTAGCGTAATTGGCGCAGTAGACCTTGTCATCCTGCTGGTTATGGCAGAGGACGTAAGGAAAGATGCCGACATCCAGCGTGGCCAGTACGGAGTCGGAATCTCCGTCGATTACTGACACGCTCGCGCCCTGTTCGTTCGCGCAGTAGACCCGGTTGTCGATGGAGTTGTAGCAAAGGGCGCGCGGGGAAGCCCCGACCGGGACGGTCGCAATCACGCGGCTCGCGGCGATGTCGACTACCGCGACGCTGTTGCGGTCGTAACATGCGGCGTAGAGCTTGCCCCTGGTCGGGTTTGTGCACAGCGCCCGGGTCCAGCCGGGTACGGGAATCCGTGCGACCTTCTGACGGCTCGCGGCGTCCAGGGCGATGACGGCGTCGCCATAGCGGCCGCCGGTGTAGCACCGGTTCGTGGCAGAGTCATAGATCACGCACCATGGTTCGACCAACCCGCCGAGTGTGTCCGGCAGATAGATCATTTTCTCCAGCCACTGCGCGGAGGCGAGTGAAATGACGAACAAGACCGAGCAGGCGACTACACGTGTCAGGCGCATCAGTACTCCTGAGACCAGTCTAAGCCGGGCGCGGACGCTGTCAAACGGATTCGCTCAGCCCTGCCGATGGAGAAAACTAGGGACCCATGGCCCGGGCAAGCCCAAGTTAGGTGAAGCCTACCCTGAGCCTCAAGTCTCGCAGCCCTGCCCCAAGCTCGGCCGGGAAAATGAAGGTATCGGGCGTCCACCTCATGCTCACGAAATCCTACAGCTCTGTAGGCTCGCGGTCAGGCTGGGAAATCGCTCAACTGACGGTGTAGGGGCGTGTTAGGTTGTATCCAGCCTCATTGCCCCCCGCATCGGTCAGACTCTCTGCCAGACTCTCTACCAAGTTCTCTGGCAGATTCTGTGGTAGGCTCTCGGGTAGATTCTTTGCCAGACTCTCTGGCAAGTCCTCTGCCAGATTCTCTGCCAAGTTCTCTGGCAGGTTCTCTGCCAGACTCTCTGCCAAGTCCTCTGCCAGATTCTCCACCAAGTTCTCTGGCAGATTCTGTGGTAGGCTCTCGGGCAGATTCTCTGCCAGACTCTCTCGCAAGTCCTCTACCAGATTCCTTGCCGGATTCTCTACCAGATTCTCTGCCAAGTTCTCTGGCAGGAGCTCCACCAGATTCTCTACCGGGTTCTCTGCTAGTGTTGGATCAGGCGCAGGCCTTTGATGAGCTGGAACCAGGTTTCGACTCGAACCGTACCGTTGCTCGTGTCAGGACTGGAGAGTTTGACCAGCGCGTAATGACGGAAGGACCCGAGAGTGTCGGTGTACACGGCAACGATGGTCGAGTCCGCGGCCAGTTCCACGTTGTTGCCGTAGGTTCCGGAGCTGAACGCGGGCAGCGGGGCCTGCTCGCTGGCCAGCGCCGGGCTGAACGCGGTCGCGCGCCAGGCGCCGGGCGGGACTACACCCGCGCCGCCGGGCTCGTTCGGACCCCAGTCCGGGCTGGCTATCGCATATGTCGGCCCGGCATGACCCGTCGCCCAGTCCGTAATGTAGAAGTCAATCTTGTCCGCTTTGCTCGCATACATCATGGGGAACGTCGCACCTTCGCCGCTGTCGCGGGCCCAGCCGTACCCAGGCAGGCCGGCTTCATTCAGCTCGCTCACGAGTGTCCCCTCGGTGTGAACCGGCGCGGACGTTGGAGTCTCGGCCGCGGCAAAGGTCGAGGCGCCGAATACGGCGGTCACCCGGTACTTGCCGGTCTTGCCCAGCGGGTTGTGGCCGGTCGTGGTCGCGCTGTCGGTCACGTTGCCGAAATCAACCCACGCTGACGTACCGGTCTCCATGAAGGCGACGACGTAGCCTTCCGGTGCGCCCCCAGCCGGTGCAGTCCAGCTCACTGTGACCGTAGTGTCGGTGGCCGCAGTCAGCTTGATGTCGGTCGGAGCACCTCCGGTCGACTCGCACCGCATCAGCACCAGCGCGATGACTGCCAGAACCCCGACGACCACAACTGAAGTCAGCCGGCGGGCCGGCGATCCGCCCTCGCTGGCACGGATGCGGCCGTTCGATTTCACAACACAACTATACGCCGGTTCGCCTGCGGTTCAAGCCGGGCCTTGGGTCAATGCAATCCTCCCGCCTGCTGACCGGCAGCACAAAAAGTCCGGGGAGCCGAAGCTCCCCGGAGAGTACTGTACCGCTGGGCCGGTCTAGTTCATCAGCCAGCGGAGTCCGCCGATCTTCTGATAGGCGAACTTCAGCGTGGCCTTGGTGGTGCCGGCGTCGTACGCCACGACCTTCGCCTTGGCGAAGTGGTCGTTCACGGTCCATGCCGCGCTCGTGCTCAGCCACAGGGCATACACCCCGCTGACCGCGCCGGCAAGCTGCGAGATGTAGCCGGTCGAGTCAGCCATGTCGAAGGCATCGAAGTTGGTCGTGCCCGCGTCCATCGCCGTGTTCAGCTTGGCGTTGAAGGGCGGAACGTGGTCGCCCGGGTTGACGAAGCCGAACGGCGTAAAGTTGCCGTCATCAATGTAGAAATCGAGACTGGCCGGGTCGTTGGTTACCGAGTAGGCGACGCCGGTGCCGTCCGCGGTGAAGCCAAAGCCGCTGGCGTGCAGCGGGTCCGGGTCGGAGATTCCGTACACTTCGACTGAAGGGGTCACGAAGGCCTTGCAGTCGATCGTCGCCGGGTCGCTCTTGTCGTTGCCGTTGACCGCTCTGACCTCGATGGTCTTGGTCGGGGTCGTGACGTCGAAGGGTGATGAAGTCGCAGTATACGTTGAGTCGTCGGTCTTGATTTCGTACTCCTTCGCGTCGGTGACCGCGCCCCAAGTCAGTCGGAGTGCGGCGCCGTCATTGATCGCCGCGTACGTGACGTTCGGCTTGTCAAGCGTGACCAGCGTATCGCAGCCGGTGCCGACAAACAGCAATGCCGCCGCGAAGACTAGTATCCATGCGCTCTTTCTGATCATTCTGTTCTCTCTCCTTCTGTTGGCTGAATCCGAATCACTTCTTGGTCGGAGGCTTCAGGCCGCCCTTTGCGGTCGGGGACTTCGTGCCGCCCTTCTTGCCGCCCTTGACGGGCTGCTTGGCCTGGAAGTCGGCTACGAGCTTCGCCAGCGAGTCGCGCTCGGCGGTCAGCTGTGCAACCTGACCTTCCATCGCGGTTATCTGCTGCGTCTGCTTATCGACCTGTCCCTGGAGCTCGGTCACCTTCTTGATGTCCTGGCATCCGAGGACGAACACCACGGCGAGTATCGCCGCGGCAGCTATCAGTCTCCTCACATCTTCCTCCTTGCGTTCATGGCTCATGGACCATGAACTGCCTATCTGTCATTGTGCTGCGGCAGCCTCTCGCTATGTGGCTGCGCAACGATTCGCTTATTGCCGTTGTCATGCACAACCGCACTGTTAGTTGCCGGGTAATTGTAGACGCGGCAATCCCAGTGTCAAGACCTTCCGGATTGGGCATTTAGCCATATCTACCGCCGGCGACCCGCCCTCATTCCATTCCTTGCCTTGCCTCGCGGGTAGGGCTATAATCCAGCGCATAGTCGGCAATCCGTAAACGGAGGCATATTGGACCTTTTCGACAAGTGCCGTCAATTTGACCTCGCGCTCCAGTCCGTCAAAGCCCGGAATCGGTTCTTCTACTCCCGGGCCATCTCGCCGGCCGCTGCCCCGCTCACGACCCGTGACGGCCGGGAACTCATCAACCTCGGCTCAAGCAACTACCTCGGCCTGACCGAGCACCCAAAGGTGAAGGCCGCAACCGCAGCCGCCATCGCGGAATACGGCACCGGCAGCGCCGGTTCGAGGCTGCTCACCGGCACCCCGCATCGGCCCTTGGGACTTCGCCATTTCCACTTAGTACTTTGTCATTTCCCCTTGGGACTTCGTCACTTCTGAAGGAGGTTTCCATGGCTGACACGCTCTACGCCTGTTTCGCTGAAGTAGCCCGCAAGTTCGCCGGGCGCACGGCCCTGATGCGGAAGGTCAACGGGAAGTACGAGGGCATCACCTATGCCGAGCTCTCGGAAACCGTTGACGCGCTGGCCGCCGGCCTGGCCGAACGCGGGGTCAAACCCGGCAACAAGGTGGGCATCTACTCCTACAACCGACCGGAATGGGTCGCCACCGACCTGGCCGTGGCCAAACTCGGGGCCGTCCTGATTCCGGTCTACCACACGCTCGGCGCGGACGCAATCCGCTACATCCTGAACGATGCCGGGGTCACGCACCTGATTGTCGAGAGCCCGGAGCTCTTCGCCAACATCACCCGGATTCTCCCCGAGGTTCCGCCGCTCCGGGACGTCGTCACAATCTACGGCCAGGAATGCCAGAGCCGGGCCGGCAAGCAACTCCTCTGCTTCGAGGAACTGCGCAAAGCCGGGGCCGAAGCGCTGAAGAAAAACCCGAAGCTCGGCGAACCGCACAAGCCCAAGCCGGACGACCTGTTCACGGTCTGCTACACTTCCGGCACGACCGGCGAGCCCAAGGGCGCGATGCTCACCCACCGCAACGTCCTCTCCAACGTCCAGACCTTGATTCCGCTGTTCGGCCTCAACGAAAACGACGTACTGGTTTCGTTCCTGCCCCTGTGCCACATGTTTGAGCGTACCGGCGGGTACTACTGCATGCTGATGGCGGGCGGCGCGATTGCCTATGCCGAATCGATCCAGACCATCCGCGAAGACGTCCAGCTTGCCCGTCCGACCGTGATGATTGTGCTGCCGCGCGTGCTCGAGAAAGTCTACAACGCGGTGCAGGACAAAGTCCTGACCGGGCCCGCGCTCAACCGGTTGCTGATGATCTCGACCCTGCGCACACACCGCCGCTACGCCATGCGCAAGGCAGCGAACCAGCCGATTTCCCTCTGGCTCAGGTTCAAGCACTGGCTGCTGGGCAAGCTGGTCGTGGACAAGCTTAGACAACTGGCCGGGGGTCGGCTCAGAGTGATGGTCTCGAGCAGCGCCCCGCTCGACCGAAAACTGGCCCACATCATCCGCAACCTCGGGTTCAACCTGCTCGAAGGCTATGGCCTGACCGAGTGTTCGCCCGCGGTCTGCGTCGCGGTCCCGGGCCAGGAACGAGTTGGCACAGTCGGCAAGCCCCTCGCCGGCGTGGAAGTGCGCATCGGCCCGAACGAGGAAATCCTAGTGCGCGGCCCCAACCTGATGAAAGGGTACCTGAACAAGCCCAAGGAAACGGCCGAGGTCATCGACACCGAAGGCTGGTTCCACACCGGCGACCAGGGCAAGTTCGACGATGAAGGCAACCTCATCATCACCGGCCGCATCAAGGAACTCATCATCAACTCCTACGGCAAGAACATACCGCCCTCCCCGATTGAGCTGGCCGTGTGCAACTCGAAGTACGTCGAACAGGTTTTGGTCCACGGCGACCGCCGGCCTTTCCTCTGCGCGCTGGTGGTCCCAAGCCCGCTCTCGCTGGAAGCCTATGCCCGGGAGCGAGGCATCGCATTCACGCGCTACACCGACGTGCTCGACCATCCCGAAGTGCTCAAGCTGTACGACGGGGAAATCAAGAAGGCGCTTGCCGGCTATGCCCAGTACGAGCAGGTCCACCGGTTCAAGCTCATCCCCGAACCATTCACGGTCGAGAATGGACTCCTGACCCCGAGCCTCAAGACGAAGCGGCCCCAGGTCATTGCCGCGTACGGGAACGAGATCGAGAAGATGTATGAGGGGCACTAGGCAATGCAGAATGCAAATATCAAAGTGCAAAATGGCCCGGAAGGAAACTCCACTATGATGAAGACGCTAGTCCTGCTCGCCCTCGTCGCCGCCGTGGCCTCGGCGTATGCGGGCGACTCAGTGTGCGACCGGGCCGAGTACATGTTCTTCAACCGGCATCTGAACCCGACATGGCTCGACTCGGCCTACAACGTGCTGGCCGCGGTGCGCAAGGCCAACCCGACCGACGAACGCTATCTCTACCTCTGGTCCCGCATCCACATCCAGAAAGGCGACGACGCACGCACCAAGGCCGAGAAGCTCAGGAATTTCGGCCGGGCCAAGGCGGTTGCCGAGACCTTGATTGCGCTGAACGACGCGAACGACGAAGGCCATTGCTGGTGGGGCGTCGCCCAGGGCCGGATCGGTCAGACCCGCGGCGTCCTGAACTCGCTGTTCATGGTGTCGGGTCTGAAGCGAGCGTTCAGCCGCGCCACGGAACTCAACCCGAAGCACCCGACCGCGCTCGATGCGTTCGGCGTGCTCTACTACGAGCTGCCCGGCTTCGCGGGCGGCGACCTCAACCGGTCCGAGCAGTACTTCAAGCGCAGCATCGAGAGCGACCCGAACTACACGCTGCCCCGGCTCGACCTGGCCAAGGTCTACATCCGGCAGAAACGCTGGTTTGCCGCCCGGGCCCAGCTTGATACATTGCTCGCAACCACTGACGCCCGGAACCCGGCCGACACCGAACTCGACGACAAACCCGAAGCAAGACTGCTACTCAAGCAGATAGAAGGCAGAGAATGAGGGTCCCAGCGTTCAAGGGTTCAGGTGCAGGCCGGAACCCCAGAACCCCCGAACCCCTGAACCCCTCCTGAAAGGAGTCCCATGTCCAAGACCACCAACAACCTTGAAGCCGCATTCGCCGGCGAGAGTCAGGCCAACCGCAAGTACCTCGCCTTCGCAAAGAAGGCAGGACAGGACGGCTTCCCCGAGATAGCCAAGCTCTTCAAGGCCGCGGCCGAGGCCGAAACCGTCCACGCCCACGCCCACCTGCGCGCGCTCGGCGGCGTGAAGGACACGAAGGAAAACGTGAAGGCCGCCATCGCCGGCGAGCACCACGAGTTCATGTCAATGTATCCCGAATTCCTCAAGACCGCCGAAGACGAAAAGCACGCCGCCGCCACGACCTCATTC
>Ga0315284_10017661_pt1 | contig 10121 bp, 10 predicted proteins | sample YL17G09_16_MG_FD_203696 | JGI IMG/M metagenome (GOLD analysis project Ga0315284, IMG submission 203696) | Sediment microbial communities from Yellowstone Lake, YNP, Wyoming, USA - YL17G09_16 | ecosystem: Environmental > Aquatic > Freshwater > Lake > Sediment | place: USA: Wyoming | collected...
ATTTCCCTCTTATAAAGTCAATATAACCAAAACTATTTTTACGTCTTATCATTAAAAATTTAATATCTTTATCAGAATACATAAAAACTATCATACCATAACTCGTAATAGGTAATTTACAATTATGATATTGATGACCTTGTTTCCCACAATTATTACAAATATTATTTTTACTCATTTACAGCTATATGTTTAAAGAGGATTGTTTTTATGTTGTTTTAATTTAAAATGCCTGTTTTAGCTAAAAATAATTTACAATTAGATCCTAACATTTGGGGGCCACATTATTGGTTTTTTTTACACACATTAGCTATTTCATATCCTCATCATCCAAATGCAGTTACAAAAAAGAAATATTATGAATTAATACAAAACTTACCATTATTTATTCCTATTGAATCGATTGGAAGTGACTTTATTAAATTGCTTGATGAATATCCAGTTACCGCATATTTAGATAACCGTGAGTCATTAATTAAATGGATGCACTTTATTCATAATAAAATTAATGAAAAATTAGAAAAACCCAAAATATCAATTAATGAGTTTTATTTAAGATATTATGAAGAGTATAAACCAAAAGACATAAAAATGAAAGAACATTATCGTTGGAGAGAAAAAATAATATATACTTTAGTTGTATTAAGCACAACTAGTTTAATTGTTTATTTATATAATAAATAATAAATAATATTAATTTATTATAAGGATAAATGCTAATAAAACAAAATGGTGGTAAAGTTGTTAACTTTGGAGGATTTGGTTGTATTTTTAGTCCATCTCTTAAATGTGAAAACACCGAATTAAATAAAGGTAAAGATCCACAAAATGAAATAAGTAAACTTATGATAACAAAATACGCTGAATATGAATATAACCAAATTGAAAAGTATAGGAAAATGTTAAATGTAATACCAAATTATAACAATTATTTTTTATTAAATAAATTCCAATTATGTAAACCAGATAAACTAACAAGAAATGATTTAAAAGGATATAAAAAATGCAAAAATATTAAAAAGGCAATTAATGGTAAAAATATTAACGATTCGTTAAATGAGCTAATGGTAATTAATATGCCAAATGGCGGAATAAATATTGAAGAATTTATTAAAGAATACTTTACTATAAAATCAAATATAATTAAACTTAATAATTCCTTAATAGACCTATTAGTAAATGGTATCATTCCTATGAATAAATTAAATGTTTATCATTGTGATATAAAAGATGGTAATGTGTTAATTCAAAATGAAACCGTTTTTATAACCCGTTTAATTGACTGGGGATTATCATTTATTTGGAACGATCGTTATAAAGGTATACCTTCTAAAATATATAGAAGACCTTTTGAATTTAATGTACCCTTTTCTTCAATTCTTTTTAACAAAGATTTTATTAAACTCTATAATGATTTTTTAGAACTTAATCCAAGTCCTACTTTTTTTAGTATTAGGGAATTTGTTATAAATTATATATTTATTTGGAATAATATTAGGGGTCCAGGACATTTAAATATTATCAATAATATTATTAAAAAATTTACAATAAATGAACTAACAGCTATTAAAGATTCTGATATTAAAGATCATTTAATTGAATATGATTTTACTCATTATTATATTGTTGAATATTTATCAAAAATTTTAGAGAAATATACTAACAATAAAGAATTTGATTTAATGACATATTTTAAAAATGTGTTTTTAAAAAATATTGATATTTGGGGGTTTACAATGATTTATATTGAATTTTATCGTAATTTATATAATTCATTTAACACATTAAATGAATATCAAATGGAGTTTATTTTAAAAATCAAATACATTATTATACATTTTCTATACGAAAGTCATATAATTCCGATTGATATATCTTCTTTAATCATTGAACTAACAGATTTAAATAAACTTATTGATAAATTTGATGTTACACATTCATCTAAAAAAATAGAATATCTTTCAAGATTTGAAGATAATATTAACGGATTTAAAAAATTTAAAATTAAAACGGAGAAAAAACGAAGAAAAAACAAAGAAAAAACAAAGAAAACAAAGAAAAACAAAAAAATACAAAAATACAAGGAATAAATATTAATATATTATATGAGATTAGAACTATATATATTTGGTATAACCGCTTTTTTAATATATAATGCTTATTGTGATGGAAAATATACAAAAATGTTATTAGCTTATAAAAAATATTATAAAATGATATTTATAGGTTTTGGTGCTATTTGTTTTTATTTGATGATTAAAAGAAATCCAATGCAAACAAAAAATATGTTATTATATACTAACAATATGATTAAATATATGCCAATTGATAAATCATCAATGGATATGATTTCCCCAATTTTCGATTTATCAACAAAAGGAAATAGTTTTATGGAAGGGTTAAATTCTGAATTTATGAGCCTTCAAAATCCTGAATATAAATATGATCCTGTTATTGTCGCTCAACAACAAAGAACAATGTTAAAACCAGTTAAACGGTCTGTAAGTGAAACAAAAAAGAAATATGTAGCATCAATGCAAGATTGGAAATGTGGTCAGTGTAATAAAAAGTTAACACATACATTTGAAATAGACCATAAGATAAGACTTGACCACGGTGGAGGCAATGATGTTACAAATTTAGTTGCTCTTTGCCGTGAATGTCACGGTGAAAAAACTGCTATGGAAAATATGTAATAAATAATATTTTATTAGGACTATATAATATAATATGGATACTACAAATAATAAAAAACTATTGTATTTAGGACAACTTTTAAGGTCATATAATGTGTTATTGATTATTTTTGTTATATTTTTGGTTATGTTAGTAACATTGATAATAATAAATATAAAAGGGTTTAATAAATTATTTGGTTATCAAATTTTTATAACAGTTCCTTTTATAATATTAATAACATTTCTTATTAATGAACTAGTAGTATTGAAAAATGCACCCGATAAATCGTTTTTTCGTTTTTTAGATATATCTAGTAATGATTGGTTTATACCCTTTATGAGTTTAATGACATTATGTATAGCAATATTAGGATTTTTTATGATGTTATATGTTGGAGGTATTTTTGCAAAACCACCTCCTGAAAACAATACCGCTATGTTGTTAAATTTTGTTATTATTATTGCATTTATAATTATTTCTGTATTATATTATAACATAGTTAAGAGTAAAGATGACAATATATTTAAATTATTACCTAAACAGACCCAAATAGCTTTGAATATGAGAACAAAATACACAATAATATTGTTTATTTTTGTTATTTTTATGGGATTATTATTTTTGGTAAATCCTTTCAATATTATTACGGATTATTCTGGTCCTGTAATGTTTTTTATTTTATTTGTTGGAATACTTTTATTTTTTATGGTTTATTTTTATCAAAATGTGTTATCTAATCCATCAAAATTTCCCGAAACAAAAATACTAACAATAATTACTAAAGCACTTTATATTTTATTCGCACTTGGTGTTTCATTTGGTCTTATATATGTTACCTTAAACCTTATGGGAATATTTGATCAAGATTTTAGTGATCCACAATCTTGGAGTAATACAATATTTAATTTTTTATTGCTTTGTACGATGTTAGGAATAATTTATAAACTAGCTAATGCAGGCGGGTTTTTAGATAAAAATCCATATTATCGTCTAATACTAAATATATTATTTTACATTCCTTGTTTGTTAGTTATCCTTGTAGATAAGATTTATCAGTTGTTTGGATTAAGAAAAACAACAGGCACTACAACAACAGGTTTAGAAACAGGTTTACCAACAGATACATTAACTGGTACAACAAGCACATTTTCCCCTCCAACACCATTTGAAATAAAAATGTTAATCGTAAGTTTAGTTTTATTAGGTAACCATTTTTTATGGATTTTTATAACAAAACCATTTTATCAATCTATTTATTATAAAAGAGGAGGTAGGCAGTTAATAAATCAACCAGTTCAAACAGATGTTTTAACAAATGTTATTTCATATCAATCTTTATCAAAAAGTGATACATTTGACTATCAATATGCAATGTCATTTTGGTTTTTTTTAGATTCATTTCCTCCAAGCACAAACTCATCATATAGTAAAATAATTCAATTATTATCATATGGTGAAAATCCAGCAGTTAAATATAGTTCATCAAATAATACATTGTATATTACTGTTAAGCAAACAAATCCAGAATATGGAAACGAAATTATAAAAGAAAAAGAAAAAGAAGTTGAAATAAACACAGAAACTATAGATAAATGGAATAATGAAAAAACGAACATTAATAATTCTATTGAAAAGGTAAAAAGTATGAATTTTAGCAATGATGTCGACTCAGATGGTCATAGAATTATATATAGTCATTCAGAAGTCAAATTGCAAAAATGGAATCATATTGTATTAAATTACAGTGGAGGAACTTTAGATGTATTTTATAATGGGGAATTAGTGAAATCGGCAATAGGAGTTGTTCCATATTTGAATTTTGATATGTTAACAGTAGGAACTGAAAATGGTGTTAGCGGAAATATAGCAAATCTGTTATATTTTGATCATCCAATAGATATTTTAACTATGAACGCATTATACACATCTTTTACAAATAAAAATCCCCCAGTTATACCGGAGGATAATAGCGTTTTAATTCCAAAATAAATTTTATTATATTTGAATGAAGTTATAAAAATTTCTAATAGTATAATATAATGGAAGTAAAAAGTATTGTACTATTTGTAATTATCGTTATTTTATTAATAATTGTAATACATTTTATAACACAAGATGTTAATACATTAACTGGTCTTATATCTGCGCAAACAATGCAAAAAATAGAAGCCGCTGATTTAGCGTCTTCTTCAACTTCTGGAAATACAGCTAACTTTACATATTCTATTTGGTTTTTTATCGATGACTGGAATTATCGTTATGGAGATCCTAAGGCAATATTTGGGCGTATGACATCAGGAAATGCTGAAAGACAACCTTGTCCATCTGTTGCATTAGGACCAATTTTAAATAATATCATTGTTTCTTTAGCAGTTTATCCAGGATTAGATGAAATGCCTGAGGACGGGTCTAATTTTGTTGTTCATACTTGTGGTATTTCGAATGTTCCAATACAAAAATGGTGCAATTTTTTTATAAGTGTTTATGGTCGAACATTAGATTTATATTTAGATGGTAAATTAGTTAGAACTTGTGTTTTGCCAGGTGTAGCTAATATTGACTCAAACGCTCCAGTTTATGTTACTCCAATGGGTGGATTTTCGGGATGGACTTCTAGATTTCAATATTGGCCTGAGGCTTCAAATCCACAAAAGGCTTGGGATATTTACAAGGCTGGTTACGGCGGTAGCTTATTAGGTTCTATTTTTGGAAAGTACACTATTAAGGTATCTGTTATGGAAGGAGATACAGTAACAAGTAGCGTCGAAATTTAAGTGTTCACATATAAATATTTTTTAAAATAACACTTTTTTAAAAAATAAAACCTTTTAAAAAAATATATAATATATATAAGATGAATTATCAAACTACTGCTGAAGGAACAACATTTAATGAATTTACTACAAACTCATATGTAAATTCAACAAAAGAATTTTTCGAATCGAATAGCCTTGTTGCTAAAGTTGCCTTTTTATTGTTAGTATTATTTGCCTTTTTAATTTTACTACGTTTAGGTATTTCAATGTTGGGATATTTTATGAATTCAACAGGTAGTGCTAAACTTATTAATGGAATGGTTGAAGCAAAACAATTAATTGTTATTCCTCAGGATCCAGAAGCAAAAGGTTCAATTACAATCAATAGATCAGTTAATGAAAATGAAGGAATAGAATTTACTTGGTCAGTTTGGATTTACATTGATGATTTAACTTACAATTCTGGAACTTACCGTTGTGTTTTTTATAAAGGTAATGATTATGCAACAGATCCAAATAATCCAGAAAATCAAGGATTGAATTTTCCAAATAATGCTCCTGGATTATACATTGCCCCAAATACTAATTCTTTAGTTATTATGATGAATACTTTTAATGTTATTAATGAAGAAATACAAGTAAATGATATTCCTATTAATAAATGGGTTAACGTTATAATTAGATGTGAACATAATACACTAGACGTGTATATTAATGGAACTATTATTAAAAGTCATCATTTAAATGGAGTTCCAAAACAAAACTATGGGGATGTATTTGTAGCCACAAATGGAGGGTTTTCTGGATATATTTCGAATTTATGGTACTATGATTATGGACTCGGAATTAATGAAATATCAGATATTTATAGTAAAGGAGCAAATACTAAAATGATTGGCACAAGTGGTGTTGAAATAAATAATTCAAATTATCTTTCTTTAAGATGGTTTTTCTATGGAATGGGAAATGCATTTAATCCTGATGATCCAACAGAAACCACAAATTCATAATATATTATATATTTAAAAAGACTATATAATATATAATAAGATGTCGTGTTTTAATGAGTGTTATTTACCTAATCCACCTAGGGCTTGGTCAAGAGTTCAAAATAGCTGTCCTGATACAAACGATGACCCATTTTTAGCAGAAAAAATAGCTATGTTAAATAAAGGAAATGTTTTACAATATAAAGCAAATAGTAGCAATTTAACAAAGTCACAAAAGTATTCGAAAATTGTAAAAGGACAGTGGGTTAATCGTAATACTACTTGGGCAACACAATCTGCAAAGGGATATACAAATCCAAATACAACCAGCCTTAAACGCAGTGGTAATGTAATTAATATAGCAATTGATCCTATTACTGGAGCTATTATTGGACCTACCGAATCACCAATAACTTGTTTAAAACCAATTACACCAGTTAATGAAGTATTACCAAGTAATGGAGGCGGTGGGAGTGATGTAAAAGAACCTGATATTCCTCCTCCTGTTGAACCGTCGCCAAATAGTGACACTTTTCCGCCAATTGTTTCTGATCCAATTGTACCACCAACTGTTATTCAAGATGGTGGTGTTCTTATTTGTTCTGTACAAGAAAACGTATGTACCGGAGAAACCAAAAATAGTATTTCTCAACAATTATGTCATCCTACAACAGATTCAGATGTTCCTGGTTCAATACAAGACCTATGTTGGAACGATGGAACGCAAACGTGGTTCCCAAGACAAAGATATGTTATGTCGAATAGTGGTAATAAATGGCCTACAAATGCTAAATTAGTTAGCGCAATAAAGATATATCCGCCTACAATAACATCTATTACATCTAATACCAATATTATTACATTAACTTGGACCCCAAGTGAAAATTGTTTACAAGTTTCAAACTATATTATTTTTCAAAATGGAATTCTTGTTAAAAATGTTCCTGTAACAATATTCACTTCTGATTTTATAGTTGATAATTTTAATACTTATAATTACTTTATTATTGCATTTACAAATGGTTCTAATATTTCAGAACCATCAGATACTGTTAGTATTAGTATTAGTTATTAACATATATATATTTAAGCTCTTAATTTTGGATTTATACAAACAGGTTGCGTTGGAAATACATCTCCACTCATACAAACATCATTTACACCAATTTCAGAACACGTTCTTAACCCTTGATCATCACCAATATAACACCATCCAGATTTACCTGTTGTTTGTATGGAACTTCTTGAGTCATCGGGGGTCACTTCACCTTGTTTTTGTTCAGCGCTTGAAAGAGCTTTTGATAATGCGTCTTCTTGTAATTTTTCTATTTTTGCGCTAGTTTTTTGTATATTATGCTGGACTGGAAGAGAAGTTGACATATTACCCTGAGGTACAGTTGATACACCTGTTGAAGTTCCTGATGTTGATACTGGTGTTCCAGATCCAGTCGTTTGTATAATATTATCAATTGCATCGGTTGTAGTTCCGGCGACCATATTTATACCGCTAGTAGCACCTGTAGCACTTGTTTCTATAACTTGCTTTGTTGTTGTTAGTGTAGTATAACCAAAAAACTTCAAAATTGGTTCAAATATTTTTGAAAAAATTGAAACCGTTTCTTGAGTTCCTTTGGCTAAATAAGTAAAAATATTTATACCTAAAAATGCTAAAAGTAATATTATAATAATCCAAGTTTGTAATGTTATTTTTTGAAAAAAACCAGTTGACTGGCTTGGAGAAGGTCCTTCTGGTAAAGGCGTTAAGTCTGGTAAATCATCAGTAACCATTTCAGAAACAGATCTATATCCTTGTGAACTCATTATAATTAAAAAACATAATAAAATTTAATTGCTTCGCTAAAATTTATTATAAAATATTATTCTTATAATAAATACTTTTTAAGTATTTAAAAAGTTATTAAACTACTTAAAGGTTAATAAATATGTAAATTGATTAAGATTTCCTAAAATTTCATCACGAACATTAAAAAGATCACTATTGTTAGTTACATTTAATCCAGAATTATTATTCATATTATTTAAAAAATGTTTATATCTCTCTATCTCTTTTGTAAAATCGGTTACATTTGTGTAATCCAATAATGGTAACATCTTTTGACCAGTGAGATTTACACGTCCACCTGTTTTACCAAGCATAATTTCAACAAAAGTGTCAATATTAAGATTTAAATTCGTATATAGTTCATCCGTTGCTTTATGCTGAGCATAGCTAGATGTTTTCCAATGATATAGTTTAACCGTATTTAACATTTGTAAAAAGGTTGTTACAATTTTTTGTTGAGTATAATTATTTTTTGTAAAACTTGTTCGTCGCGTTTTATTGTTCCTCTTTTTTTTATTTTTATTGAAACTTTTCATTATATAATAACATTATATATTTTAATCAATACGTGGTATATATTCAGCGCCTAAATTATTCATTGTTTCTAATTTTGCAATTGTCTTTTCTAAATTAGTTGTCTTTATATTCTGATATAAATAATCTGTTCCCGGGGAATGTTCATTTTTTTTTATTTGTTTATAAATTTTATTTATATTTTCAGTAATAGTAATTATTTTTGCTTTATCTCGAACAATTTCTTCTTCTAAAGAATATGGTTCTGTAAATACTTCTATTACAAAATACATAAGAAGACGACGTTTTTTATGACATCCCATACGATATCTTAAACAAAATATATTTAACGCACTATTTATTATACGTTGAACTAAATTACTTCTCTTTTTCGATTCATTTAAAAATATATCCCAAATAATCCAAACTATGTCCATTTGTAATTTACTTTCAACATTTGCAAATTGACGACGTTCGCATTTAAATTTTTCCTTTTTTTGTTTACAAATTGTCTCAAATTCTATTATCCACTCCATCCAATAACACGCACTAACACTATTTTTACCTTCATCTGTCAAATTATATGCTAATTCATTCATAGCAATAAATAATTCTTTTGGATCATCCTTTAAAAACGTTTCCTCAGCATATTTAACATCAGGTGCTTTAAACCGTTCTGTCATTTGAGTTAAATCAAAGTCTTCTTTTTTTACTTTAACTTCAGAATAACAGTGTTTTTTTCTCGCTTCACATAGAACACACATTACTTCGCAAAATAATTTTCTCATTTTTTCATTATTCCTTAATCTTAATTCCTGATCGGTATATCCATTTGAAACTATATTTTTAAAATTATTTATTCTAAGTTCTAAATAAGTTATTAATTTAGGATTACCAATATGTATATGTTTAGTGTAAAAACTAATTATTGTATCCCATAAATCAGCATAATGACCTGCACATATCATTTCAGCACTCCAATAACACGCTGATTCTATTTTGGCATTATATAGATTTGTAATAATTTCTTTTTTTACATCTGTTTTTTTAAATTCTGAAAAGGTTATTCCTTTAAAATCTTTATCAGTTCTTACATCGTTTATTTCAATATCATTCATATCTACTTTTAAGAAAAGTAGAGCAAAAAAAGTTTTATATATAACTAATCTTTCTACTTTTAAGAAAAGTAGAGGCAAAAAATATACTTTTCTACTTTTAAGAAAAGTAGAGCAAAATATAAATAATGTAAATTATTATATTATTTTTTCCTTTTTTTAAACTAGATAATATATAAGATGACTTTTACAAAATCTATTAAAACTTTAGCTTCTGTTTATAATA
>Ga0315284_10017662_pt1 | contig 10121 bp, 4 predicted proteins | sample YL17G09_16_MG_FD_203696 | JGI IMG/M metagenome (GOLD analysis project Ga0315284, IMG submission 203696) | Sediment microbial communities from Yellowstone Lake, YNP, Wyoming, USA - YL17G09_16 | ecosystem: Environmental > Aquatic > Freshwater > Lake > Sediment | place: USA: Wyoming | collected...
GAAACGGGCCTCAACGGCGCCTTCGCTAAGCCCCGCTTCGCGGGGGGAAGGCCCGTGAAACGGGCCTCAACGGCGCCTTCGCTAAGCCCCGCTTCGCGGGGGGAAGGCCCGTGAAACGGGCCTCAACGGCGCCTTCGCTAAGCCCCGCTTCGCGGGGGGAAGGCCCGTGAAACGGGCCTCAACGGCGCCTTCGCTAAGCCCCGCTTCGCGGGGGGAAGGCCCGTGAAACGGGCCTCAACTGCGCCTTCGCTGAGCCCCGAGCCATCTACTCACGTTCCCGCAAAATGTGGGTAAAGACAAGGGCTCGCGCCCGGGGCTAGAGATCAGTCCGCCCCTGGCGGGGCTCGAAGTTGTACGGCCATGCGCGGCGGGTACCCACCCAGGCGGGTAAACTCCGACCCGCCGCGCCATGGGGTGGTGTAGGGCTGGCTACTTCTGCGCCGGCGCCAGCAGAAACAGGAACTCGGTGTTCCCGCCGCCGCCCTGGATGGGCGAACGCGCCTCGCCCAGGATGGCCAGGCCGGTCGCCTCGATGTGCATCCGCACCCGCGCCAGGATCGGCTCCAGGTTATGCTCGGGCACGACGCCGTCCTGCCGCTCTTCTTCGCCGGCCTCGTACTGGGGCTTGACGAGCGAGATGATGCGGCCGCCGGGCTTAAGCAGCCGCGCGGCGGCCGGCAGGACGTGCCGCTGCTGGGTCCAGCCCACGTCGATGGTCACGAGGTCGACGGGTTCCGGCAGACAGACGTGCATGGCGTTGGTGCGTTCGTAGACGGCCACGCGGAGGTCCTTGCGAAGTTTCCACGCCAGCGTGCCGTAGGAAGTGTCGACGGAGTAGACCCTGGCGGCGCCGTGCTGAAGGAGGCAGTCGACGAAGCCGCCCTGATGGCTGCCAAGGTCGGCGCATGTCCAGCCGGTCGGGTTGACGGCGAAGACCGCCAACGCGTGCTCCAGTTTCAGCCCCGACCGTGTGACGTACTTCTGCTCGTTCTCTGTCAAGCCAATCCCCTCTCGGTAAAACGTACATTATACCGCCTGGACCGCCGCGCGCGAATCCCGTTTGCGCGGCGGGTCAGGAGAGGAGTGTGACCGCGGATTCTGGCAGGCGGTTCCGTTCGGGGCGGCCCTGCGTGGCCAGCCTGCCTTTAGCTCGCGCTAAGGGCAAGTGCGACCAGTCGGACTCGGCAAGAGGAGGCGGTCCCTTGAGGAAAAAGGCCGTCGGCCGGCGAAGCGCGTTTCGTTTGCATGAATTCCTGCCCACCCTGAAGCGGGGCGGGAACTTTACGCTTCCTAGTGCGTCTAACCCACGTGCGACAGTGTTTGAGCAGTTGGGCAGGCAAACAGGTGTGCCTGAAAGGAGTCTGCACATGCGGGCGTGCTTTCTGGCGGCTGTTGGCGTATTGATTGCGGCCTCGGCCGCAAGGGCGGCCCCCGCGGCCCAGACCGGCAACCCGCCGGTGACGGCGCTTGTCGTTCAACTCGTGGACGAGCAGGACAAGCCGCTGACGAACCAGTCGATCTGCATGATGCCCGTTTCCGTGGGTTACCCGCAGGCCGAGGCCGGCGGGCCGTACAACGCGGACAAGGACGGCAAGGTAACCATCGAGTCCTTGTCGCCGGGCGAGCATCGGTACGTCCTGCGGCAGGAAGGCAATGTCCCGACGCTCGTGACGTTCCAGGTGCCGCCGTCAGGTTTACAGACCAAGGTAGTCCTCAAGAAGGGCGAGTTGCCTGGGGCGCGGCCGGACATCGACATCAAGGCCAAGGTCCATGAGGAAAACGGCAAGCGCACCGTGGACCTGGTTATCTCCAGCAACACGGAACAGCCTTACGAGTTGAGAAGCACCGACCTTCAATTGGTGAGCGGCGACTATGGAATCTTGCCGCCGGCCTCCGCCGTGCCGGCAGGGGCCACGGTCCCCTCCAAGAGCAAAGGCAACCTGCAACTGGCGCTGGATTGGGATGAGTATACGCACAGCGGCCTTTGGGTGTCGAGGCGGGGCGAGGACGTGGACGAGAAAGTCCCCGCAACACCCGCGGGAGAAGGCATGGCCTGGTATCGCGTTGTCGTGGCCAACAACAGTTCGCTGCCGTTTGTGCTTCCCAAACTCGAGCACACCAGGGGCCGGGTGATCGACTACGCGGGCAAAGGCGTTTCCGGCGCGGTGGTTTATCTCAGCAGCAACCAAGTGCTGGAACTGTGCAACGGCAAGAACGAGTTTCATCCGGGCGAGCCGGTCACGTATAGCGGCCACACCCCGTGCCCGTATGGCGGGTCCAAGGCAGTCACGGACAAGGACGGGCGGTTCACGTTGAGACTCGTCGGGGGAGATCGCCTCATTGTCGTCGCGGGCCAGTTGGTCTGGGTTGCACGGCTTGAGGCGGGCAAGGAGCAGACGATCAGGCTTCCCCAGCCGGGGAGAGTGACGATCGCCTATGACATCGAGGGCGCCGCGAAGGAAGGCGACTTCCGGCTGCAACTCATGTCCTGGGACATGCCCGACTGGGGCGTTGTGAGGACAACACTCTATGTGAAGTGCCCCAACGGGCAGACCATTGACGTCGCGGACCTTACGCCCGGCGAGTACGATGTGTGCCGGGAGATTGAGCCTCTGCGGGTCGGGGACCTGGGCATCGGCGGCATGCTCGACCGCGGGAAACTGAAGGTGGAATCCGGCAAGGCCGCGAAGTTGGAGTACGTCCGCGCCAAGGGCTGCCCGATCTCCGGGCAGGTGGTTGGCCTGAAGGAAGCGGGTCTGCCGGGGGCGTTTATCTACGTCCTGCCGGAGCAGGCGACGGGCAACCCGTTCTTCGGCGACGAGTGGAAACTGACGGTTTTCGACGCCCTGGCGACCGGCCCGGATGGGCAGTTCAAGACTTCCCGTATATCCCCAGGCACGTACATCGTGACGGCCAAGGCGTACAAGCCGGAAGACCGGAGCCAGCCGTATGAGACCGGCGAGCGCCTGCCGGATGTCGTGGGCAAGGTCAAGGTCGTCGTGCCGGAAAGCGGCGAGGTCAAGCCGATCCGCATTGAGATTGCCCCTCTCTTTGATAAGAAAGCCGCCGCGCCGGCCTCGCAACCCGCACCAACCGCCACTTCCGCTGACAAGCCGGCGACCCAGCCGGCGAGCGCTCCCGCAGCGGCGCGAACAATCGCGGACGTCAAGACGCTGGAAGATCTCCAGAACGTCGAAACGATCCACGTCAACAAGCGCTGGGCGGTGAGGTTGGGCCTTAGCGATGGTGGCAAGGACGCCGGCCCGTGGAAATTGCTTTACTGCCTGGCCGACTTTCCGTCTGTGAAGAACACAGATCCCGCACTGCCGCCGCCCGCAGCGGAGGTGTTCGGAGTGATGGGTTCCCTGGGACCGGTGATGTTCACCGTGGACGATCCGCAGGTGTTTCAGAAGTCCCTTCAGCCCGCCGCGGGCGAAGTGATGACCGAGAACGGCCTTGTTTTCTGCGCCGCGATCCCGACGGCGTGGAAGGGCGCGTACCGCATTCGCGTCTGGACGTGGGACAAGCGCCTGCTGGCTGAACGCGTCATAAGCGTCGATGAGCCTGCGCCCAACTACTGGCAGGACCTTGTCGGGAGCGAGTTGTATCCACCCACGATCCGCCCGGGTCCATATGCCCTCGTGGGGCCGTCGGCGGCGTACCCGTCGTATGAGCGCGAAGTCATCTGGAACTTGCCGCGAGGAGAGGCCCAGCCGCTCAAGGGGCAGGCGACCGCGCTGCCGGGCCAAATTCCGGCCGGCAACGGCATGTACCTGGAAAAGACGCTGGGCCGGGAGATCCCCAAGAAAGCGGATCGTCCCAATCCGCTCAGGCTCTCGATCGCCGCAGGGCACCTTCATATTGACGCCCCGGTCGAGATGGAGAACCCCTCCGGCCATCACCTCCTGGCGCGATGGTGGGTAAACGGCAAGCCTGTGCCGCCCAATCCACCTCAGAACGAAAACTATCTGGCCAGCGGTTCCCGCTCCCCCGCCAAGTCATTCTTGTTCCCGCTGACCCTGCCGGGGCATCTGGGCGCCAAGGCCGGCGACAAGGTCACACTCCAGGTGCTGTATTGCCCGCTGGGATTCGAATACCTCCGGCCCGAGCGATTCAGGAGTAGCGAGCGGCCCGGGCAGTCGCTCGGAACGTCCTGGCGCCTGCCGCTGCTTTCGGAGCCCCTGGAGTTCGTGGCGACCAGCGCGATGCTTTTGCCATCCGCCCCGCGCCCGTCCGGGGCCAAGGTTGTCATGCAGTTCGTTGATGAACAGGGCAAGCCGCTAACGAATCAGTCTGTCAGCGTGATGCCCGTCACGGTGGGCTATCCGCTGGTCGAGGCGGGCGGGCCTTACTACGCCGACAAGGACGGCAAGGTGACCATCGACTCCGTCTCGCCGGGCGAGCATCAATACGTCCTGCGGCAGCAATGGCCTGTCCCAACGTTCGTCGCGGGCGGTTTGCAGACCAAGGTGACCGTCAAGAACGGTGAACTGCCGGGCGGAATACCGGACCTCGACATCAAGGCCAAGGTGCATGATGAGAACGGCAAGCGCACCATGGACCTGGTTATCACCAGCAACACGGATAAGCCTTATGAGTTGAGAAGCACCGATCTTCAGTTGGTGAGCGGAGAGTACCGAATCTTCCCGCCGGCCTCCGCCGTGCCGGCGGGTGGCACTGTCCCGGCCAAGGGCAAAGGCAGCCTGCAACTGGCGCTCGATTGGGATGAGTATACGCACAGCGGCCTGTGGGTCTCCAGACGCGGCGAGGACATTCGTGAGAGCATTCCGGCCGGACCGGCAGGGGAAGGGCTGGCATACTACCGCGTTGACGTTGGCAACTGCTACTCGCTTCCTTTCGAACTGCCCAAGATCGACAAGTTCCAAGGCACGGTGATCGACCACGCCGGCAGATGCCTCGCCGGTGCGACGGTCTATCTTGCCGGCAACCAGTCGCTGCAACTGGTCAACGGCCAACCCGGTGGGGGGCATTGGTACAACGGGCGACTGGAGGCGTTCGATACGTTCAAGGGCTCAAAGGCGGTCACGGACAAGGACGGACGGTTCACGCTGCCTGTCGTCGGCGGTGATCGCCTCGTCATCGTCGCCGGCGACATGGTTGGGCTTGCCCGGGTGCAGACGGGCAAGGAGCAGGCCATCAGGCTTCCCCAGCCGGGGAAGGTGACGATCTCCTACGACATCGACGGCGCGGCCAAGGAAGGCGTCTTCCGGCTGCAACTCATGTCTTGGGACATGCCCGACTGGCGCGGCGCCGCCAGCGTTGAACGATATGTGACTTGCGGGAACGGCGGAACGCTGGAGGTTGACGGCCTGCCGTCGGGCGAATACGACGTGTGCCGGTGGATTGAGCCTCTGCGGGTCGGGGACCTGGGCATCGGCGGCATGCTCGACCGCGGGAAATTGAAGGTGGAATCCGGCAAGGCCGCGAAGTTGGAGTACGTCCGCACCAAGGGCTGCCCGATCTCCGGGCAGGTGGTCGGCCTGAAGGAGGCGGGCCTGCCGGGGGCGTTCATCTATGTCCAGCGGGAGCAGGCTTCGGGCGACGCGCAGGTCGCCGAAGACGTGTGGAGACTGACGGTTTTCGACGCCTTGGCGACCGGCCCGGATGGGCAGTTCAAGACTTCCCGGATATCCCCGGGCACGTACATGGTGACGGCCAAGGCGCGCAAGCCGGAAGACCCGAACGAGCGGAGGGGTACCGGCATTCGCCTGCCGCATGTCGTGGGCAAGGTCAAGGTCGTCGTGCCGGAAAGCGGCGAGATCAAGCCGATCCGCATTGAGATTGATCCTCTGAAAGGAGATCAGCCATGAATCGTAAGACCCTCTTCCTCCTGGCGGCAGTTGTCGCGGCGATTTCGCCTTGGGCGTCGGCCGGCGACCTCAAACCCTGCGCTTGCAACCCGCTCGATGCGGGCATGTCGAACATGTCGAATGTGGTCGACCGCGGCGACCAGTTCGCCAAACCCCCCGAGGGCGCCGGCATGGTGCATCCGGGCGTGGTGATCGCAACGCTTGCCGGGCCGGGCAAGGTGAAGTTGGCCGTCGATTCGGCCAAGGGCGACGCCAAGGCGCCGGACACGGTCTGTTTCGACTTCACCGGCCAGGGCAGGTTCAGCGACGCATTCTCCACGCCGCTGAAGGTAGTCGAGGGATCCGGCAACGTCCACGGCACTTTCGGCCCGGCGACGTTCGATTTCAAGAACGGCGACAAGGTGTTGAAGGTCAGTGTGGTCGGCGACTACACGTACATGGGCGGTCCATATCACATGCTGGGAGTGGCGATGACATGCGCGGCCGAGGGGTCGTGCGATTTTGGTGGCAAGAGTTACAAGGTGCGAGTGCTGGACGGCAACAGGAACTTCAATCTGGGCGACGCCAGCAAGGTGGACGAAAGGGGGATGATTGCCGGCGACGTCCTGCTGGTGGACACCGGCGACGGCACGTTCACGAAGGATGTCACGAAGTCCTTCCTGGACCAGCCGGTCATCCTGGACGGCAAGACCTACGCGGTGACGGTTGACGATAACGCAAGCACGATTCAGGCGGCCGTGGCCGGCGTTCCAATGGGCACGGTCAAGATCGATCGGGCGCAATGGTCGGTCACGTTTATCGGCAAGAAGTACCATTCGACAGTCAGCGGCAACGACAAGCCCGTCTCTCTGCCGGCAGACACGTACACGATCAAGAATTACACGGAAAAGGGCGAGGGCAACAGTCAACTCATGATCCGCCAGATGACCGGCACGGTCGAGGTGGCCGCCGGCAAGACAGTCGATGTCAAGATAGGCGAGCCGCTGACGGTAGGGTTGTCCGTCCAGCAGTCGGACGGAAATGTCGCGTTTTACCTGTATAGCAACGATGTCTCCGGCTCGCCCATCGCCGCCGTAATCAACGCAAAGGGCTCAGCACCGCCGCCGCCCAAGGTAACCGTCTTCGATTCCTCGGGTAACCAGGTGTACCAGGCCACCATGGCCTATGGCTGAGGCGCCCCTTCGCACTCTTGGAGAGTGCCAAAGGCTCTGAAGGGCGATTTCACGGCGAAGGCCGAGCACGATACTGCACCGTTCAAGTCCACTTTGCAGGAGACAAAGTTTACGATAAAGTGATCGCCCCTACGTTTCTGCAGCCCCTTTGACCGAGGCCCTACATTCGTGCTGCGCGTTTTGCTTGCACGGCGGGCGCGGGGCGGTGTATCGTACTGTCTGGAGGTCGCTGCTCTGACAGAAAGGGGACGCACATGAGGCAGGCACTTCTCCTGGGGTTGATGGCGGTCCTGGCGATAACGTCGGGGTGCGTGGGGACGGCGGTCAGCCAGGGCATGTCCGCGGTGACCGGGGCGTCGCCGCGGGTCTTCGAACTGCGCGACGTGGCCGGGCCGGTCGCGCTGGACCGGTTCAAGTCGGTCGCCGTCCAGGCGTTTGATCCGGCGCCGCTGTTGGGGGCGCTGCCGGGCGATGCGGCCCAGGAGACCCAGGCCCAGACCATCCGGCGGCTGACGGAGACGCGGATGTTCGAGAGCGTGGGACCCACACCGGGACCGAGGCCGGCCCTGGTGATTCGCGGCAGATTCATCGACTATGATCCGGGTGGAACGGCCGCTCGCGTCGTCGGCCTGGGCGGAAACCCCTTCCTCACGGCCCAGATTGAACTCATCGACGGAGACACCGGCCAGGTGCTCGGCATTGCGATGGTCAGCGGGACCGTCAAGAGCGCCGTTCGCACCGGCCTGAAGGAACTGGCCGATGGCGTGGCCAAGGCCATCGAGGGGCTCATCAAGCAGCACCACACGAAAGTGTCGAAGGAAGAGGAGCAGGGGTCGCAGTCGGGCGCCCCGAAGGAGAAGAAGGGCCTCAAGATGCCCTGGAGCAAGTAGCCGGGCTATTAAGGTTACATCGGCACTGAGCGCGGCTGGCGCGTTTTGAGGTGCCGCCCCGGGTGTATTTACCGAGGGCTAAATAAACAGCAATCCTGCGTTGGCGTATTAGTTAAGGCGCGCGCACCTCGCCGTATTTAGCCCCCCCGTGAATACACGGGGGGCCGAACGGCTCGGGCCCCTGCGAAGGTTGCGGCGCCGCGCGGCACACGCGTGTTGACGTGCCGCCCCCGGTGTATTCACCGGGGGCTAATTAAAGCGAGGCACCGCGCAAAGTGGGTTGTGGAACTACTCGCGGTTGGGCGGGCAGGATGGGTCTTCCCAGCAATGCTCCGAGAGGTAACGGTCGGCGTACCGGCCGCGCTTGTGGATGTGCATGATCTTGCCCGATTGTTCCATGAGGTAGCAGCGCCGCTCGAGGTACTCCACCAGAGTGGCCACCACCTCTGCGTGGCTCCAGGCCAGCGGTGAGACGCTCAGCGGTTCGCCGGTCTCGGGGTGCACCTGTTCGCCCAGGACGCCCGAGGGCAGGCACCGCTTCGAGACCCATCGCATCCAGCGGAAACTGCGGTCGAGTTGCTCGACGGTCTCGGCGGCGGCGATCTCGCACCGCATCATCCACAAACTCGTGATGAACCAGGGGTTGCCGGGGACGCGGGCGGTGTCGGCGACGACGCGGTGCCAGGTGTCTCCGGTGTAGCGTGCGAGGCCGCCGACGGGCGTTTTCACCGCGAGGCCCTCGGCGACGGCGTTGAGCGTCATGAGGACTTTCGGGTCCGCCGGGTCGATCGCCCCGAAGAGCGCCAGGCCGCACAGGCTTGCATCGAGCGTCAGGTCGAGTTGGTATCCGCCGGGCACGGGCAGGAGGCATCGGCCGAACCGCTGGTGCTCTTCGCTCCAGAGGTGGGCCAGGAGCGCCTCGCGTATGCGCTCGGCGATGCGGTGGTACCGCGTCTGGAATTGCGATTCGCCGAAGGCGCCGGCGAACCGCGCGGCGGCATCCAGGCCGGCGATCACCGAGGCGACCGTCCAGGTGTGGACGCCCCAGCGTTCCTCCCAGAGGTCGTACGAGGGCAGGGGGAGGCCCGTGGTGGCGTCGATGTGGCGTGCCATGAACTCCGCCGCCTTCATTATCATCGGCCGGTAATGCTTGGCGACGAACTCGACGTCGCGGTACTTCTGGAAATGGCGCCAGAAGGCCCAGATCACCAGGGCCGTTTCGTCCTCCTGGATGGGCAGGCGCGCCGTGTGGTCCTCGATCCACGGATGCCACGACGAGGCGAGCGACCGGTCGGGGTTGTACTTATGGAGGAAGTATCCGTCCTGGTGGATGATGTCGGAGCAGAACTCGAAGAACCTGCGCGAGATGCCGCTGTGCCCCGCCTTGATGAGCGCGTAAGCCGCCAGGGCGCCGTCGCGCGGCCAGCAATAGGAGTAGGTGTCGCGGCTGATGCCGATGATGTCGCTGTCGTTGGCGGCCAGGATCGCCCCCTGGTTGTCGATCTGCGTCCGCAGGATGAGTTGGCTGCGCTTGAAGAGCCACACGACGTCCTCCGGCACGCCCTCGAAGTTGAACTCCTCCTTGTTGACGTACAGGCGCCAGTAGTTGCGCGTCCGGGTCATCAGGACGTCGGGCGTCTTGTCGAGGACCACCTGGTTGATTCGCCGCACCTCATGGTACGTGCGTCCGGCGGCGATCCAGTAGTAGACGACGCTTTGGCCGCGGGCGCCTAGCGGCACGCGCACGGCGATGGTGGAGTCGACGGTGCCTTGCGCGATCGCGCCGCCGGCCAGCGCGCCGTCCTCGGCGTCGCGCCAGGTGCCCTCCAGGCCGCGCACCTCTTTTGAGCCGCAGGTGTACTCGTCCACGCCGCAGTGGTTCGGGTCGCAGCAGTTGACGAGAAGGTAGCGGCGGGCCTTGTAGTGGATCACGCTCTTGGTGCCGGGGTCGTAGAAGGCGGTGTCGCCGACCTTGGTGCCGTAAAGGTTGAAGTCGTGGCTGAGGAACAATCGCACGTCGCGTCGCTGGTTTGAGAGGTTCGAGACGGTGATGTGCCGCAGGTACACGTTCTCATAGAAGTCCACGCAGTCCGCGCATTCCAACTTGATCTGGAACTCTTTGTGGACGCACGTGACGTGGGTGACCAGCGTTTCGGGCTCATAGTCCAGGCGCACCTCCCAGTCGGGGCCCATCCAGGAGAAGCGGCCGTCGCACCAGACGCCGAAGC